>Ga0209937_1000163_pt1 | contig 22511 bp, 24 predicted proteins | sample SalPon1_B_H2O_MG_FD_185699 | JGI IMG/M metagenome (GOLD analysis project Ga0209937, IMG submission 185699) | Salt pond water microbial communities from South San Francisco under conditions of wetland restoration - Salt Pond MetaG R1_B_H2O_MG... | ecosystem: Environmental > Aquatic > Non-marine... | reverse complement strand
TGCCTCTATCACCCTGCAGAACTACTTCCGTTTATACGACAAGCTTTCAGGTATGACAGGTACTGCTGAGACAGAGGCAGCTGAGTTCATGTCCACCTATAAGCTCGGTGTGGTTCCAATTCCAACTAATAAACCAATGGTCAGAAAAGATCAGTCGGATTTGATTTATAAAAATGAGGAAATCAAGTTCCAGATGGTTGTCGATGACATCGTTGATAGAAACAAACTGGGTCAACCGGTTTTGGTTGGAACAACTTCGGTTGAAAAAAGTGAATATCTTTCATCACTGCTTTCCAAGCACGGAATCCGTCACGAAGTTCTAAACGCTAAAAACAACGCCTCTGAAGCAGAGATCGTCGCTCAGGCTGGTCGTCTATCAGCAGTCACGGTGGCAACCAACATGGCTGGGCGTGGAACTGACATCATGCTCGGTGGTAACGCTGAGTTTTTGGCGGTTTCCGAGGCAAAGGCCAAGGGATTAGATCCCAATGAAGACCCAGAGCGCTATGAAGCTGAATGGGATGCGATTTTTGCTCGTGTGAGCGAGCAGGTTGAGGCTGAGGGTGACAAGGTTCGCGAGGTTGGCGGTCTTTATGTCTTGGGAACTGAGCGTCACGAGTCCAGACGAATTGACAACCAGCTCCGAGGCAGGTCTGGTCGACAGGGTGATCCTGGTGAATCTAGGTTCTACCTTTCTTTGACCGATGACCTGATGAGACTTTTTAACTCCGGAGCCGCAGCCTCCATTATGAACCGCGGTGGGATTCCAGATGACCAGGCAATCGAATCGGGCGTGGTATCACGCGCCATCGCTTCTGCTCAGTCTCAGGTTGAGGGTCGAAACGCAGAGATTCGTAAAAATATCCTGAAATATGACGATGTAATGAACAATCAGCGTCTTGCGATTTATGCAGACCGAACCAGAATCCTCGAGGGTGACGATGTTCAGGAAACAATCACTGATTTCTTGGAGGGAACCCTGAAGGTCATCGTCGAGCAGAAAATCCCGTCTGGCAACGCTGACTGGGAGCTTGAAGAGCTTTGGGAAGAATTATCAAGGATTTATCCAATCGGGCTTGAAATTGATGAGGTCATGGCTGAGGCTGGAGCCCGCTCCAAGGTGACCCGTGAGTGGTTATTGGAAGAGCTAATTAGCGATGCCAAGTTTGCCTACCAGCGCAGAACCGAAGAACTCGGTGAAGAAATCATGCGTGATTTGGAGCGCAGAGTAATCCTTAGCGTTTTGGACAGGAAGTGGCGAGACCACCTGTATGAGATGGATTACCTGAAAGAAGGAATTGGCCTTAGGTCCATGGCGCAACGCGACCCGCTGGTTGAGTATCAGCGCGAGGGCCACACAATGTTTATGGAGATGATGGCTGGAATCAGGGAAGAGACTGTTTCAACCATGTTCAGAGTGGAGATAAAGAAGGCTCCGGAATTAGAGCAACCCAAGCCAGGTGAGCTAACTCTGAGCGCTCCAACCGAAGGTGGTGGAGTTAGAGTGCAGCAGGGGGACAAAGTGGAAGAAAGCCCCGCAACACAACCTGCTGGTTCTAAGGGTCAAACCCTGAACCGTGCGCAGCGCAGGGCTCAGGCAAAGAAGCCGCCTCGAACTGGTCCAGGATCTTCGTTTTTCAAATCCTAAATAAGTTCGATGTGGGTAACTCGCCACCGGCTGTAGACCCTATTCAGCCTCATGCTGATGGCTTGAACTGTTTTTGATGACTTGACCAAAACCACGGCTTCGATAGTGTTTCGCGGAGCTGGGAAGATTTCAGCTCTGGTGACTCGAAAGAATTCACGCTGATTTGATTGGCGCTTTCTAGCTCTTGCTCTGTTTTCCAAACAATGCTGGTTAGCGACTATTAGGTAGGTGTCTTCACTGAGCCACCTGGATAATTGCTCCGGGCCCCTCATTCCTCCGAGGATGTCCGCATAGACCTGTCCCAGCTGGGCGATGATCTGTTTTACATCACTGTTTCCTTTGGCTGTGTTGCTCATCTCTGCCCCTTTCATTTGGAGTAACTAGAACTTAGAGAACCCCGATGGAGTTTGCCAGTACCCCATTTGGTGGTTGTGGATAACTTGAAATTAAGGTCCTCTGCTGTGGATAACCAACTTCCACCAATCTCTTTTTCTGATTATTTAGTGGCATGAACCTAAGAAAGATTCGACGAGTATTCAGCCCTTTAGTGCTGATTAGTGTTGGTTTGTCAGCCGTGCTTCTAGCGATAGCGATATTGCAATTTTCGCGACCCGTGCCTGAAGTATTGATCGCAAAGCGCGATTTGTCAGCAGGTCAACAGTTATCAATTACCGATTTTGAGCCAGCCGGAGTTAGCTTGCCCGAAAACAACAGTTCTTATTTCATGTCAGAGCAGTTTCCATCTGGATCGGTATTGGCAAAGTCAATTGGCAGGGGCGAGATACTTGCCAAATCACAAGTTCAAGCCACAGGTCCAAAGGGCTTCACCATGATTCGATTCAAACCTGAACTACCTGTTGCCAACAGTCTGAGAATTGGCGATTTGGTGGGGCTCTGGGTTGTCACTGGCGAGCAGTTTGAACAATTGGAGCCGGCAGTTCAGCTTGCAGTTGGCAGATTGGTGGAGATTCAACAGAGTGAAGGGCTATTTGCAGACGAGCAACCCTATGTCGAAATCACCATCCCTGAGTCAACACTTCCAGAGGTGTTGAAATCGATGGCCTCTGATCACAAAGTGTTCCTAGTCGAGCCTGGGCTATGAAACGTGGCGTTGAAAAAACACTTGAACTAGAAAATTCAATTAGTTGTTTTTGGTCAACTGGGGCGAGTGGGGCGAGTGTTTTGAGCTTAGAGTACGCGACTCAGCTGGCGAAATTGGGACGCAAGACACTGTTGATGGATTTTGACCTGGTGGATCCATCACTGATGGTTTATCTCGCAATCGATGACTATCCCAGTGGTCTGCAAGCGGGGTTGCGTTTGGCCTCTCAAGAAAGGCTCGATGCAACCAACATCAATCAACTGGTTGTTCAAAGTGCAGATCATAAGCAGTTGCAACTGATGGCGGGCATGCCGGTTCTGGGAAGGTTTAACTCAATTGAGACGGGGTCGATAACAACTCTGTTGGTGCAATTGGCCAACTGGTATGACGAGATTGTGTTGGATCTGGGCAATCTTCAATCGCAGACCGTCAATGCAAAGCTTTTTGAGCTTCAGTCTGAGGCGATTGATTCATCTGAAAACTCCTACGGGGTTTTCAGGGCGGACCCAGAAGGGATTTCCAAACTATTCTGGAAACAGCTGGATTCCGATTTGATAGCCAATGTTTATCGGGCGGGGTCATTGGGCGCGGGCGGTAGAAAAGCTTTGAAAACGGTTATTCAGGAAAACACTGGAAAATCATTATTAGAAGTCATCAGCGAGGATGACAGCCTGACCTCGGCTATTGCCAAAGGGATTTCAGTTGGCGAGGTGAGTAAAAAAAGCCCAATCAGTCAAGCTATTAGAAACCTGATTCAATCTCGAGTTGACTTCACTCACTAGAATTCGGGAGTGACCAACATCTGGCAAAAAGCATCAGTAACTGAGCAATCCGTAGTCTGGCTCGAGGCACTGATGTCTGATTGGCAGTTGATTGCTGACTTGGCTTTTGCCGATCTGGTGATGTGGGTGCCGACCAAAGAGGGGTTTATAGCCGCGGGACACGCCAGACCCTCATCTGCGGCAACCAGGTTTTATAGAGACATCACCGGCAATTTCCCGCAACGAAATTGGGAGATACAAATTGAGCTTGCGTGGAAAGAAAATAAGATTTCCACATCTGCAGGCTCCAAAGATTATGACAACCCAGATCAACTGACTGCAGTTCCAGTCAACAATTCTGCAGGTGAGCCAATTGCAGTCATCACTCGACACACCTCCAACCGAGCGGGATTTTATTCTTCAAAACTAGAAAAGGCTTACCTGTCTTGCGCCAATGATTTACTAAACATGGTCAGTAATGGCAATTTTCCAAACAAAGATGCTGGAACCGGTCCCAGAAGAGGAGCACCAAGAGCCAATGATGGCTTGATTCGCGTTGATAAGGAAGGGCGCGTTACCTTCGCAAGCCCCAACGCTCTGAGCGCTCTCAACAGAGCTGGCATCGAGGGAGAGCTCGAGGGTGAAATACTCGCCGAACTGGCTGTTGGTGGAAACAGTTCGCTCCTGCAGGTGGATGAGGGGCTTCCCATGGTGCTAACTGCCAAAGACAGTTGGCGAAGCGATCTCACGACGATGAGCTCCACTCTTTCGATTCGGTCGATTCCGTTGATCAGCGAGGGGGAGCGAATCGGCGGACTGATTCTGGTTCGGGATGTCACTCAGCTTAGAGATAGAGAGCGGGAGTTAATCACCAAAGATGTCACCATTCGCGAGATTCATCACAGGGTGAAAAACAATTTGCAGACTGTTTCCAGTTTGCTAAAAATCCAAGCACGTAAATCTGAAAGCGAAGAGGTGAAAAACTCTCTGCAGCAGGCGCTGAGGAGAGTAAACGCCATTGGGCTGGTGCACGAGGCTTTGAGCGAGCTTAGTCAGCAGGATGTCGAGTTTGATTCGGTGTTTCAGCAGATTCTGAACTTGGTGGGGGAGCTGTTTGCAAGCTACAGAGCAACAGTTGAGACCAAAATTGAAGGAAGATTTGGAGAAATCCCGAGCGAGCGAGCCACCCCATTGGCAATTGCCCTAACCGAGATTGTTAGCAACGCGGTTGAGCATGGATTGCGTGACAGAAGTGGTGTCGTCATGGTGAGCGTAAACCGGGAGAACAATCGCCTGGACATTGAAGTGACGGATGACGGCATTGGAATGCCCGAGGGCAAAGAGGGTTCTGGTTTGGGAACTCAGATTATTAGAAGTTTGGTTGAGGGAGAGCTTCGGGGAAACATTAGTTGGACTTCTCCAATCCGTGGAGGAACCCGGGTAAAGCTTTCTATCCCTTGCTAGCCAGCTCTGCGAGCTCTGGCGTACTTGCGCTTCAATGAGCGACGTTCGTCCTCGCTAAGACCACCCCAGACTCCTGTGTCCTGGTTTTCACGAATCGCATACTCAAGACACTGTGCGGCAACATCGCATTGCCTACAAATTGATTTGGCTTGCTCGATTTGTTCCAGCGCGGGGCCGGTGTTGCCAACTGGGAAGAAGAGCTCTGGATCCTCATTGAGGCATCGAGCCTCATTCAGCCAAGACATGTCCATATGTTTTGTTATTCCTTGGTCGCCGCCGGCATTTGCCGACTTGTCCGTTTGCAAAGTAACGTTGGAAATGTTTTCACAGTCAACCCCCGAAAGCAATAGATGGAGAGAAATTATGCGGTCAGCTCAATTTGTTGCGCTAGTGGGAGTTGTGATACTCCAAGCAATAGGGGTCACGATTCTCACAAGTATTTGGATTTTCGAATTCTTCAACGGGCAGGGAATTGACTTTGTAAGTAGCGTCTCACTTCTGTTGGTCATGGTTGCTGCCAGCGGCTGGCTTATTGCGACCAGCGTGGGACTTCGAAACAGAAGGCGCTGGGCTTTTTCCTCAGCCGTGGTGATTCAAATACTTGGTGTGATTCTAGGTCTAGCGGCAGTTCCTCAAAACATGATTTTGGGATGGCTAATTCTGGGTCCAGCAATCATCGCTTTGGTTATTTTGCTGAGCAGGAATATTGGTAAACAGATTTCAGAGAATAACTAGGGTTTCAAAATCTCAAGTAGGTGATCTACGTGACCCGTTGACTTCACCCCATACATTGCATGTTGGATTTTGCCATTCTTGTCTATGATCATTGTGGATCGCAGAACGCCCTTATATAGCCTTCCAAAAACACTCTTGTCGCCAAAGGCGCCAAATTGTTTGTGAACTGCAGTAGTCAGATCACTCAGTAGATCAAATTTCAACTCCAGCACCTCATGAAAGCCTTTGAGTCTTCCGACTTTGTCAGGGGAGACGCCAACAATCTGGTATCCAAGATCATCGAACGCCTGGTAATTCAGGTCGAAATCGCTTGCTTCCTTGGAGCATCCAGGTGAAGCCGCTGCGGGAAAGAAATAAAGTATCAGGCCCTTGGATTGGTAATCCTCGAGAGAGCGCATCATTCCGTCTTGATTGGGAAGAACAAAATCAGGAGCGGTTTGCCCCTGCTCCAGCTGCAAAACAGCTTCTGTCTCATTTCCCATGTTCTAACTTTATTGAAAATTCTGCGCCAGACGAACTCGTTCGCCCTTAGCGTGAGGGGGAAATGATGATAGTATTTAGCGCTGATGCGCCTCTAGCTCAATCGGCAGAGCAACTGACTCTTAATCAGTGGGTTCCGGGTTCAAGTCCCGGGGGGCGTACTTTTATTTCTTTTTAGTAAGAACCGCATTGGCTGCAAGGTAAAGAATCATTCCGAAAAACACAATGATCCCCACTGCAATAATCGGAATCAAAACACTTGATTCGTTGATCCCGATGACCATTTCTCCGTGATCCATGTTTTCCTCCAAAGCTTTGTTCAAATTTTACCTTGACGCGTGTTTATTTTTCTTTCTTACCCTTTATTCCATTAAATGTGAAATAGCCACCCAGAGACAAAAGCAGCACTGGTCCAACGTAGTCTTCTGGTCCATAACCCTGAACGTCAATGTTGATAGTTACAAATATGGCACTCGCTACGCCAACTCCAATTGTCGAAAGACCAATTGATAGAGCCTTACCAGACAAAGCCTTTGGGGTGTCTTCTGGTTGAGGTTGCTTTTTGGCCTTCTTGGGTTTTTCAGTCATGAGAAAACTCTACTGATTTAGATCCCCATTTGTTTTTTAATCATGTCAACGTGGCCTTTTGCCTTGACGTTATAAAACGCATGTTCAATGTTTGTATCCTCGTTAATTACAAAAGTTGAACGAATGACTCCCTCATATTCTTTGCCATACATCTTTTTCAATCCGTATGCGCCGTAAAGCTTCTGAACTTCGTTTTCAGGATCAGAGAGCATTGGGAAGTTCAAGCCCTCTTTTTCCTTGAACTTGGCAAGCTTGGCTGGTTTGTCAGGGCTTACGCCAAAAACTTCGTAGCCCAGTGATTTCAATGAATTCAGGTTGTCTCTGAAATCGCATGCCTGATTGGTGCATCCGGGCGTTCCAGCCGCGGGATAGAAATACAGAATCGTTTTCTTGCCCTTGAAAATATCCGATGAGATTTCGTTTTCTTCGCTGTCCAACAGTTTGAATTCTGGCGCTTTGTCGCCTTTTTCTAATTTGCTCATGAACTTAATAAGCCTCGCTGACGACTAGCTATTCCCCTTTGAGGGTTTCACCTTTGACCAAACAAACATGGTTAGGCTCACCAGGGCAAAACCAAAAAACAGGTCTTCCACAGGGGCGAAGGCAACTCTGGTGCCACCAATGGTTTCTGGGTTATAGGTAACTATTTCGTTGAAAGTGAGATAGCCGTTGGTGAGAAGTTGGAAAAACACAACAATCCCATACGCAAGCCAAAAACGAATATCCGAGAGTAAACCTGTCTTCAAAACGAAGATTTCAGCTAAAACAACAATCACGATTGCTGCCTGGGCTAATAGAAAATAGGGCACTAGGACCTAACCGCCTTTCTGATTCTCGCTATCCATTTTTGAACGGTTGGCAAAAAGTTTCTAACTCCTTCGAGGGTCAACATTGCAGCGATCGGGATAATGATGAAAAACAGGTATTCCTCGAGTGGGATATTCAGCGGTCCATAAATTCCGAGAGTTTGTGCGGGGTCAAAAAACCAATGACCCTGGGCGATGGCATAGGCATCCCAAACAACAAAGAATGGAACAACAATGGCAAGGGTTTTCAATACCCTTTTTGGATCCCTCAGCACCCTGGTGTCAAAGACTGGCTCAAGCCAGAAGGAGGCAACAACCACAAAGCCCAGCATTGCCATGTAGGACCATTCTCCGAACATGCGAGCCTTCTCTCTGAGCTTCTTCTAAAATCTAGCTATGCAATCACAGTTGACGCTTCTGAGTCGCCTCAGATTGATTTCCCGACTAGGAATTCTATTCGGAATTCTGGTCGGTGTCTTTCACCTCTTGCTCGGCGGCATTTCTATTGAAGTTCAAGTTTTATTGGCACTGCTTGCCCTTGCCATTGGAATCCCGCACGGAGCAGTTGACCATCTGGTCACAGTGCCAAAGATGGCTTCGCTGAGGATGGTTATTTTCCTCAGCGCCTATCTAGCAGCGGTTGGTTTGGCAATCTGGTTTATTCTCAGTGCCAACCTTTTGGGTTTTCAGTTGGTGGTTCTAATGAGTGCCATCCACTTCGGGATTGGGGACGCAGCCTTCATCTCAGAAATCGATTCTCGAAGTCAAACAACCAGCCTGCCAAAGATTCCCTATGCGTTGGCAGCTGGCTTCACACCAGTGTTAATTCCGTTGGTGAATCAGCAGAGCTCCGAGGCGCTAGCGGCGGTCAACCCAGCCCTAATTGGCTGGGCGGGAGCACTGGAAAGTTCCCTGTATTTCGGCATGATTGCGATTGCGTTCATTTCAATCACCTGGATGGTTCTAGCAAAGCGAATTGATGCAGCAATTGACATTTCATTGCTGTTGGCAATATCGCTAATAACCCCACCTTTGGTGGCATTCGCCTTTTACTTTGGCCTGTGGCACGCACTTAGACACACCGGCAGGCTAAGCCTGGAACTTCCGGCATCAGTAAAGGCCCATGCCTCCAATCTGACAAGCAAAGCTTTTTGGTCTTCCGTGAATGCAGGGGTGCCGGCTCTAGCTTTGGTAATTGCGTTCACAGTTGGTTTGGCGCTGACGATTGGTCTGAACCTAAGCACCGAGTTTTTATGGATTTTGTTGGTTGTAATCTGGGCACTAACGGTGCCTCACATGGCACTGACCGCCAGATTAGATATGAGGGCATTGAAATGACGAATCAACTGCAACTTCTTAGAGAAAGAAAAAGTGTTAAGTGGCAAAAGTTTCCCAATGACGTGATTCCTATGCACGTTGCCGAGATGGATTTTCCAATCTCAGAGGCAATCAAATCAGCCATCATCTCGATGACTGAAAAAGATGACCTGGGATACGCCTTTCCGCTTCCCGAACTGGGGACGGCTTTTAGTGATTTCTCAGCTCGGCACTGGGGATTCAGAGTCAATCCAGAAATGGTTTTGCCGGCAACCGATGTTGGAGTTGCGGGTGTTGAATTACTTCGCTCGCTGATTCCAAACGGTGGGCGAGTGTTGGTAAATTCCCCAATCTACTCTTCATTCAGAAAATGGATCTCAGAGGCAAAATCAGAAATTGTTGATGCGCCGTTGTCGCTTGAGGGCAGAGCTTGGACGCTAGACACAGATGCGATTGAAAAAGCTTTCAAATCAGGAATCGATGTTTATCTGCTTTGCTCTCCTCATAACCCAGTTGGAGCGGTTCACTCAAAGCAGGATCTCGAGAGAATTGCAGAGCTGGCTTTGGAGCACAACGTAACTGTTATCGCCGATGAAATTCACGCACCCCTCACTCAATCATCAGCAACCTTCGTTCCATTCGCATCTGTCTCAGATGCGGCCAAGCAGGTTGGAATTACCATCACCTCCAGCTCCAAAAGTTTTAACACCGCTGGCGTGAAGGGCGGGCTGATGTCTTTCGAGAGCGAGGAGTTGAAGAAATCTGCAACGGAAAACCTGCCAATGGCCGTTCCTTACAGAACATCAATTTTGGGAATCGCTGCCATGATTGCAAGCTTCACTGATTCAGACAAGTGGCTGAGTAAAACCGTCACTCAAATCGAGAAAAACTTTGAGCTTTTGAACTCTTTGGTGCTGGATTCGGGCTGGGCGCAGACGTTTGATGAGAAAGCAACTTATTTGGCGTGGCTGGATGTTAGTGGCCTTGGCTTAGAACAACCAGCAAAGCAAATACTGGAGCAGGCAAGAGTTTCTGTGGTGCCGGGCAGTGATCACTCCATTGACGATCAGGGCTATAAGAAATATGTGCGAATGAACATTGGAACCTACCCAGAAATCATTGAGCAGGCGGTTGAATCAATCAGCTCGATTGCAAAAACTCGATAATTATCAAACTGACCACGGCTCCGGCAAAGATGTTGAGCCATAAAAAGCTCTTCCAGCCCCAGTTCGCTTTTTCGCAATCTTGGTCTGCAAGGTTCCAATAAGGAAGCAAAATCCCGACATAGGGAATTAGTGCAATTGCGGCTATTGCCTGAGGTTGCCCAGAGCCGACCAGCAAAACAGCAGAGAGCAAATACAATCCAACAGCGAGCCTTACAGTCCAACGAGCTCCGATAGTGGTGGCAATTGAGCCAATCTTGGCCAGTCTGTCTGCCTTCACGTCCTGAACCGCCCCAAAGGCGTGTGAAGCCATGGACCAAAAAAACAATGCGCCAATGATTGGTAATGCTTGAACCAGTTGGTCAGGCGAACCTGCAATCGAAATAGCAAACACAAGAGGACCGGTGAAGTGGGCGGCACTTGTGATTGAATCCAAAAACGGAACCTCTTTGAATCTAAGCCCTTTGACCGAATAGGCGACAACGCTGAATAAAGTCACCATCAAAATCAAAGAGCTCAATAAATCACTCATCAAAAGCAGATACAACGCAAAGGGCCCAGCCAGTCCAAAGGCTGCAATCAAGGTTGTCCTGTGCAGTTCGGGTTTGAGCAACGCTCCCTCAACCCCGCCTTTTCTGGGGTTCGCTAAATCGCTCTGATAATCAAAAACATCATTGATTCCATACATCAGCAGGTTGTAGGGAATCAGAAAGAAAATCGAACCAATCCAAAAAACGGCATCAAACTGTCCTGCGATCAGCAGGTATGCAACCGCAAAGGGAAAGGCTGTGTTTATCCATGAGATTGGTCGAGAGGATTGAGCGATTAGAAAGAAGTTGTTCATAACCGAATTCGAACAAAGTTATAAACGGATGGAACTAGTACCAGCGCAACTAAGGTGTAGGCGAAATCTTCAATTGGAGCTACCCCCAGGCGAATGCCTGAGATCTTGTCCGGGTCGTAGTCAACAATTCCACTGGCAATAATCAGGTTGTCAAAAACGAGGGTAAGAAACAGCATCACTGCTGCGGTCACGGATAACGGCTTGGGGGATAACCACTTGCGCATCAGGAATGCATAGATTGCGAAGACAGAGAGAACAGAGATTGTAAGCAGGATGTAGGTCATTTCATCCTCTTCTCTGCAAAGCGGTAAACAACCAAGGTTGAATAGCTAAGCAAAATTAGGAAGAAAAGCTCTTCTACTGGAAGCTCTGGGGCAATCAAGAATCCTGAGACATGCTCAGCCGGCCCTATGAAGAAAATACCCAGTTCAATTCCAACCAAGTCCCATGCCAGGAAAACTGCAACTCCAACAAGCACTGCCAAAACTGTGGCAATCGGAGAAACAAATAGTGCCAGCCCGTGCCGACGATCAATTGCACCGGTTCCCAGTATTGAAACAATCAGGGCGGCAAGGTAGCTAAAGCTAATCAAATCCATCTAGCGAAGCCCCTTCCACTCGGTTTGGCTCGACAACTCCTGTTCAATCGGACCGTTTGAGGAGTCATCGGTTAGGTGCTTATAAACAAGCTCGGCACCGATTAGACACATTGGCAGACCGATACCGGGAATTGTGTTGTGTCCAGAGTAGAAAAGATTTTTTAGCTTTTTCGAACGATTCTGTGGTCTGAAGAAAGCACTTTGACGCAGGGTATGCGCCATGCCTAAAGCCGTTCCACTCCAGGCGTTGAATTCATTTACAAAGTCTGCGGGCCCGACAGTTCTTCTAACGACGACCCGCTCTCGCAAGTTTTCGATTCCGGCCCAGTTGCCAAGTTGATCGATGATTTGATCCGCTCTTTTTTCTAACGCTTCATCGCCCTCACCGTTTATGCCACCAGAGCCAATTGAGGGATCTGCTGCTGAGGGAACCAAGATGAAGATATTTTCATACCCCTCGGGGGCAACCGTGTCATCCGTTTTTGAAGGCATGCAGACATACATGTTTGCGGGGTCCGGGATGGTGCGCTGGCCATCTGCTTTTGCAAATACCTCTTTGAAGCCACTCGCCCAGTCTTCTGTGAACAACAAAGTGTGGTGCTCCAGCTGTTCAATTTTTCCCTTGATTCCAAGGTGAATGAGCAAAGCTGATGGACCCGGGGTTTTTTTGGACCAAAACGACTCAGGGAAGGTTTGCTTATGACGGGGGAGCAGTTTGGTTTCCACATGATGCAGGTCTGCAGAACCAACAACCACGTCCGCTTCGTATTTCACATCTCCCACCATCACGCCGGTCGCCTGGTCTCCATTGCACAAAATTTTGGTGACCTCAGAGTTCGTGTTTATCTGCACACCATGTTGAACAGCAAGTCTCTCTGCCGCTTCAATCAGTGTGAACATTCCACCCTTGGGGTAGAAAACACCAATATTCATGTCCACGTGAGTCATCAGGTGATACATGCTGGGTGTTTCATAGGGGCTTGCGCCCAAAAACACAGCTGGGTAGTCCAAGATTTTTTTCAATCTCTCATCCTTGAAAAACTGGCCTGCGTAGCTATCAAGGGATGTGGTCAAAAACTTTACGAACTTGCCAGCCTGGCGAACAACTTCTGGGCTGGTGAAACCCTTTGCGTTTTTGAAATTCGTGTATAAAAAGTGTTTGATGCTGAGTTCATAAGCGTTTTCAGCGCTGGCTACATATTTCTCCAGTGACTCAGAGCCGCCCTCTTCGATTCCTTCAAACATCTCTCTGTTTTTTTCCAGGGAATCGCGAACAATGATTGGCTCGTCATAACCTTCAACGATTGTTTTATAGGCGGGGTCGAGTTGAATCAGATCCAGTTCTTTCTCGGCAGTGGTCCCCATGAGTTTGAAAAACTGATCGAAGGCGTCTGGCATTAGGTACCAACTTGGACCCATGTCGAATTTGAAGCCGTCTTTTTCCCAAAGGTAGGCCCGACCCCCAATGCTGTCTCTAGATTCTAAAACAGTGACCTTCATGCCTGATTTGGCCAAAAGTGCCGCAGTTGCAAGACCCGCAATGCCAGCACCGATTACTATCGCTGTTTTTTCTGTCAACTACCCGCTCCTAAATAACTCGTGACCAATATCCGAAACTTGTTTCCATTAGCAACACTAATTCGGGTGGAAATAAGTTCCTGGGAACTGGTCTTGGAAATCTTTTTATTTAGCGCTGCAAACAACTCGCATGCGGCTCGCACGGCCCTGGCTGCAGTTGAAGGCAGCAGGGGTATGGCATTTCTTGCCTTATCCAGCTCTGAATCAATGTCCCTAACCAGTCGCTTTTTGGTTTCCTCATCAAAGTTGTCGACCTTGACACCTGGAAAGTAACTTCTTCCCAACCTTGAAAAATCCGCACTCAGGTCTCTTAGAAAATTAACTTTTTGAAAAGCGCTTCCTAATGCCAGGGCACCTTCTTTTAGAACCTGTGACTGCTCAGAGTCATAATCTCTATCTTTGATGAAAGCCTGCAGGCACATCAGTCCAACCACCTCAGCTGAGCCATAGACATATTTTTTGAAACTTTCCTGATCATGCTCGGTGTCAGTCAAGTCCATTTTCATGGAATCAAAAAAAGGTTTGACTATCTCTTTTTCAATGCCGACCTCTCTGGCAGTGACAGCGAAGGCATGTAGCACCAGGTTGGTGCTGTAACCAGTTTTCATTGCTTTGTAGCACTCGGCTTCGAAGTCTTTTATTTCCTTGGCTGGATCCAATGACTTATCACCCTTGGCAGCTTCTGCAGCGGAGCCGTCCACTATTTCATCAGCCACTCGAACCATTGCATAGATGCTTTCGATGTGCTGCCTGATGTCTGGCTGAATCAACTTGGTCGCTAGCCCAAAGCTTGTTGAGTAAGAGTAAATAACCTCCCGTGAGCTTTTCTGCGCCGCTTTGGTATAAAGCGCAAGCCCAGTTGGTTCTCTGGTCGTATCCATTTCCACCACTCTATGAGGCTACCGCTTTTGAATTTGATTAGACTAATCGCATGGCCAATAACATGAAACCAAGAAGCTCGGATGTAACCAATGGAATCGAGCGCGCCCCCCACCGTGGAATGTTGCGCGCAATTGGAATGGGCGAAGAAGATTGGGTGAAACCCCAGATTGGAATTGCCAGCAGTTATAACGAGGTGACCCCTTGCAACCTAAGTCTGGATCGTTTATCGGAAGCCGCTAAACAGGGAGTTTTTCAAGCTCAGGGTTACCCAATGCTGTTTGGGACTATTTCTGTTTCGGATGGAATCGCAATGGGTCACGAGGGCATGCACTTCTCACTGGTTTCTCGAGAGGTGATTGCAGACAGCGTTGAGACCGTCATGAGCGCTGAGCGCTTGGATGGCTCGGTCACACTCGCTGGTTGCGATAAGTCTCTTCCAGGCATGTTGATGTCAGCGGCCAGACTTGATCTTGCCAGCGTGTTTTTGTATGCGGGTTCTATTGCTCCGGGTTGGGTCAAGCTAACTGACGGAACTGAAAAGCAGGTGACCATCATTGACGCTTTTGAGGCTGTTGGTTCTTGCAAGGCTGGTCTTATGAGTGAAGAGGACCTGGAAAGAATTGAAAAGGCGATTTGCCCGGGTGAGGGTGCTTGTGGCGGAATGTACACCGCTAACACCATGGCCAGCATTGCCGAGGCACTTGGAATGAGTTTGCCTGGATCTGCAGCACCTCCAAGTGCCGACAGAAGAAGAGACAATTGGGCTCACCGAAGTGGTGAGGCAGTTGTAAACCTGATATCAAAGGGAATCACCGCAAGAGACATCATGACCAAAAAGGCGTTTGAAAACGCCATTGCTGTTTTGATGGCATTCGGTGGCTCAACCAATGCTGTTTTGCACCTTTTGGCAATTGCCCAGGAGGCAGAGGTTGATTTGCTGCTTGATGATTTCAACAGAATTGCCGATAAGGTCCCACACCTTGGAGATCTGAAACCATTCGGCCAATACGTGATGAACGATGTTGACAGAGTTGGCGGTGTTCCTGTTTTGATGAAGGCTTTGCTGGATGCAGGTTTGATTCACGGAGATGCTCTGACGGTTACTGGCAAGACAGTTGCCGAAAACCTAGCCGACATCAATCCACCAGACCCCGATGGAAAAATCATCAGGGCAATGAACAACCCGATTCACAAAACCGGCGGCATCAACATCTTGAAGGGAAGCTTGGCTCCCGAGGGTGCTGTTGTTAAGACTGCAGGCTTTGACGTTGCAAGCTTTGAAGGCCCAGCAAGGGTATTCGAACGCGAGAAAGCTTGCATGGATGCACTCAGCAATGGCGAAATCCAAAAGGGTGATGTTGTCGTAATCCGCTACGAAGGGCCCAAGGGTGGACCGGGCATGCGAGAAATGCTTGCAGTCACTGGTGCAATTAAGGGTGCGGGACTGGGTAAAGATGTCCTACTATTGACAGACGGAAGATTCTCAGGCGGCACAACCGGACTGAGCATCGGACACGTTGCACCTGAGGCAGTGGACGGAGGTCCAATCGCACTGGTGCGCGATGGAGACATAATCAGCGTCGACATTGCAAGTCGCTCTATAGAGCTTCTCGTAGATGAGAGTGAATTGGCCAGTCGTAAATCCGACTGGGAACCATTGCCCTTGCGATACACCAAAGGTGTATTAGGAAAATATTCAAAGATTGTTGGCTCCGCAGCTCGTGGTGCCTACTGTGGCTAAGGATAAAATGACTGAAACAATGACCGGCGCGCAAGCCGTTGTCCGCTCGTTGGAAGAGTTGGGGATAACAGATATTTTCGGCTTGCCCGGCGGAGCAATTTTGCCAACCTACGATCCGCTGATGGATTCTGAAAAGATTCGTCACGTGCTGGTTCGCCACGAACAAGGTGCTGGGCACGCAGCTGAAGGTTACGCTTCTGCAACCGGCAAACTTGGGGTTTGCATTGCAACCAGTGGACCGGGGGCTACCAACCTGGTTACACCAATCGCTGATGCGCACATGGACAGCGTTCCTCTTTTGGCAATCACCGGTCAGGTCAACTCTCACGCAATTGGAACCGATGCGTTTCAAGAGGCGGACATTGTTGGAATCACAATGCCTATTACAAAACACAGTTTTTTGGTAACTAACGCCAAGGACATTCCGGCTGTTATTTCTGCGGCGGTGGAGCTTGCGACATCTGGCAGGCCCGGGCCTGTACTGGTGGACATCACCAAGGATGCGCAGAACCAAAAGTTTGAATTTAGCTGGCCACCAAAGCGAGACATCTTGCCTGGATATAAGCCAGTTACCCATCCGCATGGACGTCAGGTTGAGGCAGCGGCCGAGCTGATTTTAGCTAGCGAAAAACCAATGCTTTATGTTGGTGGAGGAGTAATTAGAGCCGAAGCTCACCAAGAATTAGCTCGGTTGGCTGAGGTCACCGGAGCACCCTTGACCACCACATTAATGGCAAGAGGTGCATTCCCAGATACCCACCACCAGCACCTGGGAATGCCGGGAATGCATGGAACCGTCCCTGCTGTGACCGGCTTGCAAAAAGCTGATCTGTTAATCACCCTCGGCGCCAGATTTGATGATCGAGTAACGGGTGAGGTTTCTAGCTTCGCCCCCGGTGCCAAAGTGATTCACGTCGACATCGATCCGGCCGAGATCGGCAAGGTTAGACATGCTGATGTGCCGATTGTTGGGGATGCGAAAGTTGTTATTGCGATGCTGAATGCAGAGCTAGAAAAAAGACTTGCTGGCAAAAAGCCTGACTATTCAGACTGGTGGCAGTTTATTGATGGATTGAAAACTAGGTATCCATTGGGTTACGAGGAACAAGAAGATGGAATTCTCGCTCCTCAGTGGGTTATCAAGCGCATTGGTGAAATGACTGGGCCTGAGGGAATTTTCGCAGCAGGAGTTGGTCAGCACCAGATGTGGTCAGCGCAGTTTATTGATTACGATCGACCCAACTCTTGGCTGAACTCGGGAGGGGCCGGAACCATGGGTTACAGCGTTCCCGCCGCAATGGGGGCCAAGGTTGGAGAGCCAGGCAGGGATGTTTGGGCAATTGATGGCGATGGTTGCTTCCAGATGACCAATCAGGAGCTTGCAACCTGTGTGATAAACAACATTCCAATCAAGGTGGCAATCATCAATAACAGCTCCCTTGGCATGGTGAGGCAGTGGCAAACCCTGTTTTACAACTCAAGGTATTCAAACACCGATCTACACACGGGTGCTGACACTCAGATGGTTCCTGATTTTGTGAGGCTTGGTGAGAGCTACGGATGTTTGTCAATCCGAGCAACTAACGAAAAAGAGGCGGAAGAGGCCATAAAGCTAGCGCTTGAGACCAATGACCGCCCTGTCGTCATTGACTTCATCGTTGGACGTGATGCTATGGTTTGGCCGATGGTGCCTGCTGGAGTGAGCAACGACGCGGTTCAGTATGCGCGAGATGCAAGACCTGTTTGGGAGGGTGACGAATGACAAAGCACATCCTTTCCCTACTGGTTGAGGACAAACCTGGTCTACTGACTCGAGTAGCGGGTCTGTTTGCAAGGCGCGGATACAACATTCAGTCCTTGGCTGTGGGCTCCAGTGAAATTGAAGGACTTAGTCGCATCACAGTTGTGGTTGCCGTTGAGGGCCACCCACTCGAGCAAATCACCAAGCAGCTAAATAAGTTAGTCAATGTTGTGAAAATTGTTGAACTGGAAGAGGAGAACTCAATTTCCAGAGACCACATGATGGTGAAGGTTAGAACCGAGGCCAATAACCGCAGTCAGGTGTTGGAGGCGGTAAATCTGTTTAGAGCCAGAGTGGTTGACGTCGTGAGTGACTCGGTAGTTATCGAGGTCACCGGAGACAGTGCTAAATGCCAAGCTTTTCTGAGGGTATTAGAACCTTTTGGAATCAAAGAACTCGTTCAATCCGGAGCAATTGCAATTGGCCGCGGCTCCAAATCCATGAGCGATCGAATCAAATAGGCCAGGAACCAAAAGGAGCAATAAATTGGCAGAAATTTTCTATGACAAAGACGCCGATCTAAGTCTGATTCAAAACAAGAAGGTTGCAGTGTTGGGTTTTGGCTCACAGGGTCACGCGCACTCACTAAACCTTCACGACAGCGGTGTTGATGTTGTTGTCGGTTTGTTGGAAGGGTCAAAATCACGTGCCAAGGCCGAGGAAAAAGGCCTCACCGTGCACACCCCAGACGAAGCTGTTAAGTGGGCGGATGTCATCGTTATCTTGGCACCGGACCCCGTTCAGCGCGATCTTTATAAGGACATGGTCGAGCCAAACCTTACTGCTGGTAAGGCCTTGGTTTTCGGTCACGGATTCGCAATTCGCTACGGCCTAATCAAGCCACCAGCAGATGTTGATGTTTTCCTAGTTGCCCCTAAGGGACCTGGTCACATCGTGCGTCGTGAGTACGAGGCAGGAAGAGGAGTCCCAAACCTGATTGCAGTTGAGCAGGATGCAACTGGCGAGGCTTTTGAGCTAGCACTTAGCTATTCCAAGGGCATTGGCGGAACGAGAGCTGGAACCATCAAGACCACCTTCACCGAAGAGACAGAAACAGATCTATTCGGCGAGCAGGCAGTCTTGTGTGGAGGAGCTTCTCAGCTGGTGCAGTACGGCTTCGAGACATTGGTCGAGGCTGGTTACCAGCCAGAGGTTGCCTACTTCGAGGTTTTGCACGAGCTAAAACTAATTGTGGACCTGATGTATGAAGGTGGAATTGCTAAGCAGCGCTGGAGTGTTTCTGACACTGCAGAGTACGGTGACTATGTCTCTGGGCCAAGAGTTATTACACCCGACGTGAAAGACCACATGAAAGAGGTTCTGGGAGACATCCAGAATGGATCATTTGCTGAGAGATTTATTACTGACCAAGACGCGGGAGCTCCAGAATTCCAGAGCCTCCGCGCCAAGGGCGAAACCCACCCGATTGAGAACACCGGTCGTGAGCTTCGCAAGTTGTTCAGCTGGATCGAAAATAAAGACGATTACAGCGAAGGTAGTGCAGCCAGGTAATTACTGGCTCACCATTTTCCGCATAGCTAGTGCTAGGGGAATCGCAACCGCGAAGTGGATTGCAAGCAAAATTGCAGCTGCTACCGGGTCTGCGATTCCCGGCACTGGTGCCAAGAAAACAGCAAACACTACAAGCACTGCAATCCAGACATTTCTGACTGGGTTCGCGGTGTTTTTTAGCCATCTTGCAACTAGGAATGCGCCAATTCCAGAAAAGATTGTCAATAACCCAAAGGCAATTGCTGGAATCTGCTGGTCCAGAGCTGGTGCGTAGTAATCTGCTTCCAAAGCAAGCCCTAGGGCCCAAAGCGCATATACCGAGACCAAGGCCGCGACAGTCGCAATTGAGAAGCTGGTTGTGTTGTTCATATCACTCCAATTATTTGATTGATGATTACCGCTAGGCTTTCACACATAACTAGATTTTGAGGGAAATTTTGCCAAAACCAATTGTTTTGATTGCAGAAGAACTATCGCCAGCAACCGTTGAGGCATTGGGCGATGAGTTCGAGATTAGAAACGTAAACGGAGCAGACCGAGAGAAGCTTCTTCCAGCTTTAGCCGAGGCGAATGCGGTGCTAATCCGTTCAGCCACAAAAATGGACAAAGAGGCCATTTCTGCAGCTCCAAATTTGAAGGTAATCGCTCGCGCCGGTGTTGGCCTAGACAACGTTGACACCCCCGCTGCCACTGAACACGGTGTGATGGTTGTGAACGCTCCAACTTCAAATATTGTGAGTGCCGCGGAGCTTGCAGTTGCACACATTTTGTCCCTGTCAAGAAACATCGCAGATGCTCACCACTCAATGAAGCAGGGCGAGTGGAAGAGATCCAAATACACCGGTGTCGAGCTATATGAAAAGACCATCGGCATTGTTGGACTTGGTCGAATTGGAACACTGGTTGCCAATCGCTTAGCGGGTTTTGATGTGAAGTTGATTGGTTTTGACCCTTATGTGACTCAAACCCGTGCTGAACAAATCGGGGTTGAACTAGTGGATTTGGATGAGCTTATGCGGCGAAGTGATTACATCACCATCCACATTCCAAAAACCACAGAAACCACCGGCATGATCTCCGATGAGCAGTTTGCGATGGCCAAATCCAATCTGATGATTGTCAACTGCTCCCGCGGAGGAATCATCGATGAGGACGCCCTATACACAGCTTTGAAAAACAACACCATTGCTGGGGCTGGTTTAGATGTCTACAACTCTGAACCACCAGAGGGTTCAAAACTCTTGGAGCTGGATAACATCTTGCTCACCCCGCACCTTGGCGCATCAACTGGTGAAGCTCAGGAAAAAGCCGGTATCAGTGTTGCCAAGTCAGTTCGTCTTGCTCTGGCTGGGGACTTAGTTCCAGATGCAGTGAACGTGGCGGGTGGATTAATTGACTCTTCGGTAAAGCCGGGAATTCCATTGGCCGAGAAGCTCGGTCAACTGCTTGCGGGCATTGCTCACGCCTCGATGACAGCGGTTGAGATTGAAATCCGTGGTTACATTGCCGAGCATGATGTGACAGTTTTGAAGCTTGCAGCACTAAAGGGAATCTTCCAAAATCTAGTTACCGACCAGGTTAGTTACGTAAACGCACCACTTATTGCTGAAGCAAGAGGGGTCGACGTGAAGTTGACCACCGACACCCAAAGCGAAGAATACCGAAACGTAACCATCCTTCGTGCAACCCTGGGGGATGGTTCAACCGTTAGCGTGTCTGGAACAGTAACTGGGCCCAAGTTGAATCAAAAGATTGTCAACATCAACGGATACGACGTTGAGGTGCCAATGGATGAAAACTTAGTTGTGATGGTCTATGACGACCGACCAGGAATCGTTGCGGTCTATGGAAGCGCATTTGCAGACGCCGGCGCGAACATTGCTGCCATGCAGATTGCCAGAAAGAGCGAGGGTGGCAAGGCACTCAGTGTTGTCACCGTGGATTCCCCGATATCAGCTTCAATCTTGGATGAAATTCAAGCCAAGATCAAAGCCGATTACATCAGGTCTATCACTATTCAAGAGGCCTAGAACTCAGAGCGAGCAAGTGCATCCTGGGCAAATTTCCATGTGGTGTATCCGCCAGAAAGATTTTTAGCTTTGATGCCTCTGCTGGAAAGAATCTGAATGGCGGTGTGAGCCCTTTGCCCAACCGCACAATGAACTACGTATTCTTCACCGGCTAGGTCATCCAGGTGCTCTCTCAGCTCGTCAACCGGCGCCAAAATTGCTCCTGGAATGTGTCCACGATCAAATTCAGATTGAGTTCTAACGTCCAGAATTTTCAGGCCTCTGCTCAGTTCTGATTCCAACTCATTCCAGTGAACGTTGGGGGATTTCTTTTCCAGCACATTGTTGCCAACATAACCAACGTGGTTGATGGCATCCTTAGCTGAACCAAACTCTGGTGAGTAGGCCAATTCCAGGTTCATCAAATCATCCACGTGAAGCCCTGCATAAATTGCAGTTGCCAGAATATCGATTCGTTTATCGGCACCATCTTTTCCAACCGACTGTGCGCCCAAAAGTTTTCCGGTTTCTGGATCAAATAGAACCTTGAGCGAAATTCGCTCGCTCCCGGGGAAGTAACCTGCGTGACTTCCGGGGTGCAAATGAATTGCACTGTATTCGATTCCCATACGTTGAGCCAAACCCTCGGTGATTCCGGTCAAAGCTGCGGCCATGCCAAAGGCTCCAATGATGCCGGTACCAATTGACTTCCTGGCGGGAGCCGTCTTGCCAGCAATCACATCGGCTACCAACCTGCCGTGACGATTCGCCAAATTGGCAAGCCAGATCATCTGGGGCTGGTCGGTGATTAGCGATTGCTTCTCAACTGCATCGCCAACCGCAAATATGTTTGGATCACTGGTTCTCAGGTTTTCGTCAACCTTGATTCCTCCGGCAACGCCCATCTCGATGCCAGCCATTTCAGCAAGTTTGCTGTCAGCAACAACACCGACTGAGGAAACTACTAAATCAGCTTCGATGACTCGACCGTCCTTAAGCTTCAGTTGATTTTCGCTAATACTCTCTGTTTCTGCACTGACCGCTATGTCGATTCCGTTTGCCTCAAGGTTCGCCTGGAAGGGTTCAATCATCTCGATATCGAACTGTGGCAAGACGTGATCACGGAATTCCACCAGGGTGGTCTTTACGCCTCTGTGGTTGAGGTTCTCAGCGAGCTCAACACCGATGAAGCCAGCACCCAGAATGGCTGCTGATTTGATCTCCCCGTCATCAACCATTTGCTTGATGCGAACTGAGTCCTCAACGTCCTTCAGCACAACCGCACGCTCAATGCCTTCGATTGGGAGTTTCCTTGGGTTTGCACCCGGGGAGATAATTAGGTAGTCGTAATCTTCAGTCTGCTCGCCAGTTTCAGTGTTGACGGCAGTGATCTTTTTATTTTCGCGGTCAATACTTGTCACCTCGGTGTTCACGCGAACATCAAGGCGGAATCTGTTCCAAAGTGATTCTGGTGTCTGCAAC
>Ga0209937_1000162_pt1 | contig 22518 bp, 19 predicted proteins | sample SalPon1_B_H2O_MG_FD_185699 | JGI IMG/M metagenome (GOLD analysis project Ga0209937, IMG submission 185699) | Salt pond water microbial communities from South San Francisco under conditions of wetland restoration - Salt Pond MetaG R1_B_H2O_MG... | ecosystem: Environmental > Aquatic > Non-marine... | reverse complement strand
GGAGGTCGGCCACGACGACATCCTCGATGCGATGGTGCTCGCGGCGGCCGCAGCAGGTGAGACGGCGACGCTGCCCGCCGAGCCCGAGCGCGACGCCGAGGGTCGCCCCATGCAGATGGTCTATCCTGTCCTCGCGTGAGCGAGCTCGGCCTCACCCGCCCCGCCCGAACTGCGCCGCAGGCGACGTGCCCTCCGCACACACATACGCGCCGATCAGGTCCGTCTCCACCTCTAGGCGTGCGGCCTGTGTGCGCAGGTCATCGCGGCCCGCCCAGCTCACCCACACCCCCGATCCGGGCCCATCCCTCCGGTACGATGACTGCGTGTACTATCCCCTCGATGACAAGATTTGATATCGGCGCAAGTGTGGGCTTCAGCATTCAGTGAGGTTGACGTAGAATTTCGGTAGCATCATACTTTTGCGTTCTTCGCTCTCCCCGGGTGGTGGGCAGGAACAAGTGTCTTAGCGTTCTTTAATTTTGAATTGTTCTCTCACTGGGTTTGTTCGGCAATCATCTTACTGACTGTTTGCGCTGGATTCTACATCGTATCGCGTTCGAAAATACACTTTCTGTTAGTAAAAAGCTATTAATTGAGCATGTATTAGTATCTGTTTCCAACAATTTTGTCGTTTGAAGCTCTTAAAAGAGCATATTGGCATAAAATTAGATACTTAGGGAACCATTCTCTCCTTGAATCTCTTTCTCTATAAATTGTACAGGAGAACAACAAATAATAGACATGTAAGGTTCTTTATTATAGTTGAGTCAGGTTGATGATAGTCATATTTACCATGATGCCAGGTGAAGATGACACTCAGTAACCTAGCCTAGATTGCTCATAAGAAAATAATATTACAATCATAGTATGTAATTCGTAGGAATGCCAATTTTTTCCATAGTGTATATTTGAGGCTCTTGGATGAACTTGTCGAGGCTAATACAATGGGACCATGAGCCTCGAGACATAGAGCATCAACCGTAGAGACGATCTGTGAAAACAATGCCTGCAGAGAGGACGGTGACACAGTCGCATAGCTCTCAGAGATGCGGCCAGTAGAGATAGACAGAGACGTAGGTAGTGATGAACGCCGCGACAAGTAAGACGAACCCAGTCAATACTGTGTCTCGCTGGGTCAGATAACGTCCCTCGAAGGCGACCATCGTGGCGGGAGTCTGGATCGGAAAAAACACGACACTACCCGCAATAATCGAGGCGAATGTGACAACCAGCGGATCGTGTCCCGTGGCTGCCGCGAGCTGAATGACAAGTGGGAGAGCGATGATAACAAACGTCGCACCAATGAGTACGATTCGAAGGAGCATGAGTATACAGAGAAGACCTGCGAGGAACGCAGGGAAGGGAAGCGGCGGTCCCAGGATGCTCCCAAGAATATCCTGCACAAGAAAGGCGCCGATGTTGGTTTCCGCGAGCACAGGCGGGAGTGAGAGCGCAGCTCCAAAGAACACGAGGAGGTCCCAGTTGAGTCCCTGAAGCGTGCGCTTGTCTGCTACGCTGATGGGAGCGAAGAAGGCGACCGAGAGCAACGCGAGAAGTGGCAAGAACTCGGGTATACCGACGAACGACGACCCGATCCAGGCCACGATAACGAGCGCTAGGAGTGCAACGACGATGGTCCGGTCTCGGTTGAAAAAAGGCTCTGAAAACCCCACATCGGAGTCAATTACGAGTATGGAATCGTCTAGAATCGCATCTACACCATCGTTATACAAGAGCGTGATGCCGACGGTCGAAATCACGACCAGCAGAAGCGCTGGTACCCACATGTGGACGAGCCAATCCGTCCAAGTCAGCGCGTATCCGTACTGGTCTAACACCGAGACGGTCAAGATTGCAGCCAACCCGCCCGAAAGATATGCTCGGCCGCCGATACGGTTGATCGCGCCAAGTGAGAGCATCACGTGGGTGCCCGCATGTGTGCCGCTGTCGACGAGCGACTCGAAGATCGGCTTCAACGCGAGGGTCCGGGCGGTCGCCGACGGGACCGGCAGGGCCATGAGGAATAAGACAAACGGTGTGGCGAGCACAAGCGTCCATACGCTGCGGATGCGAGAGACGACCAGGTCCGCGATGGCGAGGTGTAGGTCAACGCCCACGATGATCCGGGAAAGCAGGAGCACGCCGAAAAAAAAGAAGAAGCCGTCCGCCGAGAAGCCCGAGAATATGACCGCCGATTCGAGACCCAGTCCCCAGAACGCGACGAGCAACAGAAGCCCGATTATGCTGTAAGGCGCTGGTTTCACAATCCACGCCGCGAGCACGCCGAAGATGACGAATAGAATATTATTCTCGACTGCGGTGAGCTCCGTAACGGGTGCGAAGATGCGGATCGCCAGGAGACCCATTAGACAGGTAAGCGTGGCGAGCGTTCGTTGCGTCGACGTGAAGGTCATCGCAGCTGTATCAGCAGGGTGACACAGCTCTCGGTGGCGATTGAGCAGGCGTGGAGATGTCTAGGTTGGTGTGGTGAGGGTGGTCTGGTTCTGAGAGTCGACGCGATTGCTTCGTCGGCCATTTCGTGCGACAATCCGCTGGACCGTACATTATCAAGCTGAATATGATGGGGCGTCGACGCTACTGTCGACGGCGGGGGTCGAGTTGTCGCTCCAGGTTTGGGTGGCGTCATCCAGGTCAGTCATCTGCAGGGGTCTCGCCCCGTGCGTTCTGGTACTTCTGCCTGGTGTGCTGGAGTTTCCCACCCGCGCAGAGGATGCGTCGCTCACGGTCGCTGGCGTGGAGTTCGACCGTGGCCTCCCAATCGTCATTCACGCGGATCGTGAACGTCTCCTGCCCGGATTCTACGCCCTCTTTTACATTATCGATTATCTCTACCTCATCGCCTTGGTCGATACGGTCGTAGGTGGATTTGTCGATGCTCAGCGGGACGAGCCCGAAATTCAACAGGTTCGCTTTGTGGATGCGGGCGAAGCTCTGGGCGAGAACTGCCTCGACGCCGAGGTACATGGGACACATGGCGGCGTGCTCTCGAGAGCTCCCTTGTCCGTAGTTCTCACCGGCGACGAGGAGCCCGCCATCGCATTCTTGCGCGCGCTTTGAAAATGAATCATCGATTCGGCTTAGAGTGTACTTTGACAGCTCCTCGACGTTAGACCGGTACTTTAGCACTTCCGCGGTCCCGGGAAGAATGTGATCGGTCGTGATGTTATCCCCCATCTTAACGAGGATCTCACCCGCAATGTTGGCAGAGAGCGGATGTTTCAAAGGGACAGAGCCGATGTTCGGGCCCTTGATGAGCGAGTCGTCTAAGGCCTCCTCTGGCGGGATTAAGTCAGCGTGCGAACCGCCGTATCGCGCGGGCAGTTCGACTCCAGGTGGTTCGAGATCTCCGAGCTCGGCCGCGAGATCGCGGGGGTCGATGATCTCGCCCTTGATAGCCGCAGCGGTGGCGACCTCAGGGCTGCAGAGGTAGACCGCATCATCCTCGATGCCACTGCGCCCCTCAAAGTTGCGATTGAAGGTGCGGAGACTGACCGAGTCTGATGCGGGGACGTGACCGATCCCGATACATGCTCCGCAGGTTGATTCACTAAAATTGGCGCCTGCAGCCATAAGTTCGGCCGTCCAGCCCTCACGGGCGAGTATCTCCGATACCTGTTTTGACCCGGGGGTGATGACGAGGTCTAGCTGCTGAAATATTTCGCGCCCCTTGAGCATCTTGGCGACCGGGAGGACGTCTGCGTAGCCGCCGTTCGTGCATGACCCTACAATAACTTGGTCGACCTTGGTGCCTGCGACCTCCCGGACAGGGACCACCTCATCGGGCATCGAAGGGCACGCTATACACGGTTCGATGCTCGACAGGTCGATAGTAATAGTCTCTGCGTATACCGCATCTGGGTCTGGTTGGATCTCGACGTACTGGTCGCCCCGACCATGGCGTCTGAGGTAGTCGGCGGTGTTCTCGTCCGAAGGGAAGATGGAGGTCGTCGCGCCGAGCTCGGTCCCCATATTGGTGATAGTCGTGCGCTCCGGGACTGTGAGGGTTTCCACGCCGGGGCCTGTGTACTCGAAGATCTTTCCCACGCCGCCCTTGACACTTACGCGGCGAAGCAAATCGAGAATCACATCTTTCGCGGTCGCCCACTCGGGTAGTTCCCCCTCGAGGCGGACGTTCACTATTTCGGGCATCTCCACGTAGTACGGGCCGCCTCCCATCGCGACCGCTATGTCCAGACCACCAGCCCCGATTGCTAGCTGGCCCAGTCCACCGGGCGTCGGTGTGTGACTGTCACTTCCGAGCAGAGTCTTCCCTGGTGCCGCGAAGTTCTCCTTATGAACGTTGTGACAGATGCCGTTACCGGGCCGCGAGAAGTACGCGCCGTAGGTGCCTGCGGCAGACCGGAGGAAGCGGTGATCGTCGGTGTTCTTGAAGTCGAACTGGTACGTCTGGTGGTCGCAGTACACCGTCGCGAGTTCGGTCTGAGGTTTGTCAATGTCAAGCGACTCGAACTGCAGCCACACCATCGTCCCCGCGGTGTCCTGTGTGAGCACCTGGTCGATCGTGATTCCGATTTCCTCGCCGGGGGTTAGCTCGCCCTCGACTAGATGTGCCGCGAGGATTTGCTCCGTGATTGTTTTAGCCATATCGACAAAAACCGCGAAACATGGTAAAATAAATGTGTCGTCCGAGGGTGAACTCAAGTCGGTAGGTGTCCACGTAATCATCATGCTGTTACACCCAGAATCGCTGGGCAAGGCGGTCGATGCTCTCCGGGCGGGGACGTTGACACCGGCCGCGTATGTTCATCGGCTCTGCGACCGAATCGCCACCGTAGAACCGGTCGTCCACGCGCTGGTCCCGGAACCAGACCGACGGAGACGCCTGCTCCGGTCCACACGCGAGGATCCGCCGGCCAATTTATGGCCGGACGAACTTCCACTGAGCGGCGTACCAATCGGTGTGAAGGACGTCTTCCATGTCGCCGGTTTCGAGACCGCCGCAGGCACCGCAGTCCCCCCAGACCTGTTCGCCGGACCGGAGGCTCCGGTCGTTCGCCGGTTGTGCGATGCGGGCGCGGTCGTCTTGGGGAAGACGAGGACCACGGAGTTCGCCGGACATGCGCCTGCGCCAACCCGGAATCCTCACGATCCCGCACACACGCCCGGTGGCTCGAGCAGCGGTTCCGCCGCCGCTGTCGCATCCGGGCTCTGCCCGCTCGCAATCGGCACCCAGACCGGTGGGTCAGTGATCCGTCCGGCAGCATTCTGTGGCGTCGTTGGCTTCATCCCGACGCCGGACCGCATCTCGACCGATGGAATGGTCCCGCGTTCGCCGTCGGTGGACGCAGTCGGCCTGTTCACACAGGACCTAGCCGGCATGATGATGGCCTGTGCGGTGACGGTCCCGGACTGGACGCAGGTCGAACCGCCCAAGAGTACCACTGTCGGTGTCCCGGAAGATGTGGTTGAGCGGGCGTCACCGGACGCGGCTGCCGTATTCCAAGGACAGGTGGATGCGCTGGATGATGCTGGAATGGCTGTGCATCGTGTCGACGCTTTCGCCGACCTCGAGGCCGTGGACGACTGGCATCGGGTCCTCACCCGAGGGGAATTGGCGAGGGTTCATCATTGGTTCGAAGAGTATCGCGCACACTATCGAGAGTCGACTGCAGAAGCCATCATAGAAGGCCGGGATGTTACGGACGCCGACCTCGAGGCGGTGCGGGAGAAGCGCTCGGACGTCCGGTCGATGGTCCACGATCACATGAAGGACGCAGAAATCGATCTCTGGGTCACGCCGGCGGCAGCCGGCCCCGCACCACGTGGGCTCGCCGAGACCGGGACCTCGAGTATGAACCGGCCATGGACGTTTGCGGGACTCCCCGCGCTGACGATACCGGTCGGCCGGAAAGACGGCTTACCCTTGGGCATTCAGATGATCTCGCAGCACTCAATGGATGAACAGTTGATGTCGTGGGCGACAGGAATCGCGGACATGCTGGACGGAGGCTGTTAAGTTCGACCTGAGCGGTCAATCACTGTAGTATCGCTTGGCGCCGCCTACCAAGAGGATGTCGCGAATCAGTCCGTCCGGTGCCTCTAGCATGTAGTCTTCACCCGTCGTCCGGCTCTCAACGGTGCCGGCAAACACATTGACGGCGAGCTCATCGCCCTCTTCAATGTCATCTATGGTTTCTTCATCGGCTATCAGCGCAGGCAGGCCTTGGTTGATTGCATTACGATAGAAGATGCGCCCGAACGACTTCGCGATCACGAGCCCAACACCGGCACGTTGTAATCCAATCGCGGCGTGCTCGCGAGAAGACCCGATTCCGAAGTTTCGCCCCGCCACAACGATGTCCCCTTGCTCGACCTTGTCGGCGAAGTCGGGTGCGATAGGCTCCATCACGTGTTGGGCGTACCGGTCGGCCTCGTAGCGCATGTACTGGCTCGGCACGATCACGTCAGTGTCGATGTCGTCCCCGAAGCGCCAAACAGCACCGACAACGTCTCTCATCGGTAACTCTCTCCGGTGGGGTCCGTGATCTCGCCGGTTATGGCGCTGGCCGCGACAGTCGCGGGTGATGCGAGATAGATCTCAGAATCCCGGTGACCCATCCGCCCCCGGTAGTTCCGGGTACTCGTCGCGAGACATCGCTCGCCACTTGCAAGTACGCCCTCGTAGCCCGGGCACGCACTGCAGTAGCCCGAACTAATGCGAGCCCCCGCTTGTACAAACGTATCAAGTGTGCCATCGGCGGACGCCTGTTTCCGGATCTCGTCGGTCGCCGGCGTCACAATGAAGTCGACGCTGTCATCGATTTCGCGGCCCTCGAGGATTTCCGCGGCGACCTGGAGGTCGGAGAGGTGGCCGTTCGCACAGGATCCAAGGAACAGTTGGTCAAGTTCGATTCCCTCGGCTTCCTTGACATCCCTGACATTCGAGGGTGAGTGCGGGTAGGCTACTTTTGGGCGCAGACCGTCTACGTCGACTCTATGCCGGCGTTCGAAGTCTGCATCATCGTCAGAGCGATAAATCGTGTATTCCTCATTCACCTTCGGATCGAGATACTCTATCCGGAGCGTCTCGTCTGGTTCGATGTACGCGTTCGTCACGCCCATTTCGGTCCCCATGTTGCAGAGGGTTTGACGGCCGTCAAGACCCATTTTCTGGATCGTAGGTCCGGCATACTCGACAGTCCGGCTCTCCGCGAAGTAATCGGACTCGGCGCTGTGCTGTTCGAGGATGTAGAATCCGATGTCGCGAGGCGTGACGTAGGGATCGAGTTCGCCCTCGATATCGAAGCGAATGGTCTCAGGGACGGTTAGCCAGAGCTTGCCTTTTTGCCAGATAATGGCCGTGTCTGTTGGTCCGACGGGGGAGGCGAATGCACCGAGCGCACCAGCGGTCGGGGTGTGCGAATCTGGGCCAGCCATGATGGCGCCGGGGCGCGCTAATCCGAGACTACGCCACGCCTGATGTTTTATTCCAGTTTTAATAACTTCCACCCCCTTCTCGGCGGCGTACTCATGGAGCAGCTGTAGCTGGTCGGCTTGCTCAGATGATGTCGGATTGGGGAAGTGATCGATCATGAACACCGCCTTATCGGCATCCCAAACCTCGCCTCCCAGCTCTTCAAAAGTTTCAATAAATATGTTGACCTGTGTTTCGTGAATCCATGACACGTCAACGTCCACTTCGATGGTATCGCCAGGACTGACGGCTTTCTCTTCGCTCGCTGCGAGGAGCATCTTTTCAGTAGCTGTTTTTCCCATTTAAACAACCCTCCATGACACTCTTTAATAAACTCTCGTACTGATGCTGAAGTCGAGTTGTGCCAAGGTTCGCACGAATTAATTGGTTCAATTGGATACTATGTGTCCCAATGAGTATTGGTACACACAAAAAGTTCGGCAACGTCGTCTATGTTTGGTGACGTTGTAGTATCTCCAAATGGGGGGAGGTCAGGCCATCTACCACCTGCTCTCGGTCAGTTCCTTGCCTGTAATTTAGGCTCAAATTGTGAGATATACCCAGATTCGGTATATACAAACAGCGCCCAAAAGCAGACCCTCTTCGGATGCAACGCCGGCTGCGACACATCTGGCCCGGCTTTACTAACGAATCACGCACAGATTTAAAAACGCGGTTGTGACTTATTCTCTTTCTTTCTGCTTGTCAAAGGGCACGGCTTAGTCATTTGTAATTTGGAATGTTTCGCACATATTACCTTGATAATTTCTGAGGTTTAGATCCCGTCGAATCAAGATTCTCAAAGTTCGTACATATCAGAAGCATCGGTCAGTAAAACCTCGATTGAATCGCTAATCCCTTACACATCTAGAACCTCCGATCCGATTCTCATCACGACGTCTGCAAACCAGCTTGAGCCATTTTCCATCGAGACCCCGAATCGAATCTAAGAATGCCATCTATCTGTGCGGCATCGCATCGAAGGACGAGTTGTCCATCACCATCGCACATTCGACGGGCCGTCGCAAGCATTTTACAATGCATTCTCAGAAGCCGCTTTGTTACCATTAATTTGCAAAGCCTCGAACTATGGGCCACTCAGATGCCCAACTAGCTTATACCATCACCTGATTGCGATGTCAAATAATCCATGAAATTAATTTTAATTTTTCCTCATTGTGGGAGTACTGTCACATCGATCTATTGCAGGATTCCTTTGATAATCAGACGCCCATTCTCATCGATAATTAAGACACTATGCACAACCCGCGAATTTGATAGCCATATAACAAAACATTAGGCAGTATAATGAATTAGATTGTTCCTAGGTACCAATCTCTCCAATTAATCATTTCAGACAAAACGGCCAACTGCTGAGTTTTAGAGGTGTCAACATGCAAAGGCATCATTTATTTCAACTGTCTACAAAATTCGTGATGTAATGTATGCAAGCACGCGCCAACGATTAAAATCGCTTCTTGAATCGCCAGAGCTGACAATCGCGCCCGGTGTTTACGACGGTATCAGTGCACGCGTCGTCGAGGAAATGGGTTTCAAAACGGCTGTAATCACAGGGGCCGGCGTCTCGAACAGCCGACTCGGCCAACCAGACTTCGGCATCCTGAATCTCTCTGAAAATGCTGCTCAATCCGGTATGATTGCCGACACGGTTGACATCCCGGTGCAGGCCGACGCCGACACCGGCTATGGTAACGCAGTGAACGTCTACCACACTGTAAAGACGTTCGAGAAGGCGGGTGTCGACTGTGTCATGATTGAGGATCAAAAGTTCCCGAAGCGCTGCGGCCACATGGCGGGGAAGGAAGTCATCCCAATGGAAGAAATGTGCGGCAAGGTTGAGGCCGCAGTCGAGGCCCGCGACGAGACCGACCCAGATTTATGCATCAAGGCCCGAACTGACGCCGCTGGGCCCCTTGGAATTGACGAGGCAATCCGGCGACTGAACGCCTACGCCGATCTCGGCGCGGACATCGTGTTCGCGGACGCAATCCAGACAAAGGAGGAAATCGAGCAACTGTGCTCGGAAGTTGACGCCCACGTCTCAGTGAACATGGGGTTCGGTATCCGGGAACGGCCGACTACGCCTCTCGTCTCGCCCAGCGATCTCGAGGACGCAGGCGCGGCGATGGTTTCGTATCCACGCCTGATCACTGCATCGGCAATCCGCGGAATGTATGATGCTCTCGAGACTCTTCAAGTGTCCGCCGATGACGGCGAAATACATGAGCGTCCTGATCAGGTGATCGCGTGGAGCCAGTTCATGGAACTCATGGACCAGCCCAGTCTGAGTGAGCTCGAAATGCGGTTCGCACCTGAAGATGTGACCGTCAGCGGTCACGACTAAGCCATTCTGTCAGCGTTCGATGGGACCACGGCCAACTCAGCAAGGCATCAAAGTACGCTTGATACAGCGGTGGCAGGTAGAATCTCGTAGAGCAGACGTAGCTCATATTTCATGAGCTAACTTATGATATCATGGACTCTACGCAAGGGTTTTATTTTCAAATATTGCGAATTTCGAATTATGTCTAACCCCATCTAGCACTCTAGATTTCTGATCAAACCCATGAAAATTCGATGTAGCAAATAATTAATCCTAACTCTGAACGAGCAAATTACTCAAGTTAGCGACATATATCAAAATTTCGCGCCTAACCCACAGATATTATGTTTGCGATTGAATCTGGTCCGTTGGAACCCGCTTGTTTGTTCATCGATGTTCTGTCGACAATAAACATTATATAGCGGTACTACCACGGATTTCTTGAAGTCCCATGAAACAAGGCAATATTTCGAGGAGAAAGTTCATAGAAGCGACTGCCGTGGGTGGTGCAGTTGGTATTGCGGGTTGCACAGGTTCAGGCGGGAGCGAGGATGGTGCGGTCGGGCAGAGGATACTGCACAACTTCGAGCACGGATTCTCAACCGGCGGTCTGACTTACTATCCTGTCCAGTGGGGCAATGAGCAAGGCTTCTTCCTCGAAGAAGAGGTGTCTGTTAATGCCTTCATCGGTATGGGCGGTGGCGCCTCGATGCAGCAACTCGCCGCAGGGAATTTCCAGATCGGGACGAACGCGATGGATTCCACGGTGCTCGCACGCGCCGAAGAGGCAGAGGTCTCGCAATTGACGACCTGGGCCGGGCTCTCACACGGCCTCGTTGCTCAGGAGCAGTACCAATCCTTCGACGATCTTCCAGAGGAAATCCTCCTCGGCATTTCCAACCCGACCTCCGGGAGTACCGGAGCTTCCTACATGATGTTGTCTCAGAACGGTATCGACCCCGACCGTGTCACGCTCGTCAGTATTGGGGGGTCCCGAGACCGGTACCTTGCGGTCTCGAACGGTGACGTCGACGTCGGTGCATCCGTCCTTGATGTGGCGCTAGAGGCGCGAGCTGACCCGGCGACCGACATCCTCACGTGGGCGTGGGAAGCGGGACCTGATTACTACTACATGGGGACCGCTGTCTACGAGCCGTGGCTCGAGCAATCCGATGAGAACTACACGGCTGCTGTTCGCCACACGACTGCGGTGATGCGCGCCATCGATTACGCGTACGAAAATCAGAATGAGTTCAAAGAGTGGGCGATCAGCCGTGGCTATCTCAACGAGGACATTGCAGATGAGTACATGGAACTGTCCTTCGGTGAGGGAGGCTTCAATCGCCGTGACCCCTCTATGAGCCCGCAGGGTGTGCTTGACAACAACATTACGATCCTTCACCAGACGGAGAACCTGGATCAGCCGTTCCCCGACGAGGAGTCGCTCGTCCGGAACGACGTTTACACCGACGCAAAGGCCCGTCTCGAGGATGAATACGGGATTTCTCTGTAGAAGTAGGAAGGTGAAATCAAATACCGGCTTCCGATGCGGCGCTCAGGAAATCGCAAATGAGTATTGACAAACACTGGACTAAAACGAAGGGCACCGTAGGGCGCGTCACGCCCCAGCCTGTGGTCGTCGCCTACCGACAGGTGATTCGACAATATGGGCTGAACAAAAACCGGGTGGACATAGCGATTTCAGCGCTCATCGGTATCGCTCTCTGGGAATTCGCTGGACAGGCGACGCCCGCGATCGTCTTTGTCGGTCTCTCTGACACCTTGGTAGCGTGGCAGGGTCTGATCGCAAGCGGGGAGTACTGGCGCCATGTGCAGGCGAGTGGGAGTGCATTTGTCGTCGGGTACGCCGCGGCCGTCTCAATTGGCCTCACGATCGGTTTGATGATGGTGCTCTCCGATTCGATTCGCACAGTCGTGAGTCCATGGGTAGACGCACTTTACGCGACTCCCCGGCTCGCGATAGCCCCACTGATCCTCGTTTGGCTCGGTATTGGATTCAATTCTAAGGTCGTTATCATCTGGCTAACCGCCGTGTTCCCAATGATTATTAACACTCAGACCGGTTTCGATAACGTCGACAATTCGCTGAAGCAGGTTGCCCAATCTTTCGGTGCCTCACAGCCACGCATGTTTCTCACGGTACTGTTGCCGGGTGCATTGCCTTACATTATAGCGGGGGCCCGCCTGGCGACGATTAGATCAATCATCGGTGTCGTCGTCGCAGAGTTTCTTGGTGCGCGTGCGGGAATTGGCTACCTGATTTTCCAATCAGCCGGCCAATTCAGAATAGCGGAGATGCTTGTCGGAATCGTCACCGTCGCGGGTGCTGGCATTATATTGGTCAGAGTTGTCTACATGATTCAGTACCGTGCCGCGCCTTGGCTCAAGTACACCGAATTGGAGGGTGAGTGATTATGTCAAATACATCTGAAGAAGGCGGCATCGTATACGAGAACGTCCGAAAGGTCTACACCGACAAGCAGACGGGTGACGACTTTCTTGCCGTCGACACTGTCAATGAACAAATCGAGGGCGGAAAATTCGTCTCAATTGTTGGCCCTAGCGGGTGTGGCAAGACTACATTGCTCCATTTGACCCACGGGTTGCTTTCTCCCACGGACGGAGAAATCCGCGTCGACGGCTCACCCGTCGTCAGACCGCGGGATGAAGCGGAACTGAATCGCACGGTTGTCTTCCAAGAGCACAACCTGATGCCTTGGTACACTGTCAGGGATAATGTCATGTACGGGATGAAGACCCGAAAGCGCCTCTCAAAGACGGAAATTAGCACGACGGCTCAAAATTATATCGAGATGGTCGGCCTTTCGGGGTTCGAGAACAGTTATCCTGTTGAACTTTCTGGTGGGATGCAACAGCGCGTCAACCTTGCGCGGGCGCTTTCGTTGGAACCTTCGCTCATCTTGATGGACGAGCCGTTTTCGAGTCTAGACGCTCAAACCAAGGAGATCATGCAGGAAGAGCTGCTCGAGCTCTGGCAAAAAGAAAGGTCAACGGTGCTTTTCATCACCCATGATTTAGAAGAAGCAGTTTTTCTCTCCGACGAGGTACTTGTAATGGGCACCCAGCCGGGACGCGTCATTCAGCGACATGAAATTGACTTCGAGCGACCCCGAAGCCGCTCACTCCGCAACGATGTCGAATTCAATTCCACGGTCGAGCAGCTCTGGTCAGAACTCGAGGATGAGGTTCAGAAGACGATTCGTATGTAATGAACACCGATACCCAACCCATCGGATCAGTGACTCGCGACCTCACCGACTACCTTGTCAACCTATCGTACGCTGATGTACCAGAGGAGGTCCTTGAACGTGAGAGGTGGCACACTCTCGATACCCTCGGTTGCATTCTCTACGGGTCGACCACCCCATGGGTTCGGAAGGTCATCGCAGCTCTAGATGAGATGGGTGAGTCGGGGAATGCTTCGGTGCTCGGGACGGATGCATCATTCTCACCTGCCCGCGCCGCACTCGCCAATGGCACCGCTTCACATAGCATGGATTTCGACGACTATTGTCAGGACGCGGGGGTACACGCAGGATCGGCAACGGTCACCACCGCATTGGCGTATGCAGACGCAGCAGCAGAACCGGTGTCCGGACGTGAGTTTCTCACCGCCGTGGCAGCTGGCGTTGAGACGAGTATCCGAACTGGTTACGGCATCGGTCGTGGTAGCCTTCTACATGGGTGGCACATAGCCGGTTGGACGGGCGCTTTCGGCGCTGCCGCGACCACTGGCGTTCTCACCGGTCTCCCACAGGCCCGGATGTCGCACGCCCTCGCACTCGCCGGAACCCAAGGTGCGGGCCTGATGGGTGCGGCGTACGGTAGCGAGGTGAAACGCTTCCACATGGGGAAGGCGGCCGAGTCTGGCTACCTCGGAGCCGCCCTCGCAAAGCACGATTTCACAGGTGACACGCACATTTTCGAGGAGCGATGGGGCAGCATCGGAATGACGATGTCCGAAGACTACGACCCCGAAGCGGTCACTGCCGACCTGGGGAGCAAGTACGAACTCCTCGAAAAACTCTCGTTCAAGCCTTATCCGAGTACAGGTCAGTGTCATCCGCCGACGGATGCGTTGGCCGAGATCCTTGATTCTCACAATCTTGTTGACGGTGATGTCGCCAACGTCACGATTAGACTGACCGAGGCAGCGAAAGAAAAGGCAGGATGGCCGTATGAACCCATTGACGTGATGTCGGCGCAGGCAAACATGCAGTATCCGCTAGGTGCCTTGCTTGTCGATGGTGAAATCACCATCGAGTCTTACACGGTCGAGGCGGTCGCCCGTCCTGCGGTACTCGATGCGATCAGAGACCGCATCGACCTCGTGGTTGATGATGCTCTCGAGGTGGGCGATCCTTCATACGCGCGATACAATACCGTCGCGGAGGTTACCACTGTCGATGGCCAAGATTATAATGCTGAGATGTCTATTCCACGAGGTTTCCCCCAGAATCCGATGTCGAAGTCAGAGTTGACCGAGAAGTTCCGCCAACAAGCATCCTACGTACTAGATGATGCTGCGACACAGGCGTGCATTGACTTTGTCCTGTCGATTGATGAACATGATGATGTGAGTAATCTTATCGACATCATCAATCGCGGACGAATCTAGTCCGTGTCCTTGGAGTGGCCGTCAGTGGTCTGTCGGCCACCCACAATTCTACTGCCCGCTTCAATCCGTTATCATCGCATCAGTCCGGCTGGTTGCGTTCGGGATATCCTGAGTCCCCTGCCGATTCAAATCACGATTCTTCAATGAGCGGTGATCAAAGTATTTTCGCGGGTTACGCGGGCAGCATGCTCATTGTGAGCTCCATTGGCTGGTCGATGATCCAAATCAGTCGGCGGACCCTCCCGGCGCTCCTGCCCAGTATCTCAGAGGAGCTCGCCATCACTCCCACAGCTGCAGGACTTTTATTGACGGTGTTGTCCGCGACCTATGCGGTGATGCAGTACCCGAGCGGTCGCTTCTCGGATCGGTTCTCTCGGAAGGGCCCCCTAATCGTTGGCCTCATACTCTCGCTACTCGGGTGTCTTTTGCTTTGGTCAGCTAACGGTTATGAGGTTCTTTTCGGGGGAGTGTTGATCCTAGGGCTTGGCGCGGGCATATATCCGACGAGCGCGCGGGCGCTGGTGGCCGATCTGTTCGACGTACGTCGTGGTGAGGCGTTTGGTATCCACACCGCCTTGGGGGACATCGGAAGTGCAGTGGCCGCTGGTGTTGCATTGGCCGCGCTGAGCTTGGCAGTATGGAGGAGTGCATTTGTGCCGACGGCTATTGGACTTGGCGCGATTGCTGTAGTCATCCACGTCACGAGCCGGGAGACCTACCAGATCGGTTCGTTTGCTCTGGGCTTCCAGGAGACGTTTGAGACCCTGCTAGACAATTCGTCCATCAGATGGGTGCTCGTTGCGTATGCGTTGTACGTAGTCGCGATCGAGGGGGTGATCGGGTTCCTCCCTGCATTGATTCAATTGGAAAAGGGTATGACCCCGACGATGGCGAGTTTCGGGTACGCGATGTTTTTCATTTCGGGAATCATCGCTAGACCGTTCGCTGGACGACTGAGCGATCGATTCTCACGTGGGCCCATCGCAGGGGTCGCCATGATGGTCGCCGCCGGTGGTCTTCTTTTGACGGTGTATGCGGCTTCGCCCTTGACCCTCACCCTCTCGGTTGTTATTCTGGCCTTCGGCACGAAGTCATTTCCACCTGTGATGCAGGCCCATCTGATGGACCTTTTCTCAGAGAAAAGCGCGGGCGCAGACCTCGGAGCTACTCGCACGATGTATATTGGTGTCGGAAGCCTCGGACCCACCTACGTTGGAGTGCTCTCGACGCACTTCGACTATGCGACGGCGTTCCTGGGACTGGTCGCGTGTCTCATCTTAAGTGCCATAATCATCCTCTGGTTCATATTCGAGGATTCAGAGTAACAAATTAAATACGATCGTCCGCTGCCCGCCTTTCTACTGGGGTTAGTCGGTTGCGTATTTCTGTTCGAGTTCTATCATGTCTTCGAGCCCCGTGATCTCATCACGACCCTGCCAGGTGGTAAGGAGGTCGATAACGCCTCTTTGCGTGCCGGTCTCGGCGATTTCGTTATAAACCATCTGGAGGGCCTTCGCCGCGGCCTTGAATCCAGTCGCGGGGTAAAGCACGATGTCGAAGCCGATCTCCTCAAATTCAGATGCCGAAAATAGCGGGGTCTTACCTCCTTCGGTCATGTTTGCGAGCAACGGAATCTCGTCATCAGCAAACTCCGCGGTGACGCGTTCGAGTTCTTCTCTACTCTCTGGTGCCTCAAAGAACAGAACATCCGCACCAGCGTCGTGGTAGGCTCGGAGGCGGTCGATAGCATCATTGAATCCCCGGACCGCCCTGGCATCGGTTCGTGCAATAAGCACGAAGTCTTCATCCTCGCGTGCATCGGCTGCCGCCCGGATTTTCTCACACATCTCCGCTTCTGGGATGACGTCCTTCCCCTCAAAATGACCGCATTTTTTAGGAAAAACTTGGTCCTCCAAGTGTACGCCTGCGACCCCCGCACTCTCATACTCTTGAATGGTCCGCATCATGTTCAAAGCATTCCCATAACCGGTATCTGCGTCAGCAAAGACGGGAATGTCCACGGTGTTCACCATCTGGCGACTACGTTCGATCATCTCAGTCATCGTCGTCAAGCCGATGTCCGGATAACCATGGGTCGACGTGGAGACAGATGAGCCACTCATGTAGACGACTTCCCCGCCGGCTTGTTCAATGAGTTTTGCGGAGAGCGCATCATAACCCCCCATGGCGGGTAAGATTTTTTCTCGCTCAATCATTTGCCAGAATTTTTTTGTATCTCGCATCGCTCAAGACTCCCGCTGGCGGTGAATTAAAGATTCTTACTGACTAGACTCGCATCCCTACTAATCAAGAGCTTAGTATCTTTTGCAGAATCGCTCGCTTAACTGAATAACATATTATAAAATTATAGTCAATTTATCATAATAAACATCCATAATTGATGTAAGTTTATTATGTAGGGTGCGAAGTAAGAGCGTGACTACAAGCACCCGATCAGAGTTCAGAGATTTACTGGAACGTGACGGAGTCGTACTCGCACCGGTGGTTCATAATGCACTTGCGGCACAGGTGATCAACAAAGTTGGGGGATTCGACCTAGTTGGAATCAGCGGATATGGAGTGTCGCTTAGTGCGCTGGGGCTACCTGACGCAGGCTATATATCGATGACAGAGATGGTTGATCTCTCTCGAACCATCGCCGAGACTGCTGACGCTCCGGTGTTCGCGGATGCTGACACCGGATTCGGTAACGCTGTCACCGCCCGCCGGACTGCGCGACAGTTCATCCAGTACACTGACCTTGCTGGGCTCTTCATCGAGGATCAAGTATCACCGAAGCGTTGCGGGCACGTATCCGGTAAGCGAGTGCTGCCCATGAAGGAGGCCGTCGGGAAGGTGCGAGCGGTCTGTGATGTGCGCGATGAAATCGATCCCGAGTTTGTCATTATCGCGCGTACCGACGCCCGTGGCGCCGCAAACGGAAGCCTCGCGGATGCAATCAAGCGTGGAAATGCGTATTATGAAGCTGGTGCAGATGTTATTTTCATTGAAGGGCCAACGAATGAGGCAGAGGTCGAACGGATTGGTCGTGAAGTGAATGCACCGTTAAAGTACAATCAGACTGGCGTGTCGCCGTTCTTGCATACTGATACACTCGCAAAATACGGGTTTTCGATTGCATCGGTAACGACAACCCGTGTCGCCATCGTCGCGCTTTACGACCACCTTGCATCCCTACGCGATTCCGGAATCGACGCCGAGGCTTCGTTCCGCAAGGATTTTTTGAAACATGAGGTGGGTGACCTACACAAATTCTCCGGAATGAGTGAAGTGATGCAACTAGAGCGAGCCTACATTCCCGAAGAGGAGCAATCTAAGTATGACACGTCTATTGGCCACGATGGCGAAGCCTATCGGACTGAGTACGTGACGGAGGAAGGAGGTGAGTAAAGTGGGACGCACTATTGCCGAGAAGATCCTGAGCGAAAAGTCGGGGACAGATGCGCGGCCGGGAGAGATCGTTAAAATTGAGTACGATGTGGCGGCATCCCATGATCTTTCGACGCCGCAGGGGGTCAAACGACTGGACGCTTGGGAGGCGTCAGTAAAGGACCCAGATCGCCTTGCCGTTGTCCCCGACCACATGATTCCAAGCCATAACGAGCGGTCCCAGAGGAACTACACGATATGCGTCGAGTTTGCGGAACGCGAGGGCATCAAGAACTTCTATCGGCAGAATGAGACAGGCCTGATGCACGCGGTTCTGCCAGAGGATGGCATCGTAAAACCGGGCGATGTGGTCATCGGGTCTGATTCCCACACAGTCACTTATGGTGCGCTGGGCGCGTTCGCAACCGGTATTAGCTACACAGACCTTGCTTTCGCATGGGCGGAGGGCTGGACATGGCTCCGAGTTCCAAAGACGATTCGGATCGACTACACCGGCGAGCCCAATGATTGGGTTCGAGGGAAAGACCTCATTCTTCACACGCTCGGCAAAATAGGTGTCGACGGTGCAGTTTACAAAGCACTCGAGTTCGGTGGCCCCCTCTTGGAGAAGCTCCCGATGGACGATCGGTTCTCCATGTCAAATATGGCGATCGAGGCAGGTGCGATGGTTGGAATATTCGAAGCCGATGATACCATGCAGGAATACGCCGAGGAGCGCGTGGATGGAAGATTCACATGCTACCAGAGCGATGCTGACGCCGAGTACGACCAGAGGCTTACTGTGGACTGTGACGGGCTGGAGCCCCAAGTCGCGGTACCGAGTCTCCCGGCGAATGCCGTGCCAATACAAGATGTCACCGGCATCAAAATCGATCAAGCAGTGGTCGGGTCATGTACAAACTGCCGTGAGGAAGACCTTCGAGTTGCCGCTGAAATCCTCGACGGCCGTATCATCGCAGAGGATGTACGGATGATAATTACGCCAGGCACGCGGAAGATTCAGCAAACTGCCCTGGAAGAGGGTTGGATGGAGATATTCAACGAGGCCGGTGCGACGTTCGGCAGTCCCGGCTGTGGTGCGTGTTTTGGTGAGCACATCGGGGTACTTGACGAAGATGAAGTGGCGGTCTCGACCACGAACCGGAATTTTATCGGCCGTATGGGCGCAAATTCTAGTAAGGTGTATCTCGCAAATCCCGCTGTAGCTGCCGCGTCCGCCATCGCAGGAGAGCTCGTCCATCCCAAGGAGGTGGTCAAATGACTCGCATCTGGAAATTCGGAGACAACGTTGACACGGACGTCATCACGCCTTCACAGTACAAACATCAGGGAAAGAATGTGTACGTAGAGCACGCGATGGAGCCCATTGCCCCCACGTTCGCTGATGAGGTCGAACCAGGAGACATCGTAGTTACTGGCCGGAACTTCGGATCGGGGTCATCTCGCGAGACGGCGGCCATTGTGTTCGCGGAGCACGAGGTTGGTGCCATCATCGCATTTTCGTTCGCACGCATCTTCTACCGGAATGCGATCAACCTCGGTCTCCCCGTATACGTTTGTCCGGAGGCAGCACTCGGTATCGATGAGGGTCACGAAATCAACATCCTAGCCGATGAGAATACCATCGTGAACAGAACGACTGGGGAGACTTACTACCCGGAGCCCCATCCACCATTCATTCGAGAGATACTTGATGCAGGCGGGTTAGCGAACTATCGCGAGCTTCTCCATTCCGGGAAGTAGAATGACCGAGTACTCCGTCACTCCAGTCGGCTATGTGGAATCGACCATCACGGAGACCGACGATGGGACAGGTAAGACTCTTCGAGAGTACCCCGCTACGATCGTAATTGATGAGAAGTACGTCGAGGCGCTTACTAACTTTGATGACCGTGTGGGAACGGGCGCGGATGCTCTCATGGATGTTATATTCTACTTTGACGGCATCGACCCGGAGCAAATTGAACTCGCTGGACAAAGTGGTGAAGGACTCACCCCAGCTGGTGTTGGGGGGGTTTTCACGCGGCGTACACCGCGTCGTCCGAATCCTATTGGATTAACAACGGTCCGCGTGCTCGCCCGAGAGGGTCGACGGCTTCAGGTTGAGGGGCTTGACGCCCTCGACGGCACCCCAGTTCTAGACCTCAAACCTCATGTGAACTGGATTAATCATCTAGAATAGTACACTAGGTAGATTTCCCGTTGGACCTTCCAGCACTCGAGGAATACAATGTACGTATCAAACTGTTACCTCCGATGATTGATATAAATACTATTGTAATAAGTTCAGAATACATACGCCAATGAAGTAGGTTGCATATAGAAAATTGGAAAATATTATAGAAATCATCATATCTCATACTGACGATTAGGTAACAAGTGGACTTCTGGCCTAGAATTGGAGTGAAACAAATATTTTCACATTTGCTGGGCGCTGTTGTGAATTGAGAGAGGGTAAATCTGCGATATACCATCATTTTCGAAATCTCACAAGTACGCCAAATCAGATTCAGAAAATCAATCTTGGCCGCTTAATGAGCCTCAAACTCCCAGCTTGACCCCACCAATTATAGGCTTGCATATCTACCTAAATAGCCGTTCGCCGGTCACCGTCAGCTGCTACGACGGTGTTGACGAGTGTGCCGATTCCCTCCACCTCGACCTCGACGGTGTCACCCTCTTCAAGTTGGATGTCCTGAAACGTCCCAACTCCTTCTGGGGTCCCAGTGGCGATGATGTCACCGGGGATGAGTTCCACCCGGCTGGAGACGAACGAGACGAGGTCCGCGACTGTTCGAACCATCATCCCCGTCTCGTCGTCCTGCAGCGTTTCGCCGTTGACCCGTGACGCTATACTGAGCCCCTGCGGGTCGTCGATCTCGTCCACGACCACGTAGGGGCCGACGGGCGTCGTATCGGTCATCGCCTTGCCTGAGAACCAGTCAAGAACGGTGTCATCGCCGACCGAAAGGCCGAACTGGAGGTCCCGCGCAGATGTGTCATTAAGAATCGTGTATCCGGCGACGTATTCAAGAGCTTCCTCCGTGTGGATGTCTCGCCCAGCTTTGCCGACGACGGCCGCCAGCTCACCCTCATAATCGATCTCCTTCGTCACATGGGTATGATACAAAATCGGCTCCAGATGTCCGACGAGCGTCTGTGGGAGCTTCATGAACACGAGCGGCCGGTCGGGTATTGCGATATCAGACTCCTCGGCGTGAGCTTCGTAATTGAGCCCTGCGCAATATACCGTGTTGATGTCTGTCGTCGGGGGGAGATAGTGCACGTCAGTGACATCGAACGATTCTCCATCAGACGTCGCCGCCGCGTCTGGATCCGCAAGCGCCTCGCGAAACGAATCAAACACATTGCTGACATCGCGTACTGTCTCATCCTCAAACAGCCCGATTCGATTGATGCCATCCGCCCGGAAGCATCCAAGTTTCATAATGAGTCAAGATCACCCTTCATTTTAAACCGTTATTAATTCGAACGGCGAGCTATACGATGGGCGAAAAATCCAGATTAAATCAATTCTATTCAATAAAGGGCAACTCATGACTTGGATAAGGGATATTCAATTTATTCCCCGTTGAATTTGAATTATTCCATCAAGGGGGTCTAGAGAAACAGCGGTGTGCCACTGCCTCCACACTAATCACATCTTTATATTCCGATTGACTCGTGACGAGGTGTCCACTAGTTCGGCGCGATTAGCATCCACGTGCATGATTTGCTAGAAGCGCTGCTAGGGCGACCATTGGAGCTCCTGGATTAGGAGGATTGGTCGGGCGAGGCATTGCGGCCTCGAGCATCCGGTCCGCCGATCCCACTTGGATTTACGCCGCGTCGCTCGGGGAAAGGGGGGACACTCACCCACCGCGCTCATCGACGGGCGGGTACTGGCGGCGATCGCCGCGGAGGTCGGCCTGAAACTGCGCAACGGCCGCATCGAGATCCTGGATTCGCCCTTGCTCGCACCACCCGCGCTCGACCCTATCGACGCGGTCGCGTGGCTGGATGCGGCGGCCGTCGAGCGCATCGACCCTCCAACTGCATCAGGCGGCCTCCAGCAGGTCGATCAGCACGACAGCCGGTCGGGGGATCTCGGGGTACAGCTCGCCGTAGTGCGCCTCCAAGCGCAGCAGCAGTTAGTACACGTGATCGGCCGCATGGCGGAAGCCCGTGGCGAAGGCGATCGCCCCCGTGTACTTGCGGCCCGGGGTGATGTCGACGGCGACGGTCGCGTCTGGCGGTGCGTCGGTGAGGATCCGTCGGTGCGCCTCCGCGATCGCCGTGAAATCGGTCTCCGCCTCGAGTGGGTGTCGAACAATCGCCGGCTCGGTGTCGTCGTGCGCCACACAGGCCCGCGTCATGATCGCCGCCGCGCGGTCGACCGTCGCCGTCACACTGGGGTTCGTCACGATGGCGATCCGGTCGGGGACGAACCCCTCGTCGCATGCGGCGATCACGGGGTTGACCATCGCCTCGAGCGTTGTCGACGCGTTGGTCGCCCAGATGCGCATGCACGGGTATGGATGGGTGGTACCCTGAAGCTTCGCCCGGTCGCAAGCGGACACATCACCGACCTGAGTCTCATTCCGCCCATATGACCTCGTATCAGACCGCAGCACCGCCTACCCGTGC
>Ga0209937_1000160_pt1 | contig 22583 bp, 20 predicted proteins | sample SalPon1_B_H2O_MG_FD_185699 | JGI IMG/M metagenome (GOLD analysis project Ga0209937, IMG submission 185699) | Salt pond water microbial communities from South San Francisco under conditions of wetland restoration - Salt Pond MetaG R1_B_H2O_MG... | ecosystem: Environmental > Aquatic > Non-marine... | reverse complement strand
GGGCGATCGTGCGTGATGGGGAGCTGCTCGCCCCACGGGGGGAGACCGCGATCGCACCGGGTGACCAGGTGGTGCTGTTCATCGCCGCGGCAGACCGCGATGCGATCGAGGCGGCGATGTGAGCCGCGACCACGCATGAGCGGCATCGATATCCGTGCCGCGGTGGGGCTGACCGGCCGGGTCACCCTGCTGCTGGCCGTCCCACTGCTGCTGCCGCTGGCCGCAGCCCTGTACTACGGGGAGCCGGTGCTGCCGTTCCTCGCCGCGATCGCGGTGGCCGTGGCGATCGGCGGAGGCCTCCTCGCGGTGGGGCGTGACCGCGACATCGGCACGCGTGAGGGGCTGTTCATGGTCACCGTCACGTGGCTGGCCGTCGCGGCGATCGGGGCGGTGCCGTACCTCATCGCGGCGCATGGGGTGCCCGGGCTCGTCGCACCGCAGACGCCGACGTCGACGCTCGGATCGCCCGTCAACGCACTGTTCGAGTCGATGAGCGGCTTCACCACCACGGGCGCGACGGTCCTGGGGGTGATCGACCCGGCGGTGCATGGGCGGGCGATGCTGCTGTGGCGCCAGCTCACCCAGTGGCTCGGTGGGATGGGGATCGTCGTCCTCGCGGTGGCGATCCTCCCGCGGCTGTCGGTCGGGGGCGCACAGCTGATGGAGACGGAGGCGCCGGGCCCGGGCATCGAGAAGCTGAAGCCGCACATCGCCGCCACCGCCCGGACGCTGTGGACGATCTACATCGCGCTGACGGCCCTCGAGGTCGCGCTGCTGGTGCTGGTCGGCGAGCTCGGGCTCGACCCGGCGATGACGCCGTACAACGCGCTGGCGCACGGGCTGACGACGATGCCGACCGGGGGGTTCTCGCCGGCGGCGCGCTCGATCGAGGCCTTCGCGATGGTCACCCAGCTGGTGATCATCCCGTTCATGTTCATCGCAGGGACGAACTTCGCGCTGCTGTGGCACCTGCTGCAGCGGGATGGCACCGCGGTGCTCGCCGATGGCGAGTTCCGCGGGTACGTCACCGCGGTCGTGGGTGTCGCGGGGGTGCTGACGGTCATCCTCGCGCTCGGGAGTGCACCCGGTGCGGTCGGGGCTGCGGTCGTCGATGCGACGTTCCAGGCGGTGGCGATCGTCACGACGACGGGCTACGCCAGTGTGGACTACACGGCGTGGCCGATGGCGGGACAGCTGCTGCTGCTGGTGGCGATGTTCATCGGTGGATCGACGGGGTCGACCGGCGGGGGGATCAAGCTGCTGCGGTGGGTGCTGATCATCAAGGCGATCCGCCGCGACCTCTTCGCCGTGGTCCATCCCCGCGCGGTCCGGCCGGTGCGGCTCAACGGCCACACGGTCGACGAGGACGCACTCCAGAGCGTGCAGATGCTCACCCTGGTGTACCTCCTGGTGCTCACGTCGGGGGCGGTGCTCATCGCCCTCGACACCGCCGCGGCGGGCCTCGAGACGACCGGGTTGGAGCTCATCGGCATCGCCACGACGGCGATCGGCAACGTCGGGCCGGCGTTCGGTCAGTTCGGACCGATGGGCTCGTTCCTCGCGCTGCCGACGGTCTCGAAGCTCGTCATGATCGGGCTCATGTGGGTCGGTCGCCTGGAGGTGATCCCGGTGCTGGTGCTGCTGACGCGTGCGTTCTGGCGGGGCTGATCAGCCCGCCGCCTCGAGCGCGCCCGCGACCCGCAGCACCGCGACCTCATCGAACGCCGGACCGATGACCTGCGCACCGACGGGCAGCCCGTCGACGCGGCCGGCGGGCACGGAGATCGCCGGGAGGTTCGCGAGGTTGACGGGGACGGTGTTGGCGTCCATCTGGTACAGCGTGAGGGGGTCCTCCAGCTGCTCACCCAGGCGCGGGGCGGTGATCGGCATCGTGGGGGTGGCGAGCACATCGACCGTGTCGAACGCCTCGGCGAACTGCGACCGCAGCCACGCCCGCGCATCCTGCGCCTTCGCGTAGTAGCGGTCGTGATACCCCGCCGACAGGGCGTAGGTGCCCAGGAGGATACGGCGGGTGACCTCGGTGCCGAAGCCCGCCTTGCGGGCGGCTGCGAAGGCGGTGTTCCAGTTGCCCTCCCCGCCACCGATGCCGTAGCGCACCCCATCGAAGCGGGCGAGGTTGGAGGACGCCTCCGCCATCGCGATGACGTAGTAGGCGGCGACGGCGTGCTCGAGCGCCGGCAGCTCCACGCTGGTGATCGCCGCCCCGGCGTCGGTGAGCGCATCGATGCGGTCGCGCACCCGTGCGGCGACCGCGGCATCCGCCCCGTCGAACAGCTCGGGGACCACCCCGATGGTCATCCCCTCGACGCCCACATCGACCGCGTCGACATACCCCGTGGGGTCGGCCGCAGGCCGGTCCTGCGTCGTCGCATCGCGTGGGTCCGCGCCTGCGATCACCCCGAGCAGCCGCGCCACGCTCGCGACGTCGGGCCCCAGGGGACCGATCTGCTCGAGCGAGTTGGCGTACGCGACGAGGCCGTAGCGCGAGACCCGCCCGTAGGTGGGTTTGAGCCCGACGACCCCGCAGAAGGCCGCGGGGTTCCGCACCGACCCGCCGGTGTCCGAGCCGAGGGCGATGTCCGCGCTGCCCTCGGCGACGGCGACGGCCGAGCCGCCCGAGGAGCCGCCGGCGACCCGGGTCTCGTCGACGGGGTTGGGCACCGCCCCGAACGCGGAGGTCTCTGTGGTGCCGCCCATGCCGAACTCGTCCATGTTGGCCTTGCCGACGATGCGTGCGCCCGCACCGCGGACCCGCTCGACGACGGTCGCATCGTACGGGGGGACGTACTCGGCGAGCATCCGTGAGGCACACGTGGTGCGCACGTCCGCGGTGGAGATGTTGTCCTTGATGGCGATGTCCAGCCCTGACAGCACCCCCTCAGCGAGCGGTGACATCTCCACCTCGGTGATGTAGGTCGTGCCCTCGCTCATGACACCGGCGGCCCCTTGAAGAAGCCATCCTCCGTCTCGGGGGCGTTCGCGAGCGCCTCCGACTGCGCGAGCGGCTCGATCACGGTGTCCTCCCGGAGCACCGTGTCCGTCTCCGCATCCGCGGGCACCTCCGGGACCGCATCGAGCTGCTCGAAGTAGTCCAGGATCGTCTCGAACTCCGCGACGAACCGCTCGACCTCCGCGTCCTCGAGGTCGATGCGTGCGAGCGCTGCGATGTGCTCGACCTCGGCGGCGTCGACCCCTGTCATACCACGGACACCGGCGGCGCGATTCTAAGGGGTTGCGGTCGCTGTGCGGGTGGCGTCACAGCGACGAACACGAGAGCTTTTATTCGCCTGCCCGGACCGGAGGTATGGCCTTCACACCGCTACAGACTGGTGAGCCGACCGCAGACCTCGTCATCCTCCTCGCCCGCGTCCTCTTCGGGGCGACCATCGCGTTCATGGGACTGAACCACTTCATGCAGGGCGCGTCGATGGCGGAGTACGCCGGCTACAAGGGCGTGCCCGCACCGGGGCTGATGGTGCCGCTGACCGGCGGGATGATCGTCTTCGGTGGCCTCGGGGTGGTCCTGGGCTTCTACCCCACCCTCGCGGCGGGGGCGCTGCTGGTGTTCCTGCTCGTGACCACACCGGTGATGCACAACTTCTGGGCCGTCGGTGAGGATGAGCAGCAGGCGGAGATGATCAACTTCCTGAAGAACGTGCTCATGATCGGCGGGGCGCTCGTCTTCCTCGGGCTCGCCGGTGCCCCCGAGGGCTGGGCGTACGCGCTCAACATCGGCCTGTAGGGCCGTCGCTCGCGGGCGCCATCGGGAGGATTATACACACCCTCATCGGGGTCTCTGCCATGCAGGCGACCGCACAGGCACACCCCATCCAGGGGCTGATCAAGTACCACGGGATGCGCGATGGCACCCCCCGGTACCCGTATCACGACAGCATCTCGGTGTCGACCGCGCCGTCGGTGACGACGACGACCGTCGCCTTCGAGCCCGATGCGGCCGCCGATGTGTACGAGATCGACGGTGACCCGGTGGACGGGCAGGGCGCCGAGCGCATCCGCACGGTCGTCGACCACGTCCGCACACTCGCGGACACCGACGCCGCGGTGCGGCTGGTCTCGGAGAACACCTTCCCCACGAACATCGGCTTCGGCTCCTCCTCCTCAGGCTTCGCCGCCGCAGCGCTGGCGCTGGTCACCGCCGCCGGGCTGGAGCTGTCGCTGGAGGCGGTCTCGGCGATCGCCCGCCGGGGGTCGGCCTCTGCGGCCCGGGCGGTCACCGGCGGCTTCTCGCATCTGCGCTCGGGCTACGATGATCGGGACTGCCGCTCGGAGGCGGTCGAGACCGGCCTGACCGACACGCTGCAGGTGCTCGCGGTGGAGGTGCCGGCGTTCAAGCACACCGCCCAGGCGCACGCGGAGGCGGCCGAGTCCCCCATGTTCGAGGCCCGACGGGCCCAGATGCACGAGCAGATCGACCGCATGCGCGCGGCGCTGCATGCGGATGACCTCGCCGCGGTGTGCGCACTCGCGGAGGCGGACACGCTCTCGCTGGCGGCGACGACGATGACCGGGCCCGCGGGGTGGGTCTACTGGCGGCCGGTGACGCTGGAGGTGTTCGACATGGTGCGCACGCTGCGGTCTGAGGAGGAGCTGCCCGTGTGGTTCTCGACGGACACGGGCGCGAGCGTGTACGTCAACACCACCCCGCCGCACGTCGAGCGTGTGCGGACGGCGCTCGCGGAGCTGGGCCAGCCCGTGCACCACTGGCACGTGGGGGGGCCCGCGCGGCTGACACCGGATGCGGCGCTGTTCTGAGTCGCAGCCAGAAGCTTGTTTGCGGACGCCATCGACTGTTCCGCCATGTACGATGACATCATCCTGGCGACCGACGGGGAGGCAGGCGCGGCGGCGGCGCTGGCGGCTGCGGTCGACCTCGCGGTGATCCATGAGGCGACGCTGCACGGCGTCTTCGTCGTCGATCCGCGTGTCTACAGCGCATACAGCGGTGATGAGTACGTCGACGAGGCCGAGGGGCCCGAGCACGGGCTGCTGGAGCTGGGCGAGGAGGCGCTCGGGGAGGTGACGATGACCGCGGATGCGGTGGGCGTCGCGCATGCGACACACCTGCCGCGTGGCCGCCCGGGGCAGCAGATCATCGAGACCGCCGAATCGATCGACGCCGACCTGGTCATCGTGGGCTCCGCGCGCCATGATGAGGCGTACCGCTCGCTGCTGGGGTCGGTCGCGGAGACGGTGGTGCGCCACTGTGAGCGACCGGTGCTCGTGGTGAAGACCTGACGGCGCCCGTGTATCGTACGGTCCCGCCTCGCGGGCGCTCACGGCGGGTGGTCATATGTCCACGCAAGCCTCAGTGGGCTGTATCGTGCCTCTGTGGTATGAGCGAACGGGCAGACCAGCGCACCCTCACGGGTGCTCGATGAGCGGGCCCCCAGCGCACCACCACCTGCGGTGGCCACACGGACCGGCCCCATGAGCGAGCACCGCCTCCGCCGTCGCACCTACGAGCTGTTCGCCCCCCGCCTGGGCGGGCGCGTGGGGGTGGTCGTGGACTGGGCGATCATCACGCTGATCGCGCTGAACATCCTCGCGGTGATGTTCGAGACGGTCGACCCGATCGCGGTGGCGTACGCCCGTGAGCTGTACCTCTTCGAGCTCGTCTCGGTCGCCATCTTCACCGTCGAGTACCTCGCCCGCGTGTGGGCGGCGGTCGAGGCCCGGGAGTTCGAGGGGCCGATCAGCGGGCGGCTGCGCTTCGCGTCCCGACCGCTGATGCTCGTCGACCTGCTCGCGATCGCGCCGTTCTACATCGCCGCGGTGTTCGCGATCGACCTGCGCTTCATGCGTGCGCTGCGGCTGGTGCGCATCTTCCGGCTGCTGAAGATCGCCCGCTACTCCGCCTCGCTGCGGTCCTTCGGCTTCGTCCTGCGCAAGCAGAAGGAGAAGCTGGCGGTCGCCGCGTTCGTGGATGTGCTGGTGCTGGTGCTGGCCTCCTCGATGATGTACCAGCTCGAGCACGGCGCACAGCCCGAGCAGTTCAGCTCGATCCCGGCGACGCTGTGGTGGGGCGCGGTGACGCTCACGACCGTCGGCTACGGTGACATGTACCCCGTCACGCCGGAGGGGCAGTTCGCGGGGGCGCTGATCGCCATCTTCGGGATCGGGCTGTTCGCCCTGCCGGCGTCGATCCTCGCGGCGGGGTTCATCGAGGAGCTGCAGGAGCAGAACGAGCCGGTGCTGTGTCCACACTGCGGCGAGCCGGTCGATGAGGACCACTGAGGCACCGCGACCGGCAGCCCTAATCGGGCCTGCCGCTGCGGTGTGGTGTGACCGACACCGCACGGCACGAGTACCGACGGACGCTGGGGCTGGTGAGCCTCGCCCACATGTACTCGCACATCAGCATCCTCGCACTGCCGCCGGTGTTCGTCTTCCTCCGTGCGGAGTTCGACCTCTCCGGTGCGGAGCTCGGGCTGCTGATCACGCTGGTGTCGGTGGGGATGCTCGCGCAGGTCCCACTCGGTGAGATCGTCGACCGCATCGGCGCGAAGTGGCCGCTCGTCGCTGGACAGGGCCTGACGGCGCTGGGGATCGGCCTCACCGCGGTCGCCCCCTCCTATCCGTGGCTGCTCGTGGGCGCGGGGGTGATCGGGCTCGGCCAGGCGCCGATCCACCCGGCGAACTACGCGCTCGTGGCCACCGTGGCGACCGCCCGCACGCTGGGTCGCAGCTTCTCCGTGCACACCTTCGGGGGGTACGTGGGGTTCGCGGTGGGGCCCGTGCTCATCGGGGCCGCGGCGGTCTCCATCGGCTGGCGTGCGGGGTTGGGGGCGCTCGCGCTCGTGGGGCTGACGTATGCGGTCGTCCTGGGGGTGGGCCTGCAGCCGCTGTACCGCCGGTCGATGACCGCCCGCGGTGGGGACACCAGCGCCGGTGGGCGCACCTACACCGCAGCGATCGCGTTCCTCGGCGTGTTCTTCATCGTCTCCTCGGGGGCGGAGAAGGGGCTGCAGGCGTTCACCCCGCTGTTCGTGATCGACGGCCTGGCAGGGTCGGTCACCGCGGGGTCGAACGCGCTGGCGGTGTTCTTCGGGCTGACGGCGGTCTCGGTGCTGGTCGGTGGGGTGCTCGCGGACCGGTTCGACCCCCGCTGGAACATCGCGATCGCGACCACCATCGTCGCCGCCGCGCTGGCACCGGTGCTGCTGCTGCAGACGCCGGTGGAGGCGGTGATCCTCGCGCTGTTCGCGCTCGCCGGCGGCGGCTACGGGCTCATGTTCGCCTCGCGTGACCGCCTCGTCAGCACCAGCTCGGCCGAGGGTGCCGTCGGGCGCAGCTTCGGGTTCGTCTTCTCCGCGGAGGCCGTGGGTGGGATCGTCGCACCCGTGGGCTTCGGGGTGATCATCGATGTGGTGTCGATCCAGTCGGCGTTCGTGGTGACGCTGGGGCTGTTCGTCGCCGCGGGCCTGCTGGCGCTGTTGCAGGGCCGCGGTGGGGGGCGCGCGGGTGCTGCGGTGAGCGGCCAGTGAGGATGGACACCCCTTTTGCGGTGACCGTGTGACCGACCGTATGCAGGGACGGTGGGGCCTGTCGCTCCCGCTCGGACTGGTCACCGTCTCCCACCTGTTCTCGCACTTCTACATGGTGGCGTTCCCACCGCTGTTCCCGCTGATCCGCTCGGACCTCGGGGTGTCGACGGCGGAGCTGGGGCTGATCATGACGGTGCTCGCGGCGGGGTCGCTCCTGCAGATCCCCGTCGGGTCGGTCGTCGATCGCGTGGGCGCGCGATGGGTGGCGATCGTGGGGACGTTCCTCACCCCCGCGGGCTACGTCATCGTCGGCCTCGGGGGGACGTACACCTGGGTGCTCGCCGGTGCGGCGGTCTCGGGGCTGGGGCAGGCCAGCTACCACCCCGCGAACTACACGATCATCGAGCAGATCGCCGAGCCCGGCCGGCTGGGCCGCAGCTTCTCGATCCACACCTTCGGGGGGACGATGGGGTTCACCATCGCCCCGGTGTCGGTGGGCGCGCTCGCGCTGCTGCTCGACTGGCAGACGGCGCTGCTGATCGTCGGGGTGGTGGGGGTGCTGTTCACGGTGGTCTTCGCGGGGCTGCTGCGGGCACCGGCGCCACCGACGGCCTCTGCGGACCCCGCCACGGAGGATGATGCGGGGTCGGTGCTGGCGCTGTTCGGCTCGACCCCGCTGCTGATCATGGCGGCGTTCTTCTTCATGATCAACCTCGCGCTCGCGGGGATCCAGTCGTACACGCCCCTGTACGCCCTTGACGGCCTCGCGCTCTCGACGAGTGTGGGCAACACCGCACTCAGTGCGTTCTTCGCCGCGTCCTCTGCCAGCGTGCTCATCGGGGGGTACCTCGCGGACCGCACCGACCCGCGGTTGAACATCCTCGGGGCGGTGTCGATCATCCTCCTCGCCCTCGCCGCGCTGGTGTTCGCCCCGGTGGCCATCACGGGGGTGTACGTGGTCACCGCCCTCGCGGCTGCGGGCTTCGGGCTGGGCCTGATCTACTCCTCGCGCGACCTGCTCGTCAGCGCGGCCACGCCCGCGGATGCGGCGGGTCGCAGCTTCGGCCTGGTGTTCACCTTCGCAGCCGTCGGGGGGCTGATCAGCCCCGTCACGCTGGGGTACGTCATCGACCTCACGACGATCGCGTTCGCGTTCAGCCTCATCATGCTGGCGTACGTCCTGGCCGTGGTGATCATCTTCTTCAGCGACAGCCCCGGGCCCGCGTCGGCCTGAGCCTCACTGGATGGGGGTCTCCAGGGTGCCGAGCCCCTCGTAGCTCGCCCGCACGACCGCCCCCGCCTCGAGCGGCCCCGTGTGCCCCGGCGAGCCCATGGCGACGATGTCGCCCGCCCGCAGCTGCACCCGCGCAGACAGGTAGGCGATGACGGTGGGCACATCGAACAGCAGCTCCGCCGTCGACCCCGCCTGCACCTCTGCGCCGTCGACGGTGGTCCGCATCGTCATCGCAGCCGGGTCCACATCGGTCACCACCGCGGGGCCGACGGGCGCGGCGGTCTGGAACACCTTCCGGGCCGTCAGCGTCTGCTGATCGCGTGCGTCCATGTCGCAGAGGATGGTGTACCCCCGCACCACCGCATCCACATCCGCGGGCGCCACATCCCGGCAGTCGGTGTCGATCACCACCGCGAGCTCGCCGGCTCCGACGAGGTGCTCGGTGAACCGCGGGGTCACCACCGGCTGCCGGTGGGCCACCAGTGCGGCGGGGGGCTTGAGGAAGAACGTCGGCTCGGCGGGGCGCTCGTACCCCATCTCGGCGTTGGTCGACGCGTAGTTCCGTCCCACACAGTAGACCGCCGATGGCGCCGTGGGCACGCACCACGCGACGGCATCGGCCGCGTACGTCCCCGTCGTGGTCACCACCTCCTGCCCCTCGAGTGTCCCGGTCTCGATGCCTGCTGGCGTCCGCACCCGCACGTGTCGCATACCGGTCCCTGCGGCCGCAGCGAATAATGTCCACGGATGTCCGCGAGACGAAGCTTCATACCGGACGCCCGGGTCGGTATCTGCATGCCAATGCGGACCGCGCGACCGCTCGACGCGCTCGCAGCAGACGCCCGGGGGTTCGCCCACACGTTCACCGCCGACCCCCCCACCGCACTCGCGCTGGACCGTCGGGCACGCGAGCCCCGGGTGGGCCGGCTCGCGACGACGCCGCGTGCGTACGTCACCGGACGGATGCGTGTGCGCGAGCACCGCCGCCTGACCGAGGCGGTCACCGAGGCGACCGAGTTCGACTGGGCGACGGCCGCACCCGCGGTGCGGGCGGTGCTGTCGTGCTGGGAGCACACCGGCCACGCCGATGCGATCGCCACGTACAGCGGCTACGACACCGGTGCACACCGGGCGGCGGCGGAGGTCGTCGACGCGGTGTGGTCCTCCTACCGCGGCCGGATGACGCCGGTCGATGCGACCGAGGTGGGCGTGGTCGGTCCCACGGCGCTGACGGCGCTGGACCGTCGGCTGCTGGGGGATGCACAGCAGGAGGAGATCCCCCTGTTCACCGGGGATGCGACACCCCTCCCGACGCTGCGGACGTACCCCTCGATGACGGCGATCATCGAGGCGGTGCTGCGGGTCATCGACCAGACACAGCCGCATGCGGTGGGGGTCGTCCTCGCGAGCGAGACGCCCTACCGCCCGCTGCTGGAGAGTGCGCTGCGGTCGGTGGGGATCCCCTTCGCCGGCGGCAGCACCACCCTCGCCGATGCGCCCACGCGGACGTTCATCCGGCTGTGCGAGCTGGCGTTCGTCGAGGGGGCGCTGCCCGCACGGTGGCTGCAGCCCGTCACGGCGGCGGTGGGTGAGCCGCTGTCGGCGACGGTGCGCCGCTGGGAGATCGACGCGGTCGCGACCCAGCCGGACCCGCCGGCGGTCCTCCAGACGCTCGGGGCGCTGCGGTCGATGACGACGACCGAGGCGATCGCGCATGTGGGTGCGCTGCTGGGTGACCCGCTGGGCGACTGTCGCGTCGCCGCCGCCCGCACCGACACCGCCGATGCGCCGCTGTCGGCGGCGGTCGTCGCGCGGCTGCGGCGGTACCTGCGGACGATGGGGGCGGTCCCCGACACCAGCGAGGGTGGGGTGCTCCTCGTGGATGCGGCCTCCTCGATGACCGTCGACCGCCCGGTGGTCTGCTTCCTCGGGCTGGGCCCGCGGTGGGCGCGGACCCCGCCGACGTACCCGTGGGTGGACGCGGACCGGCTGCTGCGGGCGGACCGCGCGCGCTTCGAGCGGCTGCTGCAGCAGGGCGACCAGCGCATCTACATGGTCCAGCACCGCCGCAGTGGCGACCCCATCCGCCCCTGTCCGCACTTCCAGAGCCTCGACCCGGCGCTCACGAGCTTCGATGCGTTCGAGACGGTCCCGGGGCGGCCGCACGCGCCACGGGAGCCCCGTCGACCCTTCGGCGTCGGCGACGGTGATGGTGCGGGGTACGTCCCGACGGTGCTGAGCAACTCCACGCTGCGCAAGCTCGTCGTCAGCCCCCAGAGCTACGCGCTGGGCCGGCTGCTGGAGCGCCCCGAGAACCCGGCGATGGCGTTCGGGTCGGTCTTCCACGAGCTCGCAGAGATCCGGGTGAGCGCACCCGGGGTGTTCGCCGAGCGGCGCGATGAGCTGCTCGCGGCCGCGCTCGCGACGCTGACCCCGCTCGTGGCCCGCGCGCAGCGACCGGCGATGCGCACCCGGCTGGAGGCGACACTGACGGCGCTGGAGGTGTTCCTCGAGCAGCACCCCCCCGCGGAGGTCCCGCCACCGGACCTGCAGGACAACTACTACGGCAACGAGCTGGCCGAGGAGCTGGGGATCGCGCTCGATGCGACGGTGACCGAGCGCGCCTTCGAGGACCGCGCGGCGGGGACCCGGGGTGTCATCGACCTGGTGTGTGCCGATGGGGCGCTCGTCGACTACAAGACGGGCCGGTCACACAGCCCCACGCAGATCCGCGCGGCCGCACAGCTGACGGCGGTCGATCGGCTGCCCGACTACCAGGCGATGCTGTACCTCGATGCGATGCGGCGTCGGGGGGTCGCGATGCCGATCCACATGCGCTTCGCGTACCTCACCGAGGCGGTGCCGGCGGTCATCACCGGTGGTGAGCTGGACATCGATGAGCATGTGGCGGAGGTCATCGCGGTCGATGCCACGTACCCGGCGTGGGCGCGCTCGCAGGAGGCGTTCGCCCAGCTGACCGCGTACGCCGACTCGAATGACCGGGTGAAGGTGCTGAGCAAGCTGGGGTACGACCGCTACGCGGCGGTGCTCACGGAGGCGCCACTGCGGTCACCGCTGGTCGACCCCGAGGCCGCAGCGACGACACAAGCGGCGCTGCTGGCCGCGGCGACGGAGGCCATCGGCGATCACAAGTACGTCTCACGGGGGGTGCGGCTGGTCATGAAGGACCTGTGTGACCCCGCCCCGTACGTCTTCACCGATGAGCTGGATGCGGTCGGTCGGCTGGTCGATGAGACGGTCGATGCGCTCGCTGCCTACCACATCGAGGGGTTCCCCGTCTGGGGCCCCCGCGTGCAGACCCCGCCGGAGCGGTACGTCGACCACCGTGACTGCATGCTGACCGGGGAGGGGTTCTGATGGAGCCGAACGAGGCGCAGCGTGCGCTGATCGAGCGACACACCGGCATCACCGTCGTCGATGCGGGGCCGGGGACGGGCAAGACGTACGCCATCGCCCGCCGCTATGCCGCGATGGTCGCCGCGGACATCGCCCCGACGGACATCCTGCTGGTGACCTACACCACCACGGCGGCGACGGAGATGCGCACCCGCGTGGGGGCGGCGCTGCCGGAGGGGCCGATCCAGCTCGCGGGCGCCTCGATCGCCACCTTCCATGCACACGCACAGGCGCTCCTGCACGAGCACGGCGGGCGGGTGCCGCAGCACCTGGGCATCGACGCGACGCTGCTGGGCGATGAGCAGCTCGTCGAGGACCCCGCCGAGCTGGACCGCCGCTTCGAGGCGTTCATCCGCCGCTTCGAGGCCGACCACCCCGAGCACGGGACGTGGTTCGCGACGCTCGCGGACCCCGTCGAGCTGCGCGGGGTGATCGACGCGCTCGCCGCCCGTGGGGCGATCCCCACCGACGATGGGTGGTACCGCGACGGGGCGGCGCTCATCCGGGGGGACCGCGAGGCGCTCGCGTCGGTGGCCGCCGCGGCGAACGTGTGCGTCGACGGTGCGCGCTCGGAGGCGCTGCAGCGCGCCCGCGAGAAGCTCGGAAACCACGCTGCATCGTACACCGATGCCGCGCCCGACATCGATGCGCTCGCGGTCGATGGTCAGCTGGACCCCGCGCTCATCGAGGCGGTGGTGACGGCCGATGCCCCCGAGCTCGAGGCGTTCATCCACGACGTGTACGTGGCGTACCTCCGATGGATGCTCAGCCAGGGCTACCTGAGCCACGGCATCGCGCTGCTGTTCGCGTTCGTGCTGCTGACCGCCGAGCCCGCGGTGCGCACGGCCGCGGCGGTGCCGTACGTGATGGTCGACGAGTTCCAGGACACCAACCCCCTGCAGTTCCAGCTCATGCTGCTGCTGGCCGCGGAGCCGAACATCTGCGTCGTCGGCGACTGGCGGCAGTCGATCTACAGCTTCCAGCACGCCGACGTGGCGAACCTGCGTGCGTTCACACAGCGGCTGCAGGCGCTGCACGCCGCGCTGACCGCCGAGGCTGACCTGCTGGGGTGGACGCCCCCGGAGCCCACGCAGATCGCCCTCGAGCGCACCTACCGGTCGACCCAGCCGATCGTGGAGGCGGCGGCGGCCGCGCTCAGCCTGCCGGGCAACCAGCATGAGGAGGACGGCGGCATGACGGCGACGCCCCCGCCACCGCTGACCGCCGCGCGCACGGACCCGCCCGCCCGGCTGCAGAAGCTGGCGCACCCCGCGGAGCCGACGCTCGTCTGCGACCGCATCGCCGCGATCGTCGGTGATGCGGCGTGGGCCGTCCCCGACGGGGCCGGCGGCGTGCGACCGCCGCGGTTCGACGACATCGCCGTCTTCTCGCGGACCCGCTCGTTCGCCCGCGAGCTGCTGGCGACCGCGGTCGACTGCGGGATCCCCATGCAGTACGAGGGGGGTATCCGGCTGTACCACACCGACGCGGCGAAGCTGGTGCTCGCGTGGCTCCGCATCCTCGATGGGGACCGGCCCGACGGGTGGGCGGCGGTGCTGACGGCGGCGGGCTACCCGCTGCATGGGATCAAGCAGCGGATCGCCCGGGGGGACTACCCCCTCGACCTGCAGGGCTTCCGGCGGGCGCTCGCGGGCGCGGGGTCGCTCGGCGCGGCGCTGCGGGCGATCCTCGGCCGCTACGGCTACGCGGGCCCGATCGCGGATGCGCTGACCGCCGAGCTCATCGACAGCTATGAGGCGGACGTGCGCACCCGCGGCGACCTCATCCAGCAGATCGAGACGGGGATGGAGACCGACGCGGTCGTCGAGGTGGACCTGCCGGCGGGCGCGCACGCGGTGACGCTGAAGACGGTCCACGCGGCGAAGGGCGAGGAGTACCCCATCGTCATCTGTGCCAACCTGAACAGCGCGCACTTCCCCTCGTATGACCGCCCCATGAGGGGGACGGTCCGCTATGACCCCCTCGCGGGGCTGCATGCGACGCACGAGTACGATGCCGACCGCGCCTACCGCTTCCGCCGGTGGGAGACGGACATCCTCGGTGCGATCGACCCCCCCACCTACGATGAGGAGCGCCGGCTGCTGTACGTGGCGATGACGCGTGCGGAGACGCACCTGCTGGCGACCGCGGGGGCCAGCCCCAGCCGGTTCTACCAGGGGCTGGAGCTCGAGGAGGTCCCCCTCGAGCCCACCCTGCCGACGGTGGCCGCCCCACAGGAGGGGACCGACCCGGTCGTGGTCGCGCCCGTCGACGGCGACCGCCCCATCCGCACGGGGGTGCACGCGCTGCTGGACCGCAGCGTCTACCGCGGCCGCCGCCGGGGCAAGGGCAAGCTGTTCGGCGAGGAGCTGCACACCACCGCAGAGCTGCTGGCGCGCGGCGAGGATGCGCCGATCGAGACCGAGGATGCGGCCGTGGTCGCCGCACACCTCGGGGAGCTCGATGGGCAGCTGCACCCCGAGCAGCCGGTCGTCTGCCCGCTGCCGACCGCACCCCCCGTGGTGCTGAGTGGGGTCGTCGACCTGCTCGTCGAGACGCCCGAGCGCATCACGCTCATCGACTACAAGACCGACCGGGAGCAGGCCGCCCGCGCGGAGTACCGCCTGCAGCTGAGCGTCTACCACCACACGGTCGCGGCGACGACCGACCGACCCGTCGAGGCGATGCTCCTGTGGACCGACACGGGGGAGGAGGACCCGATCGACCCGCTGCCGCTGTCGGCGATCGTCGCGCGTGCGGCGGCGACCCTCGACGTCACCCCGGAGGGGTGAGCGCGCTCAGGCCGCGTCGTGCTCGTGCTCGAGCAGCGTGCTGAAGGGCACGTGCTCACCGACGGCCTCGGCGGTCGCCTCGAGGACGACCGGTGGGGCCACATCCGCATCGAGCGCCTCGATCCACCGCCCCACACACAGACACCAGCGGTCGCCCGCGGCGAGGCCCGGGAAGTCGTACGCCGGCGCAGGTGTGATGAGGTCGTTGCCCTGCTCGTGCGAGAACGCGAGGAACGCCGCGGTCATCACCGCGCACACCTCGTGGCGTCCGCGGTCCGCGCGGCGGTGCCGGCAGTGCCCATCCCGCGCGTAGCCGGTCATCGGGTCGGTCGAACACGGCTCGAGCGGGAGCCCGAGGACGTTCTGGTCGGTCTCGTCCATACGCTCCGCATGCACGCCGGGGGTTTGAACGGTGCCACATCACCGGACGTTTAGTGCTCTGTCGCCTTGCGGGGGGCATGCCATCATCCGAGCGGGACCGCTACGAGCTGGTCATCGGCGGTGAGCGCACCCCACCCGCCGAGGCGACGTACACGACGAGCCACGACCCCGCGACCGGGGCGGCGATCGCCGAGGTCGCCACCGCCGCTGCGGCGGATGTGGACGCGGCCGTCGCCGCCGCCAGGGGGGCGTTCACCACCTGGGGCCGCAGCGGACCCCGCGAGCGCGCGGCCCAGCTGCACGCGTTCGCCGACCGCATGGAGGCCGCCACCGCGGAGCTGGCCCGCCTGGAGACGCACGACCAGGGCAAGCCGGTCGGGCAGTCCCGGGCGGACATCACCTCGAGCGTGCGCTACCTGCGCTACTACGCCGGTGCGGTGGACAAGCTGGAGGGGACGACGGTCCCCGTCGGCGACGGCCAGCTCTCGTACGTCGTGCGCGAGCCGTACGGGGTCGCCGCGGAGGTCACCCCGTGGAACTTCCCTGCCAACGTCCTGCTGCGGGGGGTCGCCCCCGCGCTGGCGGCGGGCAACACCACGGTGGTCAAGCCGGCGATCGCGACCGCGCTGTCGAGCTGTCGCATCGCCGAGCTGGCGCTGGAGGCGGGACTGCCCCCCGGGGTGCTCAACGTGGTCCCAGGCGGCCCTGCAGCGGGTGCGGCGCTCGTGGGCCATCCCGGCATCGACACGATCACCTTCACCGGCAGCGTCGCGACCGGCCGGAAGGTGATGGAGGCGGCCGCAGCCCACATCACGGACGTCACGCTCGAGCTGGGCGGGAAGAACGCCGCGCTGGTGTACCCCGATGCGGACATCCCACAGACCGCCCGGTGGCTCGTACGGGCGGCGTTCACGAACGCGGGGCAGGTCTGCTCGGCGGTCGGTCGCGTGCTCGTCGACGCGTCGGTCCACGACGCACTGGTCGCGGCGGTGACCGACGCGACCGCCGAGCTGTCGGTGGGCGCGGGGATCGACGACCCCGACGTGGGACCGCTCGTGACGGCCGAGCATCGCGACCGTGTCGAGGCGGCGATCGCGGCCGCCCGTGCGGCCGGCGCGACGGTCCTCACCGGCGGGTCGCCGCACGAGGGTCCCGGTCACTTCGTGGAGCCGACCGTCCTCGCCGACGTGACCCCGGAGATGGCCATCGCCCGTGAGGAGGTCTTCGGCCCGGTGCTGCCGCTCCTCCGCGTCGCCCCGGAGGATGACCCCGTCGCGCTCGCGAACGACAGCCCCTACGGCCTCGTCGCGGGCGTGTTCACCCGCGACGTGACGCGGGCACACCGCGTGGCCAGGGCGCTCGCGGTGGGGACCGTCTACATCAACACCTGGTGGGGCGACACGAACCAGACCCCCTTCGGTGGGGTGAAGCACTCGGGGATCGGGCGGGCGAAGGGCCTCGCAGCCCTCGAGTCGTACCTGCAGACGAAGCACGTCGCCGTGGGGCTGGACGCGGGCACCGACGCGCTGCCGGGGAGCTGACCTGAGGGATTAAGTGGGCGACCGGGGAGCCTCCGGCATGCAGCTGTCCGACCGCCGGGCCATCGTGACCGGTGCAGCAGGGGGGATGGGGCGGGCCACCGCGGAGCGGTTCGCCGCGGCGGGGGCGTCGGTCGCGGTGGTCGACATCGACGCAGACGGGGCGACCGCGACCGCCGCGGCCATCACCGACGCGGGTGGCGAGGCCATCGCGCTGCCGTGCGATGTGGGCGATGCGGCGGCGATGCAGGAGATGGTCACCGCGGTCGTCGACGCCTTCGGTGGGCTCGACATCCTCCACAACAACGCGGGCATCCCCATGGAGGCGACACCGATCGACGAGGTGGAGCTGTCGACGTGGGAGCGGATGCTGCGGGTCAACGCCACCGGCGTCTTCCTCGGCAGCAGGTGTGCGGTGCCGCACCTGCGCGCGAGCGACGCGGGGGTGATCATCAACACCGCCTCCACGGCCGCCCTGCGGCCGCGGCCGGGGCTGTCGGCGTACGTGGCGGCGAAGGGGGCGGTCGTCGCGCTCACCAAGCAGCTCGCGCTGGAGCTCGCCCCTGCGGGCATCCGCGTGAACGCGATCGCCCCCGTGGCGACCGACACGGACATGCTGGATGCGTTCACGAGTGCGACGCTTGCGCGGGAGGAGTTCGCCGCGTCGATCCCACTGGGGCGGCTGGCGACCCCCGATGACATCGCCGCGGCGGCGCTGTACCTCGCGGGCGAGGATGCCCAGATGGTGACGGGGACGGTCCTCGAGGTGGATGGGGGGCGGGACCTGTGAGCCGCTGATGCGGGCCATTTTTATCACATGCTCTGATGTGAGCGGTATGCAACGACGACGATTTATCACGGCTGCGACGGCGGCGGCGGGGATGGGGCTGCTCGCAGGGTGCACCGGCGGCGATGGGGGCGAGGGGTCCGCGGACCCGCTGACGGTCGGCGTGCTCGTGCCGTTCTCCGGTGACTACGCATGGGTGGGCGCGAACGTCCTGCCGGTGGTGCAGATGGTCGCCGAGGAGGTCAACGCCGCAGGCGGGATCGGCGGCCGCCAGCTCCGTGTCGTCCAGGGGGACACCGAGGCGCTGCCCGACGCATCGCTGAGTGCGACCCAGCAGCTGATCAGCGTCGAGGAGGTCGCGGGGATCATCGGCCCGACCTCGCTGACCTACAGCGCGGTGGCGGACCTGTTCGTCGAGAACGGGGTCCCCACGGTCACCCCCACCGCGGGGACGACCACGCTCGACACCCAGGGTGGCGAGTACGTCTACCGGACGGTGCCCTCGGACTCGATCGGCGGGCGGGCGATCGCCGCCGCCGCGCGTGAGGAGCGCATCAACGGCATCGGCTCGTTCGGGTCGATGGCGCTCATGGTGGGCCAGCGGGAGGTCTACCAGTCGTTCAAGGAGCCGATCGGCTCGTCGTTCACCGAGTTCGGCGGCACGGTCGTGAGCGAGCTGGACTTCCGGACGGGCAAGGCGTCCTACGAGTCGGAGGTGCAGGCGCTCACCGATGCGGCCCCCGAGATCACCGCGCTGGTCGCGTCCATCGAGGACAGCGTGAAGATCATGGAGGCGGCGTACCAGGCCGGGTACGAGGGGTCGTGGTTCCTCACGCAGGACCAGACCAACGTGGACTTCCTCTCCCAGAGTGAGGCGGTGGTGACCGACGGCGCGCTCGGCATCCAGGAGGCGCCGTATGAGGCCGCCCAGGCGGATGGCCGGGCCGCCGCGTTCGACGAGGCGATCCAGGCCTACGCAGGGTGGGAGGAGACCCGCCTGTTCGCGACCAACGCCTACGATGCGGCCAACCTGCTGTTCCTGGCGATGCACAAGGGCCAGGTGGACGACGGTGCGGTCGACCGGGCGAGCACCGCGGCGAACGTGCGGGCGGTCGCCGCGCCGGATGGCACGGTGGTGACCGACTTCGACAGCGGTGCCGCGGCGATCTCCGAGGGGACGGCGGTGGACTACCGCGGGCTCGTCGGCCCGATCGATTTCAACGAGTTCGGCGACATCGCCGCACCGTTCTCGATCCGCCGTGCCGACGGCGACAGCTGGGTCGAGGCCGGGCGCGTCCGACCTGCGGACCTGTGAAGCGTAGGCGCTGACCGTGGTGGACCTCAGCGGTCTCGCCCAGGCGCTGACGTTCGGGCTGATCGAGGCCAGTGTCATCGCCCTGGGCGCGGTGGGGCTGACGCTGTCGTACGGCGTCACCCGCTTCATCAACTTCGCGTACGGGGAGTTCCTCGCGTGGGGGGCGTTCACGGTCGTGTTCCTCGTGGCGATCGCCCCCGCGCTCCCGCTGCCGCTGGCCGTGGCGGTGGCGGTGGTGGCGGTGGGGTTCATGGGCGTCGCCGTCAGCGGGGCGTTCTTCGAGCCGATCGCCGACCGCGGGGGGCTGCCGCTGCTGATCACCTCGATCGGGGTGGCGTTCGTGCTGCGCTATCTGCTGGTGGCGATCGCGAGCACGGACGCCCGCTCGCTCCCGGTGCCCCTGCAGCGGCCCGTCGAGTGGATGGGGGTGGGGCTGACGCCCGTGCAGGCGGTGGTGATCGGGGTGGCGGCGCTCGCGATGCTCGCGATCCATGGTGTGCTGCAGTACACCACACTGGGGACGGTGATGCGGGCGACCAGCGGCAACCGCGAGCTCGCGACGGTCGCGGGCATCGACACCGAGGCGGTCGTCCGGCGCACCTGGGTGATCTCCGCGGGCGCTGCGGCGCTGGCGGGGGTCCTCTACACGGTGCTGTACGCCCCGGTGCGACCCACCTTCGGCTTCGGCTACCTCATCATCATCTTCGCGGCGACGCTGCTGGGCGGCATCGGTCGCCCCTACGGTGCGATGCTGGGGGCGGTGCTGATCGGGGTGACCATCTCCGTGGGGTCGGCGTACCTCTCGCCGGCGTACGACCAGGCGTACGCGTTCATCGTGCTCGTGGTGGTGCTGCTGGTGCGCCCTGAGGGGATCCGCCGGGGGACGTTCTGATGGCGATCGTCACGGGGTGGGTGGCGTTCGTGGTGACGGTCGCGACGATCGCGTGCATCTACGGCCTGTTGACGATCGGGCTCAACCTGCAGTTCGGCTTCACCGGGCTGCTGAACTTCGGGCATGTGGCGTTCTTCGCCGCGGGGGCGTACACGGCGGCGATCGTCTCGATGCCCCCACCCGGGACGGTGCCGGGCGCCCGCTACATGATCGGTCTCGCCGTGCCGATGCCCGCGGGGCTGCTTCTCACACTGGCGGCGGCGACGCTCATGGGTGGGGTGCTCGCGGCGCTGATCGGCGTCTCCGCGATCCGCCTCGAGAGCCACTACCTCGCGATCGCCACCTTCGCGCTCGCGGGGATCTTCTACGACGTGCTCGTCAACGAGCGGTGGCTCACGAACGGGACGTTCGGGATGACGCAGGTGCCCAAGCCGCTGCGGGCCACGCTGGGGGCGGACGCGTGGGCGCTGGCGTACCTGCTGTTCGCGGCGGCGACGCTGGCGGTGGTGTACCTCCTCGTCGGTCGGCTGCTGGAGGCCCCCTTCGGCCGGGTGCTGCGGGGGGTGCGCGAGTCGACGGCGGCGGCGGAGATGCTCGGCAAGGACACCGACCGCATCAAGCTGGTCGCCTTCAGCCTCGGTGGGGCGATCGCGGGGCTCGCAGGCGGGGTGTACGCCCACTACATCGGGAGCGTGGTGACCGGGCAGTTCGTCGCCGGGGTGACGTTCACCGTGTGGGCGGCGCTGCTGCTGGGTGGGGTCGCCTCGCACCGGGGGGCGGTCGTCGGGGCGTTCATCCTGGTGGCGTTCCAGCAGTCGACCCGGTTCATCACGACCGCATACGACGCGGCCGTCGCCGCGTTCCCCGACACGTTGGGGGTGGTGCTGACGGCGCTGGCGGCGCCGCTGCCGGGGCACCCCGCCTTCCTGCCGAGTGTGCGCTTCATGATCATCGGGCTGCTGTTCATCCTCGTGATCCGCTTCCGGCCGGCGGGGGTGCTGGGGGACCCACAGGAGGTGACGGTGATGGGGTCGGAGGAGTAGATGGCCCGCACCATCCTCACCGTCGACGGGCTCACGAAGCGCTTCGGGGGGCTCACGGCGGTGGACGCGGCGCACCTGACGGTGCCCGAGGGACAGATCACCGGGGTGATCGGGCCGAACGGGGCGGGCAAGTCCACCCTGTTCGACTGCATCACGGGGATCACCGCTCCGGATGCGGGGTCGGTCCGCCTGGGCGAGACCGAGCTCGTGGGCCGTGCGCCCCATGCGATCGCCCATGCGGGGGTGGGCCGCACCTTCCAGACACCCCGCATCTTCGAGGGGATGACCGTCCGGGAGAACATGGCCTTCGCCGCGGTCGCACAGACCGGTGAGTCGGTGGTGGGGGCGCTGGCCCGACCCGGTGCGGTCGCCGCCGAGGAGGCCGAGACCGACGCCCGCGTCGACGAGCTGCTGGCGTTCCTCACGCTCGACCCGCTGGCGACGGCGTACGCGGGCGAGCTCTCGGGTGGCCAGCGCAAGCTGCTGGAGCTGGGGCGGGTGCTGATGCTCGATCCGACGGTGCTGCTGCTGGATGAGCCGCTGGCGGGGGTGAACCCCACCCTGGGGGCGACGATCGTCGACCGTCTGGAGGCGCTGCGGACGGATGGGCGCACCATCGTGCTGATCGAGCACGACCTCGAGCTCGTGATGCGCCTGTGCGACACGGTGGTGGTGCTGCACCACGGCGCCACCCTCGCGGCGGGGCCCCCATCGGTGATCCGTGCGGACCCGCAGGTGATCGACGCGTATCTGGGGCGGATGGAGACATGAGTGCGATCGACACCATCGCGACGTACGAGGAGGCCCTGCTGCAGGTCCGGGGCGTCGAGAGCGGCTACGGCGCACTGCAGATCCTCGATGGGGTGGACCTGGACGTCCGCAGCGGGGAGATCGTGGTGGTCTTCGGCCCCAACGGCGCGGGCAAGTCCACCCTCCTGCGCACGATCTACCAGCTGCTGTCGGTGTGGGCCGGGGAGGTCCGCTTCGATGGCCAGCGGCTGGACGCGCTGGGGACCGCCGAGCTCGCCGCGGCGGGTGTGGCGTACGTGCCGCAGGAGCGGAACGTCTTCCCCAACCTCAGTGTGGATGAGAACCTCACCGTCGGGGGGCTGCAGCACCCCGCCGGGGCGGACCGCCGCGAGACGGTGTACGAGCTGTTCCCCCGGCTGCGTGAGCGGACCCGACAGCAGGCGGGGACGCTCTCCGGCGGGGAGCGACAGATGCTCGCGATGGCCCGTGCGCTGATGGCCGAGCCACGCCTGCTGCTGGTGGATGAGCCCTCGGCCGGACTGGCGCCCCAGCTGATCGACCGGACGTTCGAGCACATCACCCAGATCCGCGCGGCGGGCACGGCCGTGCTCATGGTCGAGCAGAACGTCGCGGCCGCGCTCGCGGTGGCCGACCGCGGCTACGCGCTGGACATGGGCCAGACGCGCTATGAGGGCCCTGCGGCGGTGCTGCGCGATGCCCCGGCGGTCCGCGAGCTGTACCTCGGTGGATGAGCCCCCGCGGGAGCGCGCGTCAGGAGATGATGAAGTCGAACATCCCGGCCATCCAGAAGATCACGCCGCGGGTGAAGTCCCCCTCCGACTCGACCCGCAAGGACCCATCACGGTACGCGCTACGTGCGACGGCCGCCGGGTCATCCGCCGTGATGA
>Ga0209937_1000159_pt1 | contig 22610 bp, 40 predicted proteins | sample SalPon1_B_H2O_MG_FD_185699 | JGI IMG/M metagenome (GOLD analysis project Ga0209937, IMG submission 185699) | Salt pond water microbial communities from South San Francisco under conditions of wetland restoration - Salt Pond MetaG R1_B_H2O_MG... | ecosystem: Environmental > Aquatic > Non-marine... | reverse complement strand
GTCACGCTGTTTCTCATAGAGCTTAGGGATGCTGTCTTTATTGTCGACCAGCCAAGCTGCGTACACTTCTCCGGCAACGCCAAAGTTCTCGTTAATCTTGTCAAACAGAATGTCAGCGTCTTCAACATACTCACGCTGCACGTGCATCTCGATTAACCGCATCATCTCCCCGTCAGGGCGTGCCTTGGCCTTGGCGAGCTTGCTCATCATCGAGGCGTTTGAGTTGGTCAGCAGGATGGTCTTCCACGAGCTGATGTTCTTACGCTCACGGTTTACGTCGCGCTCCATACGGTGCCTAGCACGGCCCTGAGATACAGCGTAAATCATGTTCGACAGCAGGTCGGGTGCTAAGTTGGTCATCTCGTCTGACATAACAGGCAGGTTATTCATAACGCCGATACGGTGCATCTTCGATAAGTGCGTATCATCAGCGATTAGCGATGTGCCTTTGGGGTCTCCGAACACGCTCATAGCCAAGTAGCCAGCGGTAGATTTACCCGTGCCTGACTCATTACTGATTAGGTTGATGGTGGCGCCCGGCAGTCCAGTAAACGACATAAGCGGTGCAGCAAAGCCTGCGCCCGCAACAAGCTGCAGCGGCTCCATATTCGGGCGTGCCAGCACATTAAACGCTGACTTCCATTCCCGCAGGTTGCCTTGCGGCTCAAAGAACCTGATCAAATCCACAGTCGTACTGGACGCTGGGTTGTGCTCGTATGTGCCACCTTTAACGTAGGCACGGTTGCCGACAATGAACTTGTCTCGATCTATGGTCCAGCCAAACTGAAGCTGGGCCTGATGTGCTTTCTGCATTTTCTGCAACTCTTTAGTAAATCTTATCGTGTAATTCATAATTTCTTTCATCTGGTTCTGAGTGGCTGCTACGCCCTCGCCGCCAAACACCTCGCGGAATTGGTCGCCAGCCATAAGCCGCTTAAGCGGCACGGTAAACTCTTTAACGCCGTCCCTCGGCAGGTGCAAACGAAATACAATAGACTCGCCGTCGTTTGGGTCGAAGACCCGCTTAACCGGGTACAAATCATACTCGTAAACTTTAACCTCTTGCGCGTCATCGCCTGAGCCTTCTTGGCGATACACACCCCCGCCTTCTGCACGGAAATACGGAAATGGCGGTTTGAATCCCTTAAACTTTTCACCCTCATCAACTACCGAGGATTCCTCGGCGGGTGTCGATTCTTCTTGTGGCTCATCAGGCGTTTCGTTAAACAAAAACATTCCTGACTCATCACGTTTGACTTCACTACCCAGTTGTATAGGACTGCTAATCTTGCCTTTGTGCGGGCAGCCGTCACATAAACCGGGCATTAACCCTTCTATTGTCTCGCAGGTGTACGGACCTTTGGTCAGCTTGGCTTTCTCAAGCGTGGTCTCGGCGCTGTACCCAGAATACTTTTTAGACATGAGGTGGATAGCTTCGTCGGCATCCTCACACGCCCATGCAATAGATAGACCCGCGCGCCACAATGGCTCGTCGAGGTCCTCTTGGTTTGTGACTATATGTTTAATGGCGTTGCAGCCTGTGTCTTTCAAGCTGCGCCGCGCAATCTTTTTAAACTTTGAAGTGCGAGCCCCGATCAATGCCTTGGCGGTTGCACTCAGTTCCCCATGGCCCTGCGTTGCTGGTGCCTTTTCTGCAGGCAAGTCCAACGCGTCTAGGTTCTCTTCAATGTCCTCAGCGGTTGTCACCTCGTACTCTTCACCCAGAAGATGCACGGTTTTCAGATTTTCCGGGTCCTTAAAGTTGACCGTCGTAGGCACGCGTAATATGCGCGCTGAATCTGCGGTGACTGATGGGTCCGCACGTAGCCCGAGCAGGTGACACGCAGCCTTGAGCTTTCTAGCTATCCGCTGCCATGTCTCGCTGTCGATCTCATCGTGCAGGGGCCAGTACACATGCACGCCGTTGCCAGAATTAACTAGCAAGGGGGCGGGCATACCAGCTTCCCGAATAAAATCTGGCAGTGCTGCCAGCGCGTCATCCTGTGTTGAGTAGTCCTTACCCGGCCCGCAATCTATGTCGAGCCAAAAAGACCGCATCCACTCCGTATTGTCTTGAGTTCTTCTATCACTGCCTTCCTTAAATGACGCTACTGCGAAGTACGCGTTGACTCCTTGATCAACTAGGTCGCCTGCTCTCTCTACAATTTCGTCTTTTATGCCGACGAATTGATGCCTGACCTTGCCATCATTTTGGATGCCAACAACGCAGTAAGTACCACTTTCAGGAAGCACAGTACCCAGAAAGTCAATTAGTGCTTTCATTCGTTGCTTCCGGCGTTGTTATGTAGGGGGCGACAATGCCGCCCCCATTTTTGCCTACTTGAAAAGCTTAGATTGCTTTTTTGGGGCAGGAGTACCTACTTTCGGCACATCGTCCACAGAAGCTATCAGTTGATCTAGTGCAAGAGCAAGCTGTTCTGCTAAATCTCTATCTAACTCGACCACGTCTCCACAGCTTTTGGATAACGACTCCTTAAGAAGTAAGCGTAAATCACTGCTTTGCAGGTGTCCGCGCAGCATGATTACTCCTCATCCCCCCACTCATCAAGAATGTCAGAAATATCATCAGTTTGCGGTGCGGGTTCTTTCTTCTTAGAAACCTTCTTAGGCTCTTCAGCTTCCTGCTCCTCGACCGACTCTACTTCTTCCACAGGCTCTGCAGGCTTGCTAGCCTTTTTCGGCGCGGGCTTAGCCGGAGCTTCTGACTCTTCACTTTCGTTGCGTTCAAACTTACGCTCGCTGGTGTGAGTCTTGGCGTCTTGGCTGTCGCTGCGGCTCTTGATCTGCGCCCATTCATTCTCAGTCAGGGCACGGACCGCACGAAACATTAGCTTCGGCACAGGTGAGTTAGTGTCGAACTTCATCTCGGTGACAACCTTGACTACATCGTAGCCAAAGCCAGAGAGCTTGCGTACATACTCCTGCAGTGACAGATAGTTCTCGCTGTCCACGTCACCAAAGATCGAAGTAGCTGGAATGTTCAATCCGTAAATGTCGCCGCCCATGTCGCCCTCAAGCACAACGGCAAGACGTGCAGAATACTTACAAGCCCGACCACCGCTAGCGCCTGAACCTTTGACGTTCTGCGGGCAAGTCGCACACAGGTTGGACTGAGGCTCTGATACGTTTTCACTCGGTGCGTTGCCATCATCTGACCAGCAGGCAGGGATAGCCTTGACGCCCTCCTTGTATGAATCAGCGTAGAAAGTCCGCGCATAGCCCGGAGCTGACGCCACGATTACTAGCTTCATCGAACGGTCTTCATTGGTGGCAACCTGCTGGTCCCCGACCATCATGCGAAACACACTGCCCTTAATACTAATCCATTTTAGGCCGCCACCTGTTGCACCTAGTGCCCGTGCGGTATCGGATAGATCGCCGCCACGAAGGTGTTCAGGCACGTTGGACGCGCCCTCGAAAAGTCCAATTTCGTTACTCATCACTGATCTCCTTAAAGGTTTAATTCGTTAATTAGGGTTTGGACGATGTTAGTAGCATGAGCCACATCAGTTTGGATTCCGTAGATATTTTTGAGAAGGCTGCAAGACTCATCGGCAAAGTCTTCAGCAGCGCTGATACCTTCGGGCCACGACCTTGAGTACATAAGAGGCGACAAAGTCGACACAAGTTCAGCCAAGACGCCGTTCAAGTCTCTCACCCTGTCCTCTAAACGATTTAACTGAACCACAACACCTTCTGGGTTGTGCGCGATACTCGATGCTTGTGGGGCTATGGGTTCTTGCCCTTGTCTACTCATCACTGATCTCCTTACTCGTAAATTCTCATCTGATTGTTGACGTATTCCACAAGGCTCTCTCGCTTGAAAAACACCTTCTTGCCGAGCTGCACAAACGGCAGCGCGCCTTCCTTACGGAGCTTATGTAGGGCTGACGGGGAGAGACGCAAAAACTGCGCCGCCTCCTTAGTCGTCAGAAGCTCCAACTCGTTTTCATTCACTATTTGTTGCCTCTTCTTACTCGGATTGTGTACCGGCTATCTGCGTTAACCGGCGGTTTGATGTCTGGATTGTTTTCCAGAAATTGCTTGAAATTGCCCTGATGGATGCGGCGTTCTAGCAAGTCGTAACTTCCGCTCTCATCTAGAAATTTAGTAAAAGACTCCCAGTCGGGGGCCCAGTAGCGGGTCTGCACGACGCGAGACGCCGTCCCATGCGCGGTCTTAATGCTGTCTAGGCCGTGCTCTTTCGAGAGGTCTAACAGCGACTGCTCGATCTTTTCAAGTTTGGTTCTGTACTCAGCGTCCTGCTCCTCAAACGTGCGCTTGAGTTCATTGCGGGCGTCACGGAGCCGAACGTAGGCTGCGACTAATTTGCTTGTATCCATCATCTATCTCCGAAGCGTCTGTGGGTTAGCTTTTCAATTCCTGCTCGTAAAGAGCTACCAATGTCTTCTGATTGGTTTCTTTTGATTCTAACGCGTCGTAAACACGCTTTTCAACCTCTGATCCGTATATTTTTATCACTGTCATCTTATTTTCTTGTGAGGGCCTGTTAATTCTCTCATTAGCTTGTAACCAAGTCTCAACTGATGCAACTGGTCCGAACCAAACAATCGTATCGGCTGCGGTCAATGTCACCCCGTGCGAGGCACTCTGTGGCTGCACGACCAGAACCCTCGGGTCGTCGCTCTCTTGGAAGTCTTTGAATATCTTCGTGCGTGCCTTCATCGACACTGAGCCGCTGATGATCTCAGTTGTAAAGCCATCCTTTCTAAGCCGTTCAGCCACAATGTCGATGGCATGCCTGAATGGCACGAACACAATTACTTTATGGCTTGCCTCGTTAACAACCTCAGACACTTCGTCGAGCCTGTTCTTGGCGTCGAACTGCACAACCTCATGGTCGTCTGAGTAAACCGCACCGCAGCTAATCTGCAAAAGTTTGTTCAAGCCTGCCGCTGCATGCACCGCGCTGATACTCTCTCCCGCCGCCTCAATCATCATTTGTTTTTTGAGTTCTTTGTAGAACTTTTTCTGCTGGGCAGTTAGGTCAATCTCGCGAGTCACGTAAGTCACAGGCGGTAAGTCTAGGCAGTCTGCCTTTGTGTAGCGGATGGCTGGTTGCAAGGCTGCTTGGACTACCTTCGTCGAATCTGGTGCCGGAACCCATTTAAATTGTGTAACGCGAATCATCACGCGGTTCTTCCATGACGTGAAGTACGGCGGCACTCGCTGAGGCACAGCTAGCTTAGCCAAGCCATAAGCATCGGCAGGGCTTTGGGCAGCCGGGGTGCCAGTCAGCATCCACAATTTAGTTTCCGGTTTGGTTATCTTGTTCAGCGCTTTCCAGCGCCGTGTAGTAGCGGTCTTCACAAAGTTGGCTTCGTCCGCAACGATCAGATCAAACTTGTCAGCCAGCTCTTTCTCCATGATCGGGATGCCATCGTAGTTGATGATGACGAACTCGTAGCTGCCGTTTATAACCTTCTTTCTTGTGTTCTGCGTACCGTGGGCCACTGCAGCGGTGCGGTGCATAGCTATCTTGAATATGTCTGTCATCCACGCGGAGTGCATAATGGAAAGCGGACTTACAATCAGCACGCGTTGGATGTCGCCGACGCTCATTAGGTAATCGGCTGCCCATATCACAGCACCCGTCTTGCCAGTGCCTTGCTCAGAAAAACAAAAAGCGCGGTTGTTCGCGGCTAAAAAGCTAGCCGTTTGGCGTTGATGGTCGTAAGGCTGAAACACACCCGGCCAGTCATAATCACGGAGAATCGGCGATGGGGTTTTTCGCATGCCAAGGTTGGCAAGCTTACGGGCGTTATCGAGAGTCCACTTAACCAGCACCTTATCAGCGCCATCTTCTTCGCCAAGGTATCGGCTTTGCGGGATGTGTTTAGTGACTCGCTCTTGGTCCTTGACTCTAACCAGCAGGCCACGGTCTTCGATAATCTCCACTCTGACTCCTTATTGGACTGTATGAGACGCCCTGATACCTCAATGGACAAACACCACTTACTGCTTTCACAGAAGTGCGCAGGTCAGGTTACAAAAAATGAAATAGGAGAGTCAAGAGGTCTAGGAATTAGACCTCTATTTCATGCGAGCAGACTTAGTGCGGGGGTACGAGCGGTTCTTTTTAGCCGTGGTAGCTTTGAGGTTGCTACGCTTGGTGCTGCCACCTTTGCTCAGGGGTTTCTTGTGGTCAACGTCCTTGCCGTCACCCTTACTAACCTTGCCTTCCTTCATGAGTTTATACCGCGCACGGTTACGGGCTGCGCGACGGGCTTTGACTTCAGGCTTGCTGTCGTACTTACGCTCTTTCTTGTAGTCCCGAGGGTTCCTAGGCATCTTTTGCCCTCCCGTTAAACTCGCAATCTTCTACCGGGCACCACTTGCGGCACAAACCGTTAGGGTTTGGCGGCCAGTTATTGTGCTCGAACGCCCCGTCTAGTATATCGGTTCGGCCTACCCATTTCTTCCAAAGCTTTTCCGCTTCGCTGCGTTTGTACTCTCCCTTGATCACCACGTCGTGCAAAAGGAAAGCCAGCGCAGCCTTAACCTCTTGAACTTCAGGGAAATGCTCAAACAGCATCAGCGCCATAAGCTCAAGTTGTTTCTTGTCAGGGTATTTTGCCGAGCCAGTCTTGTAGTCTATGACCCGAGCTTTGTCGCCGTTGACGATAACCAAGTCAGCGATGCCACGAACCCAAACATCGTCCGCTTTAAAGTCAGTCACCTGCCTGTCCACGGTGAGCGCCATCTTGAGCTCGACTTTTTTCTCGCCGGGGATTTTATTCAGCGCATCCAGTGCAGGCTGGAACTTCTCCATGCCCTTCGGCAACGGAGTGCCCTTCCCAATATACTCTTCAGCAGCGAGGTGAACTTCAGTGCCGTAGCGGCTTTGCTCCGTTTCTTCAAACGGGTATAGCTTGAGAACTTTTTCCGCATGATATTTACGCGGGCAAGTCTCGAACGTCTTTAGTGCGCTGAAGCTCCAAGCATGTTTGGTCATTTTTCTGCTGATCCGTAGTCTTTGGCAGTGCCGCCTTCTGACCATGTTACCAGCTCAGGCCACCACGACACACCAGAGCGCATGATGCCTTGCATGAACTCAAGCGCCGCCTCAGCCTCAGCTTCATCAACGACCAATATGATTTCATCGTGCACAGTGTGTGCAACAGGGTAGTGCTTCTGAACCTTCAGCATCATGTCCGCCATCGCTTCACGGGCAAGGTGCTGCACAATGTTCTCAGTCACTTTCCCAGCGTATATGCGGGCTTTCTTGCGACCGTGGCCGTATACCCACTCGGTGCGCCTAGTCTCTTCGTTGGTTTCTTGCCTTAGATCAGGGTAACGAATCATGCCAAGCGGCGTTTTAATCCCACCTTCAGCAGTCTTGCACAAGCCCCACGGGTCGATTTTGATGTCGTGGTGCCCGTAGTAAATGTCAGATAGCCGGTCATGGCAGGTGCGCCAGCCCGAGGCGATGCACCCGTATTCGTTTCGCCATTTTGAAACGATTTCCTCTGACTCTTTTAGGTTAAGGTCCACGCCGCCCATCAGCCTTGCGACTTTCTGAAACGTAGCAGCCCCGGCGCCAAACCCAAGCCCAAGGTGTGCAACCTTGCCTACCTGCCTCTCAGTCTTAGTGACATCGGCTTCATCTTTCTTGTAGAGCTTGCTGGCAAAGTCTTTATACAAGTCAGCCTTTTCCGGGTCGTCTATAAACAACTGCATGCTGACTGGCTCTTTCCACAAAAAGTGGTTCACTCGCAGCTCAATGCCAGACAAGTCAGCGACCACGACTCTTTTGCCGGGCGGTGCCAACAGGCACTTTCGTAGCGCGTCCGACGGTTTAGGCTTCTTAGGACTGACTCGCGGCAGGTTTTGCTGGTTCATCTTCATGGTGCCCGACCAGCGTCCGGTAGTATCTGCGCCGTAGTAGCTCAGCGCGACAGGCATTTTGCCTTTGGCAGCACGACCGCAGCTTAAGAACTGCCCGATGCGCGATTCAAGGATGGTACTTTTTACGCCAAGCCGGGCACAGGCTGCGGCAGCCACCTCAATGTCCTCATGCTCTTGCAAAGCAAGGAACTCCTCGTCAGTCTTGGCGAGCGCCGGGATTTGCTTCTCAGGGTTAGACGGCGACTCCTTCATCGGCACCGGCACGCCCTTGCTCTCTAGGAACTTGGCAAACTTCGGTGCGCTGGCCAGAACCTTTTTGGCAGCCTCAACACGCTCGTCTTCAGACATCAAGGTATCCACCTCGGGAAGTAAAACTCTTGACACACCTATCAGCGACTCACGCTGCGCTTCTTTGATCTCCAGCAGTGTGCGCTCAAGTAGCGCTTCGTCCATATCAAACTGCGGCTCGACTAGCATGCGGATAGTCATGTCAATCAGCTTGAGTTCTCTAGCGCCAAGCCTCGAAGCCAGCTTGTTGAAAATCCCAGCACACAAGTCAGTATCAACAACGTTGTACTTGCGCATGGACTCAATCTCGTCAGCCGTAAAATCAGCCAGCTTCTTGCCCTTAGTGTTAGTCGCTTCGAGGTCTAGCTTGGCACCGAGGTCGAGCGCAGCAGCAACTTTTTTTAGTGACAGCCCGGAAGTTTTGGCGTACCCGAGCGCGCGAGCAATAGCCATCGTGCAGCCCCACGCTTTTGGCTTAATTCCAAACCGCCAAGCGCAGATCATCGCGTCAAAGCCTGCCATGTTGTGCCCGATTAGCATTACGTCTGAGAAGTCAGTGCAGTCAACCCATGCCTGAATATCTATTTCACCGAACAACACGAACGTCTCACCGTCGTTGCCTTCTTTAATGGCAACCGATTGAATCTCAGTCTCAGGGTGCATGACATATTCAACGGGGTGAATCTTGGTCAGGCTGTGGTCTTTCGACCAAAAAGTTTCAAAGTCTAAATAGACTGGCTTCACTGCTGTACTCCTTTAGTGCCCATTAAACACGGCCCACAAAAATAAACCGCCTATGATAGCGACAACCACAGTGGCGACGACCGCCAACGATGCCAGCGCATAACTTAAAATTGAACACATCACTGCTCTCCTTTACTCCCAAAACTCCGCACATAACGCTGACTTACTAACATGATTGGTTTAGCTGTGTCGCCAGTTGTTAAGGAGCCCTTGACAACTCAGCCTTTAAGTAAACCATTACTCATCCCTGCTCTCCTTTGGCTTCCTGATCCATCTTCGCCATCAACTCCTGTACCACGGCCTCGTGCATTTCGTTCGCCCTGTCGTCTGCGTCAAGCTCGGCAATCGCCCAAGGTGAACTGAACTCGACTTCACTGTTTACATCGGCATCCCAGTACCTGCCGTCGTGCTTGGCGTGAAAAGCCCTCGTTTCAAAGTGCCGATTGTGACCAACCGTGGAAAAGCCATCTGGATGCACCATCGATCCGACTGTGGAAACGACAACACGAGATTCCCCGCATTCCAGCAAAGTGTTTCGGCGGAATCGGCAACGGTTGGCGCAGATAAAGTGACCTGCCCATCCTCGCTCATAGCGGTTAACCATACTCATCCCTGCTCTCCTTTATCTACACCTCTGGATACATAGTGCTGCTTAATTATTTCAAGCATTCCAATCACAGAAACAACAAGCGTGCTATCAGGCAGATCGTTCTCTATTTTTTCAATAATCTCAGAAGTTAATCTAGCAATCCGAGGGTCGCCTATATTTATTACTTCCACATTGTTACTCATCCCTGCTCTCCTTATTACTTTAATCGCATAGCTTACGCATGGTCTCTTCAAGCTCGTCTAAATTGTTAGCGTCGATAACCAACGCGACTCCACCCGTTGCGTTTATTGCGTTTAAGTTCTTCTGCTGCAACGCCGTGGGGGAACGCTTCTTTGCGTCTGCCTTGACCTCAATGCCAAGGAACCTGCCGTTATAGCACGCAACAATGTCTGGCACACCGCTGGCACCGAAGCCGCCCGTGACAGGGTAGAAGTAGTAAGCGCCATGCTGTTTTAGAATCTCAACGACTTTCTTCTTCACCTTTTTCTCTGGCGTGTCAGCCATTCTCCGCCTCCAGCTTCTCAAGCCGCTTGATCTCAGCGTCGATATAAAACCTCATCTTCTTGGCATCGCGCAGCATCGGGCTGTGCGCCACTTCATCGTAGCGGTAGCAGGCGCGGAACACCTCACCAATCTGAGCGTTCATATTCTTGTGTGAAATCAAGTCTTGCAGCTCTGTCGCCCCCTCCGGGAGCTCGTAGTAGCTGGCAGTGCTGCCGTCAGAAACATAGTTAGCTTTTCTCATAACTCATAGCCCCTGTGATAAACAAAAATCCCGAACGGCTGCGTAGCTCGTCTGGTCGCGTTTTTCAAACTCCACAGTAAATAAGTACCGGGGGTGTTGATAATTCAAAACGGTGTGGTAAATCTTAGTGTTGAACACGTACAACTCCCAAGGCTGGTACTCCAACCTAGTAATGTCGTAGGTCAAGCCACGGCTGTAATTCTTAGAGAACAGTGTGTCGCAGCAATGCACATCGCCAACCAGCATGTTCATTCCGACAGTGCGGTCAGTGTCTACATGCCAGTCATAGCCGCTGTTCGGCGGCATCCTGATAAGCCCCACCTGTTTAATAGGAAACTCATTGTTAACCTGACTAAGGGCGTGGTGCTCGCTCCACATCGTGTTACTCAGCGGCGCTACTTCAAATGAGTAGTAGTCGTAGTAGACAAACTCTTCCCAGTTAGAATCTTTTAAGTAGTCGTGTATGTTTTGGCCGCCGCTTCGCAAGCGGTAGTAATAGTCAATCACTCACGTGCCTCCATGTATTGAATTTAATGGCATCCCACGCGGTCGGGTATTTCGTGTTGTACAACTTAGATACACAACGGATACACAGGTCGTAGTCATAATGAAGCTCGCGCATCCGGCGCACGTCAGCCTCCGTCAATCGAGCGGCATGGTGGCGTTCACCACGAATCTGGTTAATGTGTCTTGGCATATCTCTAATCGCTGTGGGTACGGTCAGATACTTTCACTTTATGAAAGTTTTTTGTAATAAGTGCTGGCATGTAGCTCCGACGGCCAGCGCGCCGTTTCACATTATGAGCGACAGGAGTACAGCATGGAGGTGCCGCTCATGGCCCTAGCTACTAGGGCAGGGCTCAGCCTGAACCACCTTCCGAATCTACACCTTTTAGGATGCGAAGCGTGGCATCGCGTGCAACATCAGCTTCCGTGGTGTCTGTGTCGGGGCTGTCAATATCGGCACGAGCTTCTTCCTCAGAAGCGTACTCAACGCCAGTGCGAGCGTTACGAACTGTAAGCTCAACTTCAGGCAGAATGATTTTGCTCCCGTCAGGGCGCGTGCCTCCAACCTTAGACTTTTCAACTGTTGGCATCTGTATGTTCCTCTCTTGGGTCTGCGTCTTTTACTACCACGGGAAACCCGTGCTTGTGAAGTAAAAATGTATTGGACAAGTAATACTCAAGCGGCCTGTCTACGCCGTGCTGAGCATCGGTATACAGCAACTCTTTGATCTCCTCAAAATACTCTTTCCTGCGCCACTGATACTCTATGGCAGATTCTGTACGGGGCGTGGCCTCGCTGAATTCTACCTTCTCTGCGTAGCGCCGCAGCTTACTATCAATGCGAGAAATAATCTTGTTCAGCTCTAAAACGCCAGCGTATATCTGCGTGTCACGCATGCGTTCATCTTGCTGGCGCAAAGCCTCACGAACTTCTTGCCGTTTCTGCCTTTCCATAGATTTAATCTTTTCTCGCTGGTAGCGTTTCTGCCTAGCTTCTTTGCGTCGGCAGGGTGTGCAGGTTGACTGGGGGCGGCGATGCGGCCCCCAAAACATTTTAACGGGGAGCTCTTCCCCGCACGTGTCACACTCTTTATGGCTCATTGCTTTATCAGTCTAATTAGACCGCTCCGTATCAAAGTATTCAATCTTCATCGCTGTCTAAAAACGGTGCGTTCAACAAAGAAACCTTTAGCTGTTCCAGATAAAAAATCATCTCAGCGCGGGTTATCCCGTGCGTCGCCCTAGCCTCAAGCATTGAATTGTTGTTAACGCCCAGCAGGCACACACTCTTGAAGTCGCCCTTGGCCATCTCTAACAACGCGTCAGGGTCTGATGCGGTTTTCTGAGTAAAAAGCTTTGTGACGTTATCAGTCATTAGCTAACCTCACGTGAGGCCATCAGGCACTGCCGGTTCTTTTCATCACCGTATTCACGTGAAAGTCTCTCGCGCTGAGCCTGTGTATAGACCTGCGGTTGCTGAAATACCTCTTTAATAATCGCGTTGACTATATTTTCTACCACCGGAGCCATAGGCTCGCCTTGCATAGCCATGCGAATCCTATACTCGCTAGCCCCTAACTGGCGCATCATCATAATGTTCTCAGATATATCTCCAATGTGGCCGCACGCCTCAACCATACCGTTGGACTGCGCGGTGGCTGTGCCAGCACCTGTCAGTGTGCCAAGAGTAATCGCGATACTAAGAATTAGCTTTTTCATTGTCGTCTCCTGAACTTTTTGCTTCTCTGTATTTTCTGTTTAGCGTAGTAATGGGCACGCCATAACGACGTGCCGCCCATGCTCTTGTGTGTCCTGAGTCTATAGCTGCAATAGCTTTTGTAAGACTGCCCTCGTCATAATAACTATACGTTGCCATATTAAGAGTCTCCCATAATAACCCAGAAAGTATCAGTATCAACCCTTGTACCTACATCGGGCAGACTACCGCCCGGCTCAAAGAACAAAAGTTTGGCTAGTCGGTCAGCAATCTCGGGCTCGATCTCACTAAGATCACAAGCTCGCTCATTGCCGTCACGCCAGTGGGCGGGCGAAACACCCAGCCCCTTGCGCTCTAGCCACCACTCTCCATCAGAATCTCTGAATACTCTCAGCATTAGAACGAAAAAGAATCAAGCACGGAGTTAACCCGCGCACGCACGTCATCACGAATCTCTTTACTCTCTTTCAACTCATCAACCTCCACATGTTTAATGGCGTTCTCTGCTTCGTCAGCCATAGCCTCGATAGCCTGATCTTTGGTTAGATTCAAAGCACGCACCGAAGCGATAGTCTCTGCAAAGTTCTCAAGTATGTTGTTACGGAAGCGCTTACGCTCCCCGTCCTCGGTGTCAGTGAACCGCTCGGACAAATGCCGCAGCGAGCTGAGGATACGCTCACGCACATCATTCATGGCGTTCTCAAGTCGTTGCTGGTACTCACGCTCATAGCGCTCACGTATTTCCTCCATAGCTTCATTACCAACATCGACGCGGAAGTCTCCGGTCTCGGGGATTGGCAAGAAGGCTGCGTTGAATCGGAACTTGTTGGCGATTTCTTGCACATCGGGATACTCCTCACGATCAAACATCTGACCAAGCTGAAACGCCTGCATGCTGATCAAGGTGGGGTAGGCATCGAGAAAGGCTTGCACCTTCTCGTTAAACAGCTGCTCATGCTCGTCCAGCCCCTGCTTGAACTCAAAGAACTTATCCGTAGTGACAAGGCGTGGCCCATAATCTGACCACGGCAGTGTGCGCGAAGCAACCCAGTTACGAATCATGGCAGCGTGCTTGACCACCTCGTCTAACTCTTTGACGCCGGGCAGTAGATTCTTGTTAACGCGCGATGCCTGCTGGCTTGCATGCTTGCTGGTGTTCACCTCGTCTGTCACACCCTTGTCGAGCTTACGGGCTGTCCAAGTGCTGATTGAAAGGTCAACTAGCATGGCGCTGGATGAAATAGATACGTTACTCATTGCTGTACTCCTTAGTCTAATTAGACTACTTGATATGAATTGTCTTGCCGTAGGGAGACCGGTTGTCGCTTGTAGATACCCACAAAGTAGGCTCGTTGAAATTTGGCCAGTCACCGTAGATGTGGCCGTCAGTCAGCATCAGCACCAGCTCAGGCTTAGTGCCCATCGCATCGACGAACTGCTTGACGCATGTTGGGTCAGTGCCGCCACCGCCCACAGGTTTGGTTGAGCCAGTCAGTGACTCGTACTCACCGGGCATGTACACCTCGTCGCGCTCAACTTCTGTGCCCCAGTAGAGTAAGTGCATGCGCTCAGGTGGCATCTCTTGTGTAACAGCCACGACCTCAGACAGGAACAGGTTGAGCATGTAAGGGTCAATAGAGCCCGAAGTATCAACCGCGACCACGATAGGGCCGATAGACTCAGAGAACGGCGTGGGCATGTACAGCCCATCAGCCAGCCAGCGTCGGTTCGGCCTGCGCCACGTGCTGCTGTCACGACCAGCGCACACAGACTGTACGAACTCTTGTAGCTGCTCACGCCAGTTCACCTCCGGCTCAGAAATAGCACCGATGTCACGGTTGGTATTGCCCTTGAGTTTGCCAGCCAGAATGTCGCCCTGCCGGGCAGCCTGATCGACCGCTTGCTCCAGCTCCTTGCGCTCCTGCTCACTCATCGACTTGGCTTGGTCAAAGCCGTGCTCGTCAAAGCTGCCCTGACCATCACCGCCATCGCCCGACTCTTGCTGCTGCTTGAGGTCGTCATAAACCTGCTTGGCATCCCAGCCACGATACTTCGAGTCAAGACACAGATCGACGTCAGGCAATGCAATAACGTGGTTCAGCGGGTCGAGGTCAACGATCTGCTGGTTAATAACATAGTCACACGCCATGTTAGTCAGCTTGGGGTCCTCCTTCCACAGCTTCTGCCATGTAGTCATGTGCTTGTAGAGCACGTGGAAATTCTCGTGTGCCACGACAAAGTTGAGCTGCTTCTCGGTGAGCGTGTCCATGAACTCTTTGCCATAGAACTTGTCACGCCCGTCGGTGTACGCAGTAGGCACACCGTCTTTCACTCGGCTCTCACCAAGCATGATGATGCCTGATAACAGCGCGAACTCCTTGGATCGCATCAGCGTAATGTGGCTGCGCTGCAGCCTCTGCTCGGGTGTCAGGTTACTCATTGCTGTACTCCTTGTTGAGTAGTCTAATTAGACCGCCCAGCTGTTCTCGCGAGCCCAGTCAGTGAACGACTTGGACTTGACCACAACCGAAGCGGCGCTGCTACGCATAACGTTTTGCACAAACATGAACTGCACTTCGCGTGGCAACCGCACAAGGTATGTCATCCATGCGTCGATGTTCTCAGCGGTCATGCGAGTCACTGCACCAAGCGACAGAATCACACAGGCGATGGGCGACTCAGGCACCTGCACAGTGTCAGGCTTCTCGATGATGGCTTTGAACGGCGGCAGTGCGTCAGCCACGGATAGAAACGCCTGCATGTCACGGGCGGCAGACTCACCGATAGTGCCAGACAACGCTGAAATCATCACATCATCGCTCAACGCAAGACGCTGCGAAACAATGTGCGAGGCGTGAGCAAGAGAGCGGGGTGTGACAAACGCGGTCTGCTGCTGACGTGGGTTGAATATGTACGGGTTGTCAGCCACGCCATCAGGGTCATCAGCATAGCTAGCAAGACAGTGCGGGTACTCTTTGACCCAAGCCATCACCGTGGGCTCGACGCCATGATTGACGCCCCACTCGACCCACTCGTCAGCATCAGGCTTACGAACTGTCAGGAATGTCACACGGTTGCGGGCATGCGCCTGCAGCATGTCGCCCACACCATCGCTTGCCATGTTGGTCGTGCCAAACACCACAGAACCCTCGGGCAGCTTGTGGTTGCCGATGCGGTGCTCAAGCAACAGGGTCAGCAGGGCGTTCTGCACAGGGCGCATGGCCTTGCCAATCTCGTCGAGCATAATGATCAGCGGCTCGTCACCGACGAACATCTTGTTGGGCACAAACTCAACAGAGTCATTGACACGCGGCATCTGAAGATCGCCAAGGTCAAGCAACGCACAATCAATGTAGCGTGGCTCCATATCGCACTGATCACGCAGTGTTTTGAGCATGGCGGACTTACCGATGCCGGGCTCGCCCTGAAAGATGAATGTGTTGGTCTGCCCGCAGTTGCGAACAAGGTTGGCTGCGTCTTTAAGACTTACGGTTGTTGTCATCATTGCTGTACTCCTTACTCCAAATTGAACAGTCTAATTAGACTGGCTGTTACTTTTCTGACTTGCCGGTGAACTTGCCCTGTAGGTAAGTGTTGTAGTCGATTAGCTCCATACGGGCGCGGGGAGCTTCAGACCAAACGTGGTGCATCGGCCCGCCATCCTCGCTTCTCCTAAACGTAACGTCATACCGCTCGGCTTTTTCTAGCGCTCGTAGAATTGTGGTCGCCTCACCGATTGGCAGCACGTAGTCCTCGAAGCCAAGCGTTACCTTGGCCATGTGCTTCTCCGGTGGTGCTGGTTTTCTATCAGTCATGCTGTACTCCTAGTTTTCCCATCGTGAATACCTATTATCTCACATCTGAGTTGAAATGTCAAATCAGTACTATTCAAGGGGCTCACCCCCTTTGATTTCAATGTCGCGGTGGACGTCTACGATCTCATCTAAATAAAAGTCCACGTCATCTTGGCAATCCTCCTCAATCTCAACGTCGTCGTAGTCCTCGCCAATTCTCACAACTCGATAGCTAGCGTCGTGATTGCTATTCGCCCACCTAAGCATGTCATATACGGCGCCTACATCATTATAGCCTCGGTGCCATTTCACGTACTCATAGCAACCAACCAACACGCGCTCGTCTGCGCGCTCCCAATGCTCTGCCACATCTTCTCGCCAGAACTCAGGCTCTTTGAGTTTGTACGCCAAGATAAACTTATCGCACGCTTCCTTGGTCTTAAACCCCAAGGCAATGCCTACATCACTTCTGTATCCCATCGCTGTACTCCTAGTAGTCTAATTAGACGAATAAAAAGCCCGTCTCGTGGGCCAAGCGGTCGGTTCCCGAGAAGAACAATCAGCTAGTGCTGAAGGAGGGAAAAACTCGTGCCGACTGTGCGTGTTTTCGGGCATGAAAAACCCAAGGCACTACGCACTCACCTTTGGCTTGGCTACCTAAACAGGTAGACCTTCGCCGCTTCACGAAACTTCTGAATAACTTCTTTGTTCGATATTGATAAGTCTTGTCGGGGTAGCGACAGCACGTAGTCCTCAAGGTTCCCACTCTCAAGGGCAGCGCACAACGCCTCAAGTGTAAACGCTGATTCATTCAGTGTGATTGTATTGTGCCCAAAGCCGGGGTGGATTACCTCGTCTAAACCTAGCCAGTGATCACCCGGATCGACTGTTACTTGGCTTGGTTTCTCATCTTTGTCAGCCATTCCGGCTCCTTTCTGCGCGTGTACTTCAGCAGATTTCGCTTCTCGTGCCAGTAGTAAGCGCGGTAGCACTCCACGGGGTCATCAGAGACAAACTTGTACACGTCTGGCATAGCCAGTGCAAAACGGGCTTGCTTATCCGTTACTAAACCGGGCATAGCGCGCGGCACTATTTGCAAACAGCTGTTTAGTTTTTGCCATGACTTGTGGACTCTATTGTAGCGGCCCTCATACTCCATGGATAAATAGTGTAGAAGTACATACAGCCACTGGTAGTTCGCCTGAGACTGAGCCGCCCACTTCACGCTCGGGTGGTTCTTGTGCGTAGGTTTGTACACCGCGCAGGCCCATTCACTTTCATACAGGTGATGCACCGTGCTTAATATCTGCGCGCTCTCCAGCACCATCTTAACTACATGCTTATCACAGTGCATCTGCGCTGCTTTTGTCGGGTCATTGTCTAGTGCAAATATGTTCATGCCTCAACCTCCTCAACCTCAACCTCAAAGGTCTCCTCAAACTCACGCGCCCACTCGATAAACATATCCTCGCTGGTCTGGTAGTCGTGCTCGTCGCACATCCACCGATACAACTTAATCTCAACGTCGCGAATGTCCTCGTGTAGAAAGTTAGCCACGCGCTCCTCGTCCTCCTGCTCGCAGAGCTGCGCTGCAGTAAACAATGGCATACCGTGATATATCCCACCATCCAGAGTCTCATCTGAAATATCAAGATAATCAGAGTGCGGGTAGTCACACGTCCAGTCAGCGCAAGACAATGGCCCTCGGCGGCTCAGTCGCGAGCCTACCCACAGCATCTCTCGGCGTAGCATCTCAGCGCACATCGGGAAGCGCTCACGTAACTCGTTAAGTTTCTCCTCGCTCATATTTTTGTACTCAAGTGTCGCATCGAGCGCCACACCATCGCCTTGTCCATAACTCAGCTGATAGATGACGTTACCCACGTCCCAGCCAGTGCCCTTGAGCCACTCGGTAGCAAGATCGCTCATGTCACTGTCCCAAGCCTCATCTATGAACTCGCAGTAGGTGTCTAGCCAGATGTCATACTCACGATCAAACTCGTCGGGGTAGTGCTCCTTGAGCACGTCAATGTTTACTTGTGTTTTCATCTTTCATCTCCCAGTCGTCAGTCTAATTAGACTGTTGTAATAACTATTCGTAGTACAAGTGTGTACCTATGCGCCCGTGGTAGGCGTAGTCATCTACCCAAACAGGCTCGGCATAGTCCGCGTGATAGTGCGTGGCCATGATGCCCAGTGACAGTGACCCGTTGAGAACTCCATCGGCAACGTCCTGCGATCTCTGCCATGCGATCATATCGCCGGGCCGCTCGGGTTTACCGTCACAGTAGAAGCTAAACTGACAGCGGTGCAGGTCTTGCGGGTGCTTGTTGTGCGTGACAACTGAACATACATCGTCGGGGAACCGATCACTCTCGACGCGGTTTATCACTACCTCAGCCACGGCTATCTGTCCATCGAGCGGCTCGCTGCGAGCCTCGTAATAAACTGCTAGTGCTAGGCACAGTGCTGCGCTAGTCATGCTCTGCCCTCCTTGCTGCTAATTCTTTGGCGACTACCCAGTTAGCCGCATCCTCAAGGCTATGCCGGTCAAGGTCTACGGCCAGCACAGGTGTGTTGTTACGCACCCACATGTACGCGTCATAAAATCGTTCAAACGGCGTGTTGCGGGAGGCTCTAAGCAAGTCACCATCTGTCATGTCACGAACCCACGGCTCGATCAAAAACGCGATAGCTTCAGTCACTTTTCACCCCCTTGCGGCGCTGCTTACCCTCAGCCCACGCCGCGTGCATCATCTCGCGCAGCATGTCCGCATCCTGTGTCGTAGTCTCACCTCGGCGTATACGAACAAGCATTTCGTTGAACTTTTTACTGGTCATCGCTGTTCTCCTTAAGTTTTGATGGTGGTATCAACCCTATTAACTGCCCCTGAATAAGCCGATGCGCCGCTAACTCTAAATCATCGGCGGCAATGTCTTTTAGAGACACATCTGTGTTGTTGGATATATACATCGCTGCTTCAAACAGCACATCAGCCCGCCCGTGGTTACTACCCAACCGCTGCAACGCGTCATCAGGCAGGTTTACCACCCACGGCTCAATCAGATAGATCAACGCAGCCGCCTCGGGTCTCAGGTTCATGTCGCCCTCCCATATATCTTGTCCAGCAGGTCGTCGAGCACGTTCATCGGCTCGGAGTCAGTCGCACCAGCGGCCTCGTACGCAGGTCTGCTCATGAACTTGAGCATGAATTGCCTTGTGGCTTGGCGGTCGGAGAAACTACTGAGGCAATCCGCCAGCGCTCGGTTAAGCTCTGCCGCCATACTGTCCACGCCCGGCGCGTTGGGGTACAACTGCCAGTCCTCGTGGTTGAGCGTGATTGACGTGATCTTTGGCTTGTACACCACGGTTATCTTGTCAGTCGGAAACATCATCACTGTTCTCCCTAGTCTAATTAGACTGGCAACCATCAGGCCGCCAGTGTCCGCATCACCCACCCAGATACGCCGTACCTCGCAATGTCCAACATGTCCTCGGCGCTATGCTTCTCGGTCTCGCACAGGGGGTGGAGCTGGCTGCGGTGTTTACTGGTGGTGGGGCTGTACTTGTCCGCGTTCTCATACCACTTGCCATCCTCGTAGACAAACAACGGCCAGTGCTCACCGTATGAATACACTACATAGCGACGGCGCAGGACAGGCCCACACCACTCCGCGTATGTATTACTCCCCTTAAACTCTTCACGGTTCTGCACGTATCGACGCGCGTCTGCATTTGCTACACGTTTACTCATCGGTCTGCTCCTCAAATCGTTTTACTACACTGGCAACCCACTCGGTGTCGGTGCTGGCAAGGTAAGCCAGCATCACGGCAAAGCTCACGTTGTGGCCCACTGGCTCGTCGTGGTCTTTGTCAGGCGTGACTAGCCGAATACTGTCGGGGCTGATTACTACGGCGGCCTCGTTGTCGGCCAACGTAAAGTCTGCTGCTGGTACTACTGATTCATTCATCACTGGTCTCCTTCTGCGCGCATTGTTTGACCGCTTCGATCAACTCCAGCCACTCGTCTTTTGGCACGCGGATAACGTAGCTATCGTCGTATACTTGCTCCAGCTCGGCTTCGTCCACCACCTCCTCGGCGCAGCGAACGACGTCGGCCATGTACTTCACAAAATCAATACTCATCACTGGTCTCCTTTGGCTTTGGCTTTGCCCCTGATAATAGTAAGCGCCCTTTCTACCAAGTGCTTTTCATGCGGAATAGGGTTTACCGCCTCACGATTTAAGTTGGCTAAAGAAATATCGAGCGCGTCCTCGATTTCCTCAATTTCATACGTGTCGAGCGCGTCCTCCTCACAGTCCATTCGTTCGGGCAGATATGTCACGTCGAAGCCAATGCTCAAACCCTCGACGCAAAAGCCTGTTTTATCGCTCAGGTGTTCGCAGATGGCTTCCGCCAGTGCCTCAAACTCGCGATCTGTAAGCACGTCAGCCGGATTCAATTTCACGTCTATGTAATTACTCATCTTCATCCTCCTCCTCAAATAAAAACCCTTCATGCTCGCCCATCTCGCGTACCTCGTCCTCGCTCATGTAGGACAGGCAGGACTTGGCAATCTGCTCCCAGCTGAATATGCCATCTTCAGCCATCTCAACAATCTCGTTTGTCGCTTGTCGTGCAATACTCATCTTCATTCTCCTTAGTCTAATTAGACGGTTTGTGGATAAGCGCACTCAATCTTCTCGTCGGTGTGCGCGCAGTGGAGGTTGTCGTCCTCCATGTTTGCCGTGGCACCGGCCATCAGCCAGCCACCGCTCGGGTCATGCCGCTCCAAGGCGTCCTCAATCTCCGCGCGGTTCTCCTCAGCAGCCTTGAACGACAGCGCCATCCCATCACTCGCAATAAAGAACACCGGGTAGCCACCCGGCCACATGTATGCACCGGCGTCGAGCGCGATGCGAAAGTCCTCGACAGTCTCAATCTTCATCTTCATTCTCCTTAGTCTAATTAGACTGTTAGTTGTCATCGCTGGGCCAGAACCCAAAGTCACAGCCGTTGCCGGGGTGAGCACCGAAGTAATAGCCCTCGGGCGCGTACCCGTCGAGCAGCTCAAACGCGTCGTGAACCGCCTCAACGCACTCATCACTCTCCCACCACGGGTGGTCGTCGTCGTAGATCAGAGGTTGTGTGCTGGGCAGTATGTAAGACAGGCGCTTGAGCGTGCGCTCGTGGTCAATCTCCAAGGCAACCGCTATGAACTCAGGCAGTATGTCTTGGGGTCTCATGGTGCTGTAGATAACGGTGCCAAGCGGCACGGTTTTGCCGTTGTCGTTTTTAGCGTAGTTGTCGTTTTTAGCGTAGTTGTCGTTCATCTTCGTTCTCCCTGTGCAGTCTAATTAGACTGGCTGCTGAAAGGTTGGGGTGCAGACATGGGGTTCTCCCAGTCTGTCTATATAGTGTAACACATCTAGATTGAGATGTCAAATAAATACCAGTGGGGTGGTGATGGCAAGTGGGGCAATACAGAACAAAGCGCTGAAACCTAGTGAGGCCACCCTCTATCTTGTTTCGCCCTGACAATTTGGGTTATGTGTTGAAAAGTTTTTACAGATCGGGGTGTTGGTGGTGGTGATCTGTGTTGTCGAGTCAAAATAGAAGTTTTGGGTGGTGGTGGCAAGTGGGGTAATTGAGAACAAGTCTTGAAAGGCCCAGCCAGCCTAGTGTGGGGTGTTTCGCCGTGAGGTTGATAAACGGGGCAAAGTGGGGCCGCTTTTTTTGTAAGACCGAACACGCGAAACGCCCAGAGCGCCCCAAAAAGGGTAAAAAGTGGTGGGGCATTGTTCTTTGTTGGAGCGAACATAGGAACACCTTGTGTGGCTTAGGTTGTGGAGTTGGAAAGTGGGGCTTGTTCTTGCTAGACCGAACACGAGAATTGCACTGAGATCAATATGTTATGTGCAAAATGGGGCCTTGTTCTTTTTTATAAAATCTGAACCTGAGGGAAAAGCGCTCTGACGGTGCCTTGAAGGGCAGTGAAAAAGTGTGGGCGTATAAATAAATAATAATAATACTACTAACAACTACTCTTCTCTCTGCTAATTTTAGGAACAACCGCGCTGTGCCTAGCTCTCCGGTGTTCGCCCTGACAGAACATCGACAGAACACGCTTGTGGATAACTTCCAGAACCCGCGCCATGCTTGGGCTGCGGTGTTTCGCCCTGACAAAGAACACGCACTGCCAGTCTATTTAGACTGCGTAACGCCCTCTACTGTGCTCTTTACTGTAGTTTTCAAACGCCCTCTACTGTTGCGCGCTGCTGGGTACGGTCAGGGAACGGTCACGGCGCCCGCG
>Ga0209937_1000157_pt1 | contig 22680 bp, 25 predicted proteins | sample SalPon1_B_H2O_MG_FD_185699 | JGI IMG/M metagenome (GOLD analysis project Ga0209937, IMG submission 185699) | Salt pond water microbial communities from South San Francisco under conditions of wetland restoration - Salt Pond MetaG R1_B_H2O_MG... | ecosystem: Environmental > Aquatic > Non-marine... | reverse complement strand
AGGATCACCTCTTCCCTTTCCGAACAGAGAAGTTAAGCTTGTTAGCGCCGATGGTACTACGTCCAGTGGAAGAGTAGGTCGCCGCTTTCTTTTATAACCCTTTTAGCTAACGCTAAAAGGGTTTTTTTACACCTAATAATCAATAAGCTTTAACACTGCTTCCTTTACTTTTACAACTGAAGGTATCATAGTTTCTTCCAATACGGAATTTAATGGTATAGCAGGCATATTTTTTGCACCTATAATTTTTACTGGTGCATCTAAATATGTGAAACATTGATCTTGAATTTTACCACTTAATGATCTGGCAAAACTATTATCTGATGGTTCTTCAGTTACTACTAAGCACTTTTTACATTTTTTGACAGATTTAAATACAGCTTCTTCATCCAAAGGATGAAGTGTTCTTAAATCGATAATCTCTATAGTATTTTCCATCTTGAGCTCCTTAACTGCATTTAATGCCCAATGCACACCCATTCCATAGGTAATAATCGTTAGTGTTTCTTCTGATTCTTTTGGCCAAATCTCGTTAACTACATTGACCTTCCCAAAAGGCAATCTATAATTTGATGATGGCTCTTTGCGAGTTGCTGCTTTGGTTCCTTTAACTTTACTCCAGTAAAGTCCTTTATGTTCAAAAATGACAACCGGGTTAGGGTCGTGATAAGCTGATTTGAGCAATCCTTTGAGATCTGCACCATTACTAGGATAAGCTATTTTTAACCCCCTAATATTAGTGACAACACTTTCAACTGATGAAGAATGATAAGGCCCGCCACTTCCATAAGCACCTATAGGAACACGAAGAATCATAGATGTAGGCCATTTACCATTGGAAAGGTAATAACTTCTACTTACTTCAGTAAACAACTGGTTAAGTCCTGGCCATATATAATCGGCAAATTGCACTTCTACGATAGGTTTTAGTCCTACGGCCGCCATACCAACTGTTGAACCAACGATAAAAGCCTCCTGGATTGGTGTATTAAAGACACGTTTATTGCCAAATTTTTTAGCTAAAGTAGCTGCTTCTCTAAAGACACCACCTAATCTTCCTCCTACATCCTGACCGTAAAGTAAACATTCTTGATGCTCTTTCATCAATTCCTCTACGGCAAAAAGTGCGCAATCAACCATGACTACCTCATCAGCATCTTTAGGTGTCCGCTTTCCAACTTCATCTGTTACTGATGTAGGTGCAAAATCATTTGTATATAAATCATCTGGTTTTGGATCATCTGCCTGTTTAGCTTCTTCAAATTGAGATTGAACTGATTTATTTATGTCGGTTTCGATTTTATCTATTTTGCTTTTGTTAAAAGCTTTAATTACTTGCTGTCTTAGTTTTGGATAAGGATCTGATTCTTGGGCTTCTTCAAGATCATCCCTGTAAAATTCCATCCTTACGCCAGAGGTATGATGATTGAGCAACGGACACTTAGCATGGATTAAAAAAGGTCTTCTTTCTAATCTAACCTGTTTAATCACTTTATTTAATGTCGTATAACTTTCTTCAAAATCAGAACCATCTATACTAAGTGCTTCTATACCTTTAAAACCCTTTGCAAATTCAAAAGCATTTTGCGCCCGAGTTTCCTGGGCATTAGCTGAAATATCCCAATCATTATCCTGTACTAAGTAAATTATAGGCAGTTGTTTTAAAGCAGCCATTTGTAAAGCTTCACTCACTTCTCCTTCTGTGATAGCAGCATCTCCTAAAGAACATAATACTAATGGATTAACTTTTTCATTAATATCCATCTGCTCTTCCTTATATTTAAGTCCCATGGCTGCACCAGTGGCAGGTATAACTTGCATACCAGTCGCTGAACTTTGGTGAGGGATTTTACACTTATCATCATCTTTTAAACTGGGGTGAGAATAATAAGTCCTTCCGCCTGAAAAGGGATCGTCCTTTTTAGCCATAAGCTGCAACATCATATCTTTAGGCTGCATACCTATAGCCATGATCAAGGCGTCATCTCTATAATAAGGATAAGCATAATCATGTTTAGTAAGCTGTAAGCCTGCGGCAGTTTGTATCGCTTCATGACCTCTTGAGGTAGCGTGAACATATTTTGAAACAAGCTTAAAGTTGTTTTCATACAACTCGCTCATAGCCTTAGCTTGATATAAATTTTTAAACCCTTTTAATAATATATCTTTATTCATCTAATTATCTTTTTTTACTCCACGAGGGCATTAAAATCTTCCATTAGATCGCTTACTTTCTTTAAAAAACTACCGGCGAGAAAGCCATCTACAATTCTATGATCAAATGAAAGTGATAAGTACATCATGTGGCGAACTTCTATCTCATCTTTTCCATTTCGCTCCACCACTTCGGGCCTTTTTTTAATAAGACCTGTTGCTAAGATGGCTGCTTCCGGTTGATTGATAATAGGCGTTCCCATCAAACTCCCAAAAGTACCCACATTAGAGATTGTAAAAGTACCGCCTTTTGTTTCATCAGAAGTTAACTTGTTAGCTCTTGCTTTTTGGGTAAGGACATTCACCGCTTTCGCCAGATCCACAATATCTTTTTGATGAGCATTCTTAATAACCGGTACTATTAAATTCCCGCTTTCTAAAGCCGTAGCCATTCCTATATTCACATGCTCTTTTATAATGATTTGATCACCATCTAAAGAACTATTGATCATCGGGAATTCTTCAATGGCTTTTGTGATCGCTTTGATGAATACGGTTGTAAGTGTTAGTTTAACCCCATTTTTTTTCTGAAAATCTTCTTTCTCTGTATTGCGCCATTGCACAAGATCGGTCAGATCGGTTTCTGCATAAGCCGTAACGTGCGGGGAAACGTGCTTTGAAAACACCATATGATCCGCTATCATCCGGCGCATTCTATCCATTTTTACTCTTTTCCCCTGACCTTTATCAAATTTTAGGTTCGGTATTTCAAAGTTTGAAGATGGTGCAGTTTGAGCAAATTGTGCCGGTCTTCCTGATTTAATATATTTATAAATATCACTCTTACGCAATCTATCATGCTCCCCGGTCGCCGGGATTCTTGCTAATTCCTCATAACTGATATGATAGTCTTTAGCAATTTGACGCACCAATGGCGAATAAAAATTGTTTGATCGCTCAGGAATGTAATAGGTTTCGGATCTATTTTGTGGCGCTGCCGATCTTATAGAAGTTGTTTCTTGCTGGGGTAATTCATTCTTTGTCGTATCTACTTTAACATCGGCCGAAGGTGAAATTGCATTTTCTTTTTCAGCCGATGCTTTTCCCTGATCATCAACTTTTAATTTAGCGATGACCTGACCAATTTCTACAACATCATCAGCATCAACATGAATAGCCATTAATTGACCATCAAACGGTGCCGGTACTTCATTATCAACTTTATCTGTCCCTATCTCTACTAAAGTATCACCTTCTTTAAAACGATCACCTTCTTTAAATGACCAACCTATGATACTACCTTCAGTAATACTTTCACCCATTTTAGGGACTTTAAAATCCACTTCCTCTCCTACTTCAACTTTTGCTTGACTCATTTTATGTTTTGTTTCTTTTAAACGATGCTAAGGTTTGATAAAAATCTTCTTGTTCCGGACGATCATCAGGGATTTCTGTTAGTGGTGGCACTTCTTCCAATGATTGATGACAATCTGCCGGGAGTTGCTGATATAACTGTGTTCCAGCTGTTTTCCAGGCTATCATATCATCTGAGACTTGTTTAATGACTTTTCCCGGATTACCTACGACCAGGCTTCTGGGTGGAATATGAGTTTCTGATTTGATGAAGCTCATCGCGCCAACGATGGATTCCTTACCAATACGACTATCGTCCATAACCACGGCATTAATTCCTATCATACAATCTTCCTCTAAATTTGCACCATGTATAATGGCTCCATGACCTACGTGTGCACTTTTCTCTAATTTGATAGACTTTCCCGGAAACATGTGTATAGTGCAATTTTCCTGAACATTAACGCCATCTTCTAAAATAATCTCGCCCCAATCACCTCTTATAGCTGCTCCTGGTCCTATGTAGCAATCTTTCCCGATAATAACATTGCCGGTTACGGCAGCTAATGGATGAACAAAACTGGTTTTATCAACAACCGGAATGTGAGATTTAAACTTGTAAATGGCCATTATTTATCTTTAAAGCGTGCTAATTTTTCTTTTGTGAATTGACTCAAAACAAGTTCGCCGCTTATTTTGGCGCGTTGCATCAATAATTCGTCCCAATCTTCTGTTCCTCGCCAGAACATTTGCTTCATGTGTTTTACGGCTTCCGGATTGTACCCGCAAAGTTTATCGCTCAATTCTTTGACCGCTTCATCTAATATCTCTGTTGAATCAAATACATCAGCAAATAGGCCTTTTTGTTTTGCCCATTCCGCGGAATAGAACTCGCTGGCATTTATGGCTATTTGTGACATACCACTTACACCTATCTTTCGTTCTACAGCAGGACCCACCACAAATGGACCAATTCCCAAGTTGAGCTCGCTTAATTTAATAGCAGCATATTTAGTTGCTAAACAATAATCTGTAGCTGAAGCTAAGCCTACGCCACCGCCTACGGTCTTACCCTGGATTCTACCTATGATGAACTTAGGGCATTTTCGCATAGCGTTAATGACATTAGCAAATCCACTAAAGAACTGTTTGCCTTGTTCTTTATTCTCTATATGAATTAGTTCTTTAAAGCTCGCCCCGGCACAAAATGTTCTGTTCCCTCCGGATTTTAGAATCATTACCTTAACGTCACTGTTTTGACCAGCAGTGGTAATTTCATCTGCTAATTGAGCTAATAGCTTTCCCGGTAGTGAATTATGCGCTGGATGAAAAAAAGTTATTGTAGCTACTGAATTATTAATTTCAGAATTAACATAAGATTCTGTCATGAATTTTTAATTTTTCAACTCCTTTCAAAACTAATGATTGTTAGTTTAAAATCAAACTATAATATGGTAAATGTTAGGCTTGATCAGCTACTGTACACAAAAGGTGTATTATTAAATTATGTTATTCAGAAGAAAAATGTTTTCTTATATTATTCTTATTCAATTTACTACTAGTAAAAAAGCAAAAAAACCACCCGCTATTGCAGGTGGCTTTAATATCAATTATTTAGAAAACCAGACTAATCTTCCGGGTCTAATATGTTATCAACTCTTACTAAGAGATCTTTAATGTGCATTTTGGTCATGTTATCACGCGTTCTTCTGTTTGCACGGTTCAGTAGATCTTCTAATTCCTCGAGCTGGTATCTTACCAATGCTCTGATATCGCTTTTATCAACATCAATATTACTTCTATTAATGTAATCTCTGTAACGTGAAGGAAGTGATGATTGCTCTTTATGAAGCAGGTAGCGCATCCTATCTACATAAACGCGTTGCAAGTTTCTGCGGATACGGCTTACTTGCTGACCGCGATACATTTCTTTAAAAAGACCATCCTGTAGATCATTCATTATCTCTAATGAGGTATAAACATCATCGTTTAACTCTTCGTTCTCCATAATACGGGCAAATCTTCCAAAGCTTAAGAGATTGTTCAAAGTTGCTTCCTGGTAGCTTCTGATCTTTTCCAGGTAACCATCAAATTGGATCTTGTTAAAGATCTCCTTATCGATCATCCACTCCGGTGTTTCAAATAATTGCTTGTGTAGGAAAGCTAGTGCGCGTTCTTGCTTGTCTTTTGGCGTATGAATGTAAACGGCACCTTCCTGATCGTAGGTTTTATAATATTCGTAAACACCACCTATATTTGCTGTAACATGACCCATGTATCTATTATACTGCGAAAATATCTGTTGATACAAATCTTTCAGGTCATCGTAGTTCTTACCGTCTTCAGCGGTCCATTCTATTAAATTCGGGACGATACGTTTTAAGTTCTCTATCCCATAAGTAGATGCTTTCATAGCATCATCGCCCAGGTCTTCCGTTTGCGAACTGGGGTCTATCACACCTCCAATTTGCTGCGAACCGAATCTGTATTTAGGGTCACCGGCCTTTTCCAGGATCCACTGATCAAGGATATCCTTTTCATCTTTGCCTTCTGTATCTAAAATAGGTTTATACCCCCATTTTATAGAATATTTATCGTAAGGTCCTACATTGGGCATCAAGGAAACGTCGCCATCACCAGGTTGAGCTACATAATTAAATCTTGCATAGTCCATAATAGATGGTGCGGTTCCATACTTTTTAGTAAACTCTGGATCCCTGAGATCTTCCACATCATAAGCTACACTGCTTCCCATATTATGGGGTAAGCCCAAGGTATGGCCAACCTCGTGAGCTGAAACAAATCTGATCAACCTTCCCATTACCTCATCTTTAAACTCAACACCTCTGGCTTCCGGGTTAATCGCTGCGGTTTGGACAAAGAACCAGTTCCTCAATAAGGTCATGACGTTATGGTACCAATTGATATCCGCTTCTAGTATCTCGCCACTTCTCGGATCGCTTACGTGCGGGCCATTGGCATTTGGAATAGGCGATGCCAGATATCTTACTACAGAAAACCGCACATCTTCCGGGCTCCAATCCGGATTTTCTTCTTTTGATGGTGCATCTTTTGCAATGATCGCATTCTTAAAACCGGCATTTTCAAATGCCACTTGCCAATCTTCAATTCCTTGCTTGATATAAGGTCTCCATTTTTCAGGGGTTGCCGGGTCAATGTAATAAACGATTGGTTCTTTAGGCTCGACGAGCTTTCCGGCCCTAAAATCTTCAATGTCTTTCTCTGCCACCTCTAATCTGTAGCGGTCTAAATACTTTACTCTTTTGCTTTCCTGAGCTTCCAGACCGTAGTCTGTTTGACCTCTTGCAAACCAGCCAACACGTTGATCAAAGTAGCGTCTTTCCATAGGTTCTTTTGGCAGAAGAACCATGGAATTGCTCATTTGTACAGAAACGGACTGCAAACTACTGTTAGATGGAGGTTTTTTAGCACTGTAGGTCTTCGTTGCTCTAATTTCGATATTTTCCGGATAAGTTCTCAGCGTATCCAAGTAGGATCGGTCCTTATCTATTCTGGATATTTTATAGCGTTTCCTGTAGGATTGATTGATGGTCAAAGGTTTTACATCGCCATTAAAGAAGTCATCTACACGGATGACCGTTGTATTCTTTAATGAGTCTTCTTTTTTAGTTTTGATATTAAATGAATGAAGAACTGGCTCAAAATTAGAATTTTCTACAGCTTCATGGACAGGAAGTGAGTCTGCCGCATATACCTGATAGGAGACAACGCGCAAGTTTACTTTCTTTCCGTTTTTTTGCCATCTGAGCACCTGTTCGTTTTGCTTACCGCCACCAAAACCCATTCCGGCAGCTGTTTTAGCAATTCTGGAAACCATGAGCATTTCTCGATTAAAAAGCGAATCCGGTATCTCAAAGTAATATTTATCTTTCACTTTATGAATTGTAAATAAACCTTCATCAGATTTAGCCTCTTTCGTAATGATCTTAGAATAGGGTTTCAGCCCATCTTTAGATTTTTCTTTTTTAGCCGGTTTTTGATCTTTTTTTCCCTGAAAGACTGCACAGGATTGTACCAGGAAAAGTCCGGCGGTCAATGCCAGAACGTAATAGCGTAATTTGTTATACATAAATTGATATTTAAGATTTAGACTTGAATTCCATCAAAAGGTTAGATGAGCTAATTGATCTTATCATGATTTTTCTTAACGAACGCGCTCCAACTGGAATAGTTCGTTCCAGTTTGTGCTTTATTACCGTTATAGAAATGACAAACGGCCGCAGCCAGGCCATCAGTTGAATCCAGGTTCTTGGGAAGCGCGTCAAAGTTCAATATCTGCTGTAGCATTTTAGCGACCTGTTCTTTACTGGCATTGCCATTGCCGGTGATGGCCATTTTTATTTTCCTTGGAGAATATTCCGTAATGGGAATTCGTCTGGACAATCCGGCCGCCATGGCCACACCTTGCGCTCTTCCTAACTTGAGCATGGATTGGACGTTCTTCCCATAAAAAGGCGCTTCTACGGCGATCTCATCAGGTAGGAATTGATCGATCAGCTGAATGGTCCTATCAAATATGTAAGCGAGCTTAGTATAATGATCATCATATTTGGTCAATTGTAGTTCATTTAACTGTTTGAACTTCATCTTTTTCCCATTTACCTGTATCACGCCAAATCCCATAATGGTGGTTCCTGGATCAATACCTAAGATAATGCGTTCTGTTTCCAAGCGGATTTATTTGTTAATTTGCAATTATGCCCATCAGCAAATCTAAACAAATATTATTCACCATAGCAAAATACGGTCTTATCGCCTTAAGTTGCTGGTATCTTTACGACCGTTTAGCAGCTGATGGTAGTATCCCAAAAAGTGTGTAATTGATATTTTCAAGGTAAGATAACAATTCATCTTTAAAAAACAAAAATTCAGAAAGTTACTTTTCATTTAAAATGAATCACCGATCTACATTTGAATCGAATTTAAAGCACAAATAACTATGAGAACTTTAGGTATTATCTTATCAATCGTAGTAGCATTAACAACAGTGCAGGACGAAAAGGGAAATTTATCGCTTACTTTAACTAACATACCGAATAACGAAGGATAGTTGATGATAGGTGTATTTGATCAGGAAGGATTTTTAAACAAAGCCGTAACCAGTAGATCTGTAGATGCAAATGGGAAAAATGAAATAACCGTAACGTTCAATAATTTAGATTACGGCGAATACGCCATTTCTGTTTTACACGATAAAAATGGAAACGGTAGAATGGATTTTAACCAACAAGGAATGCCGCAGGAAGATTGGGCGATGAGCGGTACTAATCCGCCAGATCAACAACCGCGATGGGAATTAGCCAAATTTAGTTTTGATAAAGATGGTCAGAAAATCGAGCTTTCTTTCTAAGTACATCTTATCAACCCTATAAAAACGCAAGTCAATAGCTTGCGTTTTTGTTTTTATTATTTTACAATGTTGTTTTTTGTTTATTTAATGAAGTTTATCTATTTTTAAAGTAAATTTAAATCATGGAAGTTTACCGAGAAATAATCAATATTGAAAACAACACGCTTAATCTTCAATTACCTAAGAACTTTAAAAACGGAAAATTTGAGGTAATTGTGCTTCCTGTTGATTCTGCTAAAGAAACCAAGAAAAAACCATCTGATTATTTAGGCTGCTTACCAAAGGAAGATGCTTCAAAGATGCTAAGAAGCATAAATAAAAGCCGTAAAGAATGGGAAAGAGATATCTAATTGATACCAATATTTTAATAGAATATTCAAGTAATAATTTACCCAATAAAGCCCAAAAGTTCGTGTCAGAAATTATTGATGAAGATTTTAATATATCTGTGATCAATAAAATTGAAATATTAAGTCACAACTCAGCTGGAAAACAAATAGAAGATTTTATAGATTTATCTAAGATAATTCCATTAACTGATAATGTTATCAATATGACTATTGAATTAAGAAAATCCAATAAATCTAAGCTTCCTGATGCTGTTATAGCAGCTACTGCTATTGTTAACGACTTTATCTTACTCACAAGAAATATTAAAGATTTTGAAAAGATAAGTGAGTTAAACGTTATAAATCCCCACAATATTTAGTACTGCTAACTCAATAAACGATTCATTATATTATATCTTGATCACTTTTTCCTTTTCACTTCATAGTTGATCCTTACTTTCAAATCATCGGCGGTATGAGAAAGTGCATCTTCTGAACCTACGGATTCTTCAGGATCTACCGGATTGAAATTACCATCTTCATCAAATTGGCGCATGAATTCATCGTCTTCATCCTTTTTCCGCTCGTCTTTTGGATACGTAAAGATCACACCTTTTTTTCGGTAGATAATGGCTAATCCGGTGCCCGCGATCAATCCGGATAAATGGCCTTCCCATGAAATACCTGCCTTGCCCGGGAAAATGCCCCAAACCAAGCTACCATAAATAAAGATGACGATCATGGATACGGCGATCAATCTGAAATGTTTAGACAAAATGCCTTTGAAAAACAAAAAGGCAAAAAGCATATAAACCACGCCGCTAGCACCGATATGATAATTAGGTCTGGCAATCAACCAGGTGAGCAACCCTGTCGCTATAAATCCGATGAAAAAAACTTGAAAAGCGATAGGTTTATAAAAATACATCAAAGCCAAGCTTAGCAGGAAAACAGGAATGGTGTTGTTGAATAGATGTTCCACACCGGAATGGATGAACGGACCGAACAAAACGCCTCTTAGACCGTAAAATTCACCGGGCTTGACGCCAAGATCATTAAAATTATAATGAAAACTGATCTCAAACCAATAAACGAGCCACATTATTAGTGGAAATGCCAGGGGAATGGCAATATCAATAACAGATAAAGAAGGTCTTTCTGTTTTCATTGAACAAATTTATAAAACTAAAAGCTAAACAAAAGTTCCATGCGCTTGAAATAGATCGTATTTTTGAAATATGGAACAACCATTAGCAGAAAGAATGCGCCCTAAGCAATTAACTGATTTTATAGGTCAGGAACAATTGCTGGAAAAGAATGCGTCATTATATAAAGCGATGCAAAACGGATTAGTGCCGTCCATGATACTTTGGGGACCGCCGGGCGTAGGCAAAACAACGCTTGCGCATTTGATCGCTGATCAGGCTCAGGCTAAGGTCATTAAATTATCTGCGATCAATAGTGGCGTAAAGGATGTAAGAGCCGCTATTGATCAGGCTGAACGTAGTGATAATCTTTTTAATAAAGGTAAAAGACCGGTCTTGTTCATAGATGAGATCCATCGCTTTAGCAAATCACAGCAAGATTCATTATTAGGCGCGGTAGAGAAAGGAAGTGTTCAATTAATCGGTGCGACAACGGAAAACCCGAGTTTTGAGGTCATCTCTGCTTTGCTTTCGCGCTGTCAGGTGTACATTTTAGAATCACTTAGTAAGGATGATCTGATAAGGATTGTTGATCAGGCTATTGATAAAGATGTGGTCTTAAGTAAGAAGAATGTACAAGTAACATCTTATGATGCTTTGCTCAGACATTCAGGAGGCGATGCTAGACGGTTGCTAAATTTACTGGAACTTGCCTGTTATCAAAAACAACAAGATGTTGAGATCACCGATAAAAAGATAGCAGAGCTTGTTAAGCACACAGCAGCACGTTATGATAAAACTGGCGATCAGCATTATGATATCATCTCAGCATTTATCAAATCTATTCGCGGGAGCGATCCTGATGCCGCCGTTTATTGGTTAGCGAGAATGCTCAAAGGTGGTGAAGATATCAAGTTCATCGCCAGGCGTATGGTGATCCTTGCATCAGAAGATATCGGGAATGCAAATCCTACGGCTTTGGTGCTGGCCAATTCTACTTTTCAATCAGTGCAATCCGTTGGTATGCCGGAAGCGCGGATCATTTTGGGTCAATGTGCGACCTATCTGGCCGCTTCAGAAAAGAGCAATGCCGCTTATTTAGCGATAGATGAAGCAATGGCCGAAGTAGATCGATCAGGTGATAGCGAAGTGCCGGTCCACTTGCGGAATGCGCCTACGAAATTGATGAAGGAAATAGGTTATGGTAGCGAATATCAATACCCGCATGATCTTCCCGGCAGTTTTATTCCAGCCGATTATTTACCGGAAGCATTAAAAGACAGACAATTCTATCTACCAACGGATAACGGCAGAGAAGCCTCATTAAAAAAGCGATTGCAAAATTTGTGGCAAAAATTGAAAAGCTATTCCTGAACTTTATAAAAGGTCATTTCTACTTGCCGCCCGATATCTTCATCCTGATATCTTATGACGAGATCACCTTTTGTGGTAAACATGGCCACACCTTTGATGTTTTTACTTTCATACGATAAACTTCCATCCGCTTGTTCAATAAGTTTAGCTACTTTATTATTGGCTGTCAGGAGTAGATAGCCTTTTTTATTCTTCGTCAGCCTATAGAATTGTCCATCTTTTTTGTAAAAGGCAATAACCTCAATATCATAAGGGTCAACATTTGTAGAGGTAGCTCTCTTCTTTGCGGCCTTAGAACTTTTAGTCTCATTCAATTCTTGAATAGAACGGAAAGCATTCCTGATTCCTTCTTTATAGCCATCTTTGTGTTTTTTGCTCCTGCTTTTACCCACCTTGCTCTTGTAGACCAGTTTGTTATAACAGTCGAACAACTTGATCTGGAACTTTGAACTCAATAGCGAGGACAATAGTTCAACTTCTACGTTCAGGGCCAGACATGGGTCTTTAGCCAATGCTTTAGGTTTATCTTCCGAATTCATCAAAACGGTAAAGCCTTCTTTCTGGAACAAAACACGCAGAAGACTGTTAAGCTGATACTGATGTTTCTTTTCCTGGAAATCGAATTGTTCTGGAATAATGATGTATGTATGGTCAAAGATTCCTTGTGCAGAAATATTTAAGCTGAACAACATCAGGAAGTAAATCAATACGGTTCTTACTCTCATGTTCATGTCATTTAGTTATTGGGAGCTGTTTTCCTTGCTCTTTTGCATTTTTGTCTTTTTTAGAACCTATAGCGACTCCTATTGCCAGACCGCCACCTATGCCAATTCCCATGAATCCAAGTTGGTCCAAAGCTAATCCTATAGCTAACCCTATTGGAACACCTATCGTGGACATTCCAAGAGCGATCCATAAGGTCATATAATGGTTTTTAGCTACATATCCTTGCTTTTTCTTCACATAGTCCAGGATCTTACTTTCTTCTTTTTTGATCGTGTTGTAATTAGGCTCTGATCTTACGTTTGATATATTTCCTTTTATATGTTCTATCATTTCTTGGTCCAGTTCTCTGTCATTCAGTGCAGATATCAATGCATTGAATTGCTCTAAAGCTCTTTTCTCTTTGTTCTTCAGTTGGTCCTTTTCTTTCACTTCTACTTGCGGTAGTTCCATATGCTATTTATTATAAGGTGTGCATCAGTTCATAAAGGTGACCAATAGAACGTTTATAGCGGTTCTCAGCATTGGATAGATGTATGGCTTGCATTCCTATCTGTACAGCGCCATGAATATCTGCTTCCAGATTATCACCTATCATCAGGCTCTCTTTTTTGTGAGCCTGAGCTTTATCAAGCGCATGATAAAATACCTTAGGATGTGGTTTTTTTAACTGAACTTCTTCTGCCGTGGTAACTGTATTGAAAAAATCGGCGATCTTGCTGTTCCTTAGCTTCTTGTATTGGATGCTATTAAAGCCGTTAGTGATGATATGGAGCTTATACTTGTTTTCCAAATATTCCAGTATCTCTTTTGCATAAGGCAAGAGTGCAGTTTCATTGGACAGGTTATCTATGTATCGTTGGGACAGCAGATGGATCAAATGATCATCAGCATCGAACTTTATGGCCTTAAAAGTGTCCTTCAGGCGGGAATAGCGCAAGTTCTCCTGGTCGATCCTGTTCTCTCTGTAAAGTTTCCAGTATCTATGATTAATAGGGGTATAATGCATCATGAACCTGTCAACCTGGAGTTCCAGGCTGCATTCTTTGAATATCTTCCTGAAAGTTAGAGTGGAGTTTGTCTCAAAGTCCCATAAAGTATGGTCCAGATCAAAGAATATGTGTTTTATCATGGTTTTTTTTCATGTATTATTTGGATGATCTCCTTAGCGATCTTATCATCAAAGTTATCCGCAAAATCCTTATTTTCAAAAATACCCAGAAAAAATCCGTTCACTTCTTCCGTTCGTCGTTTTATTTTCCTGACCTGTTCTATGATATCTTCAATATCGGAATTCTCCAATGCTATGCTGTTGAATGCCGATGGATAAATAGTGAGCGGTAGTAATTGCTCCATGTCCAGGTCATAGAAAAGAAAAGGTGTGCAAGTACCAGCTCTAAAACCAAGCGTCTTTTTGTAGCCCATGGAGAAATCACTGCTCAGGTTGAGTTTTTCCATGGTCTTATATGCATCAGGGAAGTTGATGGAGTGACGCTTTATCAGCACGTTGTCCAGTTCTTCGTTCACGATCTGTTCCCAGCGTTTTTTTTCTTTTAAAAACATTTGTTGCTCATGGACGGCCTCAAAGCCTAACAAGAGTCCCAAAGTGGCATGATCACCTATGGACTTGATGATACGTTGATAGGTCGTCCTGTTATAACTAAGGTTTTTACTGTAACGGGAATAGTTGCTCAACTGGAACATAAAGTGCATCGGTAGCTTATTGCTTTTATAGAAGTCAACGATGTCATCATAAACGTTCAGTGGATCGGACTGATATCTTATAACGGAAACGATCCTCTTGAAAATCAATTTGAACTGCAATCTGGAAAGGTCTTTAAAGAATCCACCCAATTGTCTTACGAATCCTTTCTGGGCATACGCGAACACTTCTTCAACGGCGATGATGGTCTTTTGCTGTGATCTCCTTTCCGGGAACAGATGCTTGGGGAACTTCTCCTTCAAAAGGCCACGGAACTTTAACGCCCATTCATCTACTACAGGCTTGTCTATAAAATCGTTCTGATAGGCAATGCTTTCTTCAATGGGAAACCCTTCTTTATTGTCTTTCACATAAGGCTGATATTCTTCATATCGGGTAAGCAAATAAAAGGAAGCAGAAAAAATATCAAACGGGATGCTACTTTTAGATGAGGTCTTAAAGAAACAAGGTGTTCCGTCCCAATCATGGACTTTTATTTCCATATCGCTAAAGCCTTGTTCGTTTAGCAGACCGTTCTGTTCTACAAAAACTTCTTTGCCCAGTTGCTTTTTGGCATAAGAGAACTTTATTCCTTTAAAAGCGATGAAAGGTTCTACTTTAGTGGTAAACTTTACATCAAGACGCAGCACCCTTTTGCATATGTGCTTGAACACAAAGTTGATACGCGAGGTTTCCTTGGGGATGTAAACCAGTATTTCCATCAGATCAATCCTTCATCTGCGAAACTAAAGTAAGTATTTTCTGTTACGATGACATGGTCTAATACTTTCAGGTCTAATAGTTCTGCTGCTTGTTTGAGCTTTTGGGTGAGCTGTTTGTCCGCATGACTGGGTGTGACCTTACCGGATGGATGATTATGTACCATGATGAGGGAAACAGCATTATGTTCAAGAGCCTTTTTTAATGCAATCCTGATATCTACGACCGTTCCGGTCATACCGCCACGGCTCAATGGATATTTATAGATTACTTTGTTAGAATTGTTGAGGTAGATCAGGTAGAACTCTTCGTGGGGTAGATCCCCCAGAATAGGTCGCATGATGATATAGACCGATTCAGAGGAATTGACCTTGTCCAGTTCCATTCCTTCTTCTTCCATCATACGGTTGGCCAATTCCAGGCCGGCGGTGATACTTACCGCCTTGGCCTTGCCTATTCCTTTGTAATGTAACAGCTCCTGAACGCTCATCCTGGCCATTTTCTTCAGCCTACCATCTTGCTGATGTAACAATCTCTTGCTTAAGTCCACAGCACTCTCGCTCCTGGAACCTGAACCTAACAATATGGCGATGAGCTCTGCTTTGGTCAGGGCCTTTTTCCCTTTTTGCAAGAGCTTTTCTCTTGGTCTGTCCTCTTCTGACCAGTTCTTTATGGAGATGTATTCTTCGCGTTGCTTTTCCATTTAATCCAGGGCTTTAGCGATCTTTGTGGCTATTTCTTCCAGTTCATTATCATTCATTTTTACTTTTTCCTGAAAAGTCACTTCGCTCATTTTATTCAATGGGATCAAATGTACGTGGACATGTGGTACTTCCAGACCTACAACGCTCATGCCAACGCGTTTACAAGGAATGCTCCGTCTGATACCTAAACCTACTTGCTTAGCGAACAGCATTAATCCCTGATAAGTCTCATCATCAAGATCAAAAAGTTTATCTACTTCTTTCTTCGGGACACATAAAGTATGTCCTTTAGCGTTTGGGTTGATGTCCAGGAAAGCTATGAAGTCTTCATCTTCAGCAACGATATGTGCCGGTATCTCTCTGTTGATGATCTTAGTGAATAGGGAAGCCATTATCTATTTATTTTCGAGTTCATTCTGTAGTTCTTCTAATACCGGATTTACCGTGCTGGCCGGTAGGTCTTTGATCTTGATGTACATCAGACCATCTACCGCATTATTGAACAAAGGATCTACATTGAAGGCGATGACCTTTGCATTTTGTTTAACATATTTTTTTAACAGCACTGGCATCCGTAGATTATTGGGTTCGATCTCATCTATTAATTTGTCAAATTTATTCAAATTTGCCTTACCGGCATCAAAAAAGAAATCTTTATCCTCATCTTTCAGTTTCACCTTGAACTCTTTTTTAGGTCGGATGTACTGTGCGAGGAAAGGATCGTAATAATTGGATTTCATGAACTCTATCATCAGCGATTTGGAAAAATTAGAGAATTGATTGCTGATGCTTACGCCGCCCATTAGATATTTATGTTCCGGATAACGGATGGTGCAATGTACGATGCCACGCCAAAGCAAGAAAAGTGGCATAGGCTTCTGCTGATAATCTTTACTGATAAATGCACGACCCATTTCTATGGTTTCTTTCATGATCCGATGTGCCTCGGTTTCAAAGCGGAATAGTTCATTAAGATAAAATCCGCCCATACCATATTCAGGGAAAATTTCCTGTCCTAACCCCATTCTATAAGCACCGGCAAGTTGCTCATTCTTATCATCCCACAAGAAAAGATGATGATAGATGTGATCATACTTATCCAGATCAATAGATCTATTAGTTCCTTCGCCTATCAATCTGAAAGTGATCTCCCGTAACCTTCCTATTTCTCGAAGAATAACAGGAATATCATCACTGGGCGACAAGAACACTTCAAAAGAGTTGCTTGTAAAAAGCTTTTTATCAGCCTGTCTACATTGCTCGATCTCTACTTTTATATTTTCCTTTTCTGTTTCTTTAATAACATTTTTTGGGCTTCGAGGAATTTTAATACTCGATGGAATTTGATTGATCCAACGTTTTCTGTCAAAACCCGATGCTAACATATAGGTTTTCTTCCGAATAAAATTTGTGTACTCTTCTAAATTTTCCTGTTGAGCTTGATCTTCTATACTGATCGGCTGTCCAATGCGCACTCTTATCTTCCGATACCTTTGTGTAAATAGCTCACTGGGTAATTTTGCTGTTCTTAGTGTGTCATTGATCTGAGCGATCTTATAAAACGACGGGCTGTTCTTAGCGTGAAAATAGACAGGAACAACGGGAACATTTAATTTTTTGATCATTCGCATCGCATCGGTTGACCAGGCTTTGTCCAGGTATTGATTACCGCTGCGCTTTGTCGCTACTTCCCCGGCTGGAAAAACGCCTAAGGGTTTTCCATCATCGATATGTCTGAAGGAGTTTTTTATACCAGCGGAACTCGATTTTACTTCTTTTCGATTCTCAAACGGATTGACAGGCAAAATATAATCAGATATAGGGAAAATGCGTTGAAGTAGAAAATTGCCCATCACTTTATAATCATCCCGATGCTGTAACATCAGTTTTAACAGTAATAAGCCGTCAACGCCACCTAAGGGATGATTAGAAACGGTCACAAAAGCACCCTTTTGTGGAATTCGCTTCAAGTCTTTTTCCGGCACTTCAAAATTAATGCCCAGGTCGATCAATATCGCATCGATAAATTCAACGCCATGTAAGTGCTTGTGCTTATCATAAACCCGGTTGACCTTACTTATCTGGGTCAACTGCATCAGCGACCTACCTATAAAAGTACCTAAACCACCTAAGCCATCCAGGTTGATCGATCTTGCCACATCTTTACCGCTTACAATTCCCATAGTTAAGACAAATATAACAATATATCGGAGTTAAAATTAAACAGTTTTTAATGGTTGCTTATCAATTCATTTTCCTTTTGAATACCATATTTTGATGATAATGAAATCCTTTGATCTTCAAATCCTTATATTAAATAATCAATCTTGAAAAAATAAGAACACATTCTGCGGTTTGGCTAACCTGTTTTTAATGCAGTTTGTTTTTTTTGCGGATCATTTTATACTCTTACTAATTTTAATAATGGTTCAAAAGCAAAGAGAGCAGGTCTTCTTCCAGATGATTCCTCAAGCGTTCTGATAAGTTCTCTTTCCAGTAACATTCTAGTGAACCTTGCCGCTGTTGGTCTGGGAATACCGCTCTTTGATGTAAAACGATTGTTTCTAAATATTGGGTTTGTAAAAATATAGTCTAACGCATTAACACTCCATTTAGAAGACAAAGTATCAGAAAAGATATGTTTCATATCTTCATATAGGTTCTTAATGTCTTCGGCTATTTCAAGATTTTTGATTGCTTGTCTTTCAACCGCATTTAAAAAGAAAACACACCATTTTTCCCAGTCGTTATTTTCCGAAACATTTCTCATTGTGTGGATATATTCATCTTTATTCTCCTCCATATATCCACTTATATAAAAATGGGGCACTGAAATTGCTCTATTGGACCAAAGTAGCAGGGTTATCAGCATTCTTCCTATTCTGCCGTTGCCATCTTGAAAAGGATGTAGCGCTTCAAACTCCAAATGCATTAAAGCTGTTTTGACCAGTATTGGACCATTACTTTTACGTACATACTTGAACAGTTTTTCCAACCCATCATTTAGCCTCTCTGGACTTATGGGGACAAACAGAACTTTTTGTTTTATTCTATCAGCTAAATAATTTTGTTCAATTTTAAACTGACCAGGAGATTTCTGAGCTCCTCTTCCAAATGAAAGCAATTGTTGATGAATGGTCTTTACCAAATGTGATGAGAGCGGATATCCAGCGGTCATTGCTTTTTGAGCATTTATTAATGCTCTTTGATATAAAATTGTTTCAAAAATCTCAGACCTCACTTTCTTTGCTCCGTCCGAGTCATTGTCACTATCAGCTTCGTACTTCAGTATTTCATCCATTGTGCTAATGGTGCCTTCCATTCGTGATGAAATTATTGCCTCTTGATTTCTCAACGGTGCTAACAAGATTTCACTATTATGCATGTTCTTTAGCATTTGGTCATATCTTGCTAAGGCATCCGTTGCTTTAATTAGTGGGTTCACTATTTGACCAAAATCAAGTTTTGAAGGTGGAAATTTATCATAATGATATTGTACTGCATTATCAAAATCCATAATTCATTCATTTAATGTAAAAATACTAATAAATATGATTCACAAAACATTTAGAATATCAATTTGTATAAAATTAGAACATCAAAGCACTTTGAAGTATACGGATGAACATGAAAACAATTGTGAATCATATTTTCAATAAAGTGATAGACAAAATTTTTTGTTGTGAATATATGTTCGTTAGGGAGTGTTGATTATCATTTTTGCTTAATAGTAATAATCAACATATTATTTTTTTAAATAATCAAAAACATAAGCATTAATTAAGTTGCTTTTTAGATCAATTAACCGCCTGTGTTACAAATTGTATCGTTTCTTGCGTAACTTGCTTGAGCAATACTTTGTTCTTTTTTTCAATGCTTTCTATTGAAGCTTCATCAAAATGGCGAATGGTATAAAGCGACACCGGATTGAATTCTCTAACGCTGAACTTTTGTTTTAAGATCTGAACGACTTCATCTAAATGCCCGAATTTGTTATCAATACATACTGAGAAGCTGATGGCTGAATTTTGTATCAGATCGGCTTTGATCTGATAACGATGGAATAATGCGAACAGCTCACTGATATTCTCTTCTACAAAAAAGGAAAAATCAAGTGATGAAAGCGATAATAATGCGAGATTCTTTTTGACGATAAAACAAGGCGTTATCGGCTGTATAGCATCGCCTTTAGTAACAACAGTTCCCTTCTTTTCGGGCTGGATAAAAGAACGTACTTGCAGTGGTATTTCTTTTTCCTGAAGCGGCTGAATCGTTTTAGGATGGATCACGCTGGCACCATAAAAAGCCAATTCAATAGCTTCTTCATAGGATATTTGATGAAGCAGTTGGGTGTCTCTAAATACTCTAGGATCGGCATTGAGAACGCCCGGCACATCTTTCCATATCAAAACAGACTCTGCACTCAGACTGTGCGCGATGATCGCTGCGGTGTAATCACTGCCTTCTCGGCCTAAGGTCGTGGTAAAATTATTAGCATCCGATGCGATAAAACCCTGCGTAATATAAAGGTCTTTGGGCTTGATCTGTTCTAATATCCGGGATCTGGTTTGTTGCCAATCTACCTGGGCATCCCGATAGGTCGCATCTGTTTTTATCATATTACGGATATCGATCCAGGTATTTTTTATCTCGGAATCGTTCAAATATTGACTGACGATGCTAGTGCTCATCAATTCGCCAAAGCAAACTACCTGATCATAAACAAAATCGTAATTCGGGGATTTATTTCGATCAAAGAAGATCCGTAGTTCCTGAAAGTAATAGTTGATCTGCTCATAAATCGGATGACCTTTTACAGGGAATAGATCGGCTATGATCTGCAAATGCTTATCATACAATTGCTGTATCTTCATTTCCAGTTGATCATCTTCTGCACGGTAGGAATCAATGATACTTTCCAGCGCATTTGTAGTTTTTCCTACGGCTGAAACCACTAATAATTTATCTTGAAAACCCGTTGTTTCCAGTACTTTTCTGACATTTCGTATTCCGGCAGCATCTTTTATAGATGCGCCGCCAAACTTATAGACTTGCATTTGCGAATTTCTTTAGATTTTCTTCATCGAGTTGAACCGTTCGCCAGTCATCAAAAATAGTAGCTTGATACTTTTTATAAAAATCGATAGCCGATTGATTCCAATCTAAAACCACCCATTCCACGCGTTTTAACTTCTGTTGATGCGCTTCGTGTAACACCGCTTCAAACAAAGCTTTGCCTATACCTTGCTGTCGATACTTTTGGGTAACGATAAGATCCTCCAGATGTAGGCTTTTGCCTTTCCAGGTAGAAAACCGATGATAAAAAAGCGCCATTCCAAGAATTTGTCCTTTGAATTCTGCCACCAGACAGTAAAAATCCGGTGGATCTCCAAAGGCACTTTTTGCCAGGTCTTGCTCATCGATCTCTACGGCATCGGGTTCTTTTTCATAAACCGCCAGCTCTTTGATCAGATCGAGTACATCACACAGATCCTTTTTTTGAATAGGACGAATGTTCATTTCTTGCATAAACGCAAAATAACAACAAAAAGGGGTGAAAATGTTAAGTTCTCGATACAATTTTTTGTTTCATTCCGCTTAGCTTCATATCACAAAAAACCACTCGAACTGATCCCGAATAAATTTTCCTACGGTCAAATTTCAGGGACAGGCAAGGTTCTCGATACAATTTTTTGTTTCATTCCGCTTAGCTTCATTTCACAAAAAACCACTCGAACTGAGAATGGTTCTCGATACATTCTCGCTGTCACATCGAGCTTGCCTTGTCGCTAGGTTGGTGTTTTTGGTGTTTGCATTCAAAAAATGCAAATACCGAAAATGTATCGAGATGTTTTATGATTGACAATGGTTCTCGATACAATTTTTTGTTTCATTCCGCTTAGCTTCATATCACAAAAAACCACTCGAACTGACAGTGTTCTCGATAAACTTCAACAACTTGGCTTTTTGAAGACATGCTTTTGAACCATTCTAACTTACAATTTTCAATGGCTGTCACAACGAGCCTGCCAGCCGGCAAAGGCTGGTGATTCCGTTAATTCCTTGTAAAGGAATTAACGGAATTGTATCGAGATGTGTTTATTTCTTAAACCTTTTCTTAGCTAAATTGGGAAGTTTCTCAAATTGCCCATCTATTAAAGCTTGTTTTTTAGCTTTAGACCACTTTTTAATTTGTTTCTCAGTGGCTATTGCTCTGTTTACATCAGTGAATTCAGCATAATACATCAAATGAACCGGACGTCTATCAAACGTATAACTACCAAAATGTTTACCGTTTTGATGCTCCATTAAGCGTTTTTCCAAATTTGATGTTATGCCTGTGTAAAACGTATTATCAGCACATTTTAAAATGTAAACGCAATACATGTTTCTGTAATTTATGTGAAGTTAAGAAAAGTTCTCGATACATTCCAAAACCAAACCCTTTTTTGGGTATGGTTTTGAAACACTCGAACTGATCCCGAATAAATTTTCCTGCGGTCAAATTTCGGGGACAGGCAAGGTTCTCGATGTATGTCACATCGAGTGTTTTTGGTGTTTGCATTCAAAAAATGCAAATACCGAAAATGTATCGAGATGTTTTATGATTGACAATGGTTCTCGATACAATTTTTTGTTTCATTCCGCTTAGCTTCATATCACAAAAAACCACTCGAACTGATCCCGAATAAATTTTCCTACGGTCAAATTTCAGGGACAGGCAAGGTTCTCGATACAATTTTTTGTTTCATTCCGCTTAGCTTCATTTCACAAAAAACCACTCGAACTGAGAATGGTTCTCGATACATTCTCGCTGTCACATCGAGCTTGCCTTGCCGCTAGGCTGGTGTCCCGACGGTCACCGTCGGGATGTATCGAGATGTTTCGCCTGGCTTAAACGAAAGTTTGATTGATGAGCTTTAAAAAGTTTCGAGCTTTTTAGCTTGATTAATTGGTATAGATAACTTGATAAGTGTTCCTTCACCAATTTCTGAATTGATAGAAAACGTAGCATTCATCTTTTTCGCTCGTTCTTTCATATTTTTAAGACCGATTCCCTTTGATCGAGTATCCATATCAAAAC
>Ga0209937_1000156_pt1 | contig 22691 bp, 25 predicted proteins | sample SalPon1_B_H2O_MG_FD_185699 | JGI IMG/M metagenome (GOLD analysis project Ga0209937, IMG submission 185699) | Salt pond water microbial communities from South San Francisco under conditions of wetland restoration - Salt Pond MetaG R1_B_H2O_MG... | ecosystem: Environmental > Aquatic > Non-marine... | reverse complement strand
GAACCGTTGGATTGCTGCTACTGAAAATCTTACTAGAAGATCTATCACAGCAAGTTTTCATGCAGAGTTTGCGGATGAACAACAGTTCGGCGACAAGTGTCTTCAACTGATGGACGCTGGGATATTTGTCACAATCAATCAGGTAATGGTGCCGGAATTGTTTGACGAATACTGGGAACGCTGTCAGCGCTTTGCAGACCGGGGCATAAACGTCACTGTAAAGCCTCAAAGCGACCCTACAGCAAGTTTTGTAGTGCATGGCTATACTCGAGCACAGGCTGAACGTTTACAAATGGGCTTTCCGCAGCACGTAAACGGCAAAGAACTTGCACAAATGAGATTGATAGATAATACTGGTGCAGAATACGACCTAGATCAAGCAGAACGATTAAATGCGTTTGGATTTAACAAGTTTAAAGGCTGGAACTGTAGTGCTGGTTATCAGAGCTGTATTATCCGTGAGCCCGGAGGAGAGATTAAACGTTCTTATTCTTGTCACGACGAACCTCTCGGCACTATCGATGACGGATTCGATCTGTTCAAATCGTCAAAGCTATGCATAACACCGACTTGTGTTAGTTCAGCAGATTCTAAAATACCTAAGGCACGTTATGAAAGTTGACGTAGAAGACGTTTTATTTTGGATGGATGCTATTAGGAACTCCGACGATAGATATCGAACTCTAGAAAGTTTCTGGAAAGGACAAGTACGTTCTAAGATATGGCTAATAGAAAATCTATCAAACTATGCATCGGATAAGCCTAATCGCGTTGTTATCCACGGCGGATGGAACGGTGTTTTAGCATCTCTGCTTTTTAATTCAGATATTTCAATCAAACACATTACTTCAGTTGATATCGACTCTGATTGTGAAGAAACTGCTAGAACTGTTAACAAACAATACGAAATGCAAGGTAGATTTTCTGCAGTCACAGCAGATATGCAAGAGTATGAATATACAGAAGCACCTGATATAGTTATTAACACAAGTGCAGAGCATGTGTCTAATGATGTTTTAAATGTTTGGTTTTCAAAAATACCAACTGATGCATTGTGCGCAATACAAAGTAATAACTTTTTCCAATTGTCAGAACATGTTAATTGTGTAAATACGGCGCAGCAACTAGAAAGCAAGTTTGCGCTGAAAACAAAGTATATCGACTCATTAGTTACGGAAAAATACACAAGATTTATGGTAATAGGAAATGTCTGAAAAAATTGAAAACTTAAAGGATTTATCCGTTCCTGATTTACAGGGTAAAATAGAATCTGTGTCAGGATCTTCTACTTATTGTATTCTACCTTGGATACATTTTGCCACAAGACCGAATGGAGATATGAGGCTGTGTTGTTCTGCTAATGCCAGCGGCGCCGGCGGAGATCACGAAGTAGGCCTAGTAAAGAATGATAACGGCAAGCCTGCTAACTTTGGAAAAAATACTCCAATGAGTGCGTGGAATAACAGTTATATGAAAAGTGTTCGCACCACTATGCTAGCTGGTAACGTGCCTAAATCCTGCACGAAGTGCTTTGAAGAAGAATCAAAAGGAGTTGTTTCTAAAAGGATTTGGGAAACACTTACCTGGCATCACGACGACGTTGATATTCCAGAACTTATACGACAAACTACGGAAGACGGAACCGTGCCTGAACAGTTGAAATACCTTGATCTAAGACTAGGTCATACCTGTAATATAAAATGTGTAATGTGTTCCCCACATGATTCGTCAAGGTGGCTTCAAGACCATTCTAAACTAATGGACAAGCTGAAAGATCCTAATACCACGCGGCAGATGCAGTTTGATAAAACACAGTTCGATAACAAGTGGCACGAAAAATCTACATTCTGGGAAGATATGTATGCACAAATCCCCAATCTGAAACAGGTTTATTTTGCAGGCGGCGAGCCTCTAATGATTAAAGAACATAAACAGTTCATTGAAGAAATTCTTCGCCAGGGATATCAAGATAAAATTCTATTAAGGTATAATTCTAATGGTCTGCTTGTAGACGAAGATTTGATAGACATGTGGAAGCGGTTTCGAAAAGTAAAATTTGCAATATCAATGGATGCATGCTATGAAAGAGATGAATACATTCGTTACCCTACTGATTGGCAGGCAGTAGAACGCAATCTGCACATGTTGGACAATACGCCCGACAATATTACTACCAGTCTTGCTACCGCAATTCAAATTCTCAACGTAAAACACCTTCCGGATTTCATGAAGTGGAAAGTTGAATCGGGTTTCAAAAAACTTAACTTTGCTAATGTTCCAGGCGGAGTACAGATGGGAGGAGGCTTAGTTAATATGCATTTGCTCTACCTTCCAACTTTTTTGAGTGTGCAAGTTTTACCAAAGGATGACAAGAAAGAAGTTCGAGAAAGATATCTAGAATTCAAGGATTGGTTATGGCATAATTATCGGCAAGACGACGACTTCTGGAAACACAATCCTTATGGTTGGCAGAGATGGGAAGCAGTCATGAATCACATGGATGCTGACGACAAATCCAATGAATTATCCGGCTTTAGAGAATATATTACAGAACTAGACACAATTAGAGGATTAAATGCCAAACGGGTTTTTCCCGAATTGGCACATCTATTATGACTGAATTAACACAAATCGTTAGCACAACTCCAAAAAATACGCTTGACATAAGATTTTGGCCTACTGACATATGTAATTTTAATTGCGAATACTGCTTTCCCGGTTCGGTTTTAAACATTAATAAGTTTCCAAAAGATGTCAAACTTGTTGTAAATAATTTCCGTATATTGTTAGATGAGTATCAGTTTTCACACGGAAAAACTTTTTTTAGAATCAATATCGCCGGAGGCGGAGAACCTACGCTGTGGCCTCACCTTGACTATTTTTGTAAAGAAATTAAAAAAGAACATAACGTCCAAATAAAATTAACTACAAATGGATCAAGAAAATTAGAATGGTTTAAAGAAAATACAGAAAATATTGATAAATTTACAATGAGCTGTCATTACAAAGAAGTCCCTATCGACAGATTTGTTGAAAATTGTGATTATCTTTGGGAACGAGGCAGTCACATAGGTGCGCTAATGCTAATGGATGCAGCTCATTGGCAAGAATGCTTAGCCTGTTTAGAAAAAATGTATAAAAGTAAATATTCGTGGCCTATACAGGCTAAAGAAGTAGTCGATGCACCTGGCTTAGATATTAATTCATATAATGTAAAACAATTAAATTTTCTAAAACAACCACTAAAACGTATTCCTGACGGAGAATGGATTCTTGAAAATCTAGACGATCTACAGATTTACGAATCTATAGCATTCTACAACAACGACATAAAACCTGTAACATCTAACTATTATATTTCTAATAGAGAAAACTATTTCAAAGGTTGGAGGTGCTCAGTGTCTTTAGAAAATCTAGTTATAGCACACGATGGTAAGATAACAGGGTCTTGTCAAGAAGAAATTTTTAAAGATGCTAATTTAAGTTTGTTTGACGATAATTTTGAAGATAAGTTTAATAGATCTAAATTAGATTTACAGCCAATTATTTGTCCTCGGAACTGTTGTTCCTGTCAGCCAGATACTCATGTTTCTAAAGAGAAAATTTAGTAATAGGAATATCAGCAGCACAGGTGCACCAACTTCGTGTACAAGTGACCGGTTTAGTGGGAATATCAAAATCTCCGTTGTAGATATTTCCTAAACTACCCCCAACTCTACAGGTTGCTCTGTGAACTTCACCGTCCCAATTAATCATTAAACTTTCCAGTCCGATATTACATTGCCAACCTTGAAATTGATTATCATGCTTTTTAATTATATCATTAGCATGTATATAATATTCTCCATCTACTTCGCAGTTAGGTAAAGCAGTTGCTTCGTTTTCTAAGATCCAGTCTAGGTCTTTATGGTCGTAGCGCATATCATCAAACCAATCATGCGATTCTGTCCAACGAATGCGGCGTATAACGTACTTTATTTTGTAATTTTGTAGAAGCATAGCGGCAAATTTAACATTTTCCATATGCTCGTGATGTGCCATGACATTTACCTGTATTGGAATATCTACTAATTCGTGTGTATCTATAATGTTGAGCAAACACCTATGCCAGTCGGCAGTTTCAAAGTGTAGAGAAAATACAATATGATCTAGAGGCTGCTTGGCATACCATTCTGGCTTGCGTGTTCCGTTTGTTGTTACATTTATCCACGAAGCATGCTGCCTTGTGTAATCAAACAGTTCTGATATTTTGGGATGAACACAAGGCTCACCTCCAGTAAAACTTATTCTCAAAGGTTTATTGATTTGAGATAGTTTATCTACTGTAGATTTTAGAATCTCTATATCAGTATGAGGAGAATGATTATCATGTATCTCCGCAGGACAATAGGTACAATCGAGATTACATCTCTTGCCGAGATTCCATTCTATTTTAATAGAGTTTTGGTGAGGCCATCTACTAGTTACTTTATACATGCGGCTTAAATTCTGGCTGTATTTTTTCTAATGGACCCTGATTTCTTGTAGCGTCTAATTTACGGTTAAACTCTACGCAGTCTTCCCAGTGTTCACTTAGGTCCTCTGATTGTAAAAAGTTGATATTGTCTTGAATCTGTTGTAGAGTTACCTTACGAATTACGGAATTATTTTTAACCATCTCATAGTCTTCTACTGTGTGTTTCATTGCTTCGAGTTTTTGTATTACCTGCTGTTTTAGCTTATTAGGAAGAACCTGTGCCGACAGCGCTCTAGGATAGTTTACTCTGTGGCTGTAGAAAATAATGCCCATCTTTTCTAGGAAATATTCTATTACTTGATCTATTTGAAGTATGTTGTTAGATTGAACCGTAAATGCACCAACTACTCTTGATACCGTTGGTATTTCTTTTATCTTTTTGATGTTTTCTTCTACAAGTGCAAACTCTCCGTTGCCCCTTATATATTCATATACATCATGTATGCCGTCGATACTTACATTAACAGCCACAGACTTAAAATGCGGCCAGTAGTCAAATATAGTTCTGCCTTTCGATATGCCTAGTTTGGTGCCATTTGTAGCATACTTGATTTCAATGTTTTTTCCGTAGGGTTTGAGCATGTCTAGAATTCTGTAATGGTTAGGATCCATTAGAGGCTCTCCTCCCGCAAACTCTACTCTTCTAAAATGCGGCAGCAGTTTTTCAAAATCACTCCACCAATGAGCAGTATTGTCAAATGGTCCGATATATTGCCCGGGCCTTGATGTAAGTTTTTTAACTGTTGGCACAAGATAGTTGTTTTCCTTCTCGTAGAACGGTTCAACTTCTTTCCAGTCAGTCCATGAAGTAGAATCAAGAGGATTGCACATGCGACATTTTAGATTACAGAGATTGTTAATTTTAATCTCCATAGTAGGAAATTCAAAGGGCATTGAATAATCGTCTTCTAGCTTGTCTAAAGCATCAGGGTAAAGATTAACCCTAGCTTCGGGGATAACTCCGCGTATGTGACGCTGTCTTAAGCTCTCTACGCCTTGATCTTCTAAGTCGAAACACGGGATACAGACATCGGGTCTCTCGCCGCTTAGAACCTGCCTGCGAACTTCTTTCATTTTGTCCGAGTTCCAGACTTCTTCGAGGCTTTGTTCCTGTATCCATCCCACAGGCTGACTTCTACAGCAGATTTTTATAGCACCATCCTCTCTAGTAGCTAGACCAGTGAACGGATGCATACAAAATGTACAGGAATTATTCTCTGACACGATTTATAGCCCACTCTCTTTCTTTACACCAAAAACAGTGTCCGCATTCAGGGACATTCTGTCCTGGAACATAAGTTCTATAATCAATGTCTCCAAAGATTTCTGGATAATACACTCTGTCTCCTTCACAACTTCTTGTTAGTGATAACAGGTCTAATATATGATAATCATAGTACTGTTGTATAATCCAGTCTTTTTTAGTATGAACAAAAGGATGAAAGACATCTACATTCATATGTTTCATGTGTAAAGGCAATACACCTTCGTTTCTTTCTAAAGGAGAATCTACAATGTCAATATCGGGGTTTTGATTCACGGCACAATACCAGGCATCTAGGTGATATCGATGTGCAATGTATTCATTGTGTGCTCTTAGTATAATTCTATTGCCAGGTTTGTCGTTTCCATACTCATCTGTAATAAGAGGACATGCAGGCTCCTCTAATTCAGGAGGAACAAAGCCTTCTATATGTTCTATTCTATTTGAAAATCTTTCACGAAACCATTCAACAACTTGCCTAGCAATCGGTCCTTGCCAGGGTCTGGTTTTCCACATTCTAATTTGTGTTATAAAATAGAAATCTGCATCTATTTCTCGTAACAGTAAATATGCTAATAGAGCACTATCAGCACCGCCGCTTAGACTTATGCCTATACGGTTCCATGCATTATTCAGGTATAATTCCATCAAAATATTTAGTTACTAAATAATTCACACACATAATACTGGATGTTATATGCTACAAACCTTACAACACACAGTCAGCAAATCCTTACTAGAAGAAGCACAAAGATCGATTCCAACTTCAAAGTCTAGACTGATACTTAATTCTCCAACTGGAAATTTCTTTTATGATCCTTGGGAACTTAAGAAGGAGTTTAGAAATACAGTTTGGGAAAAGGTATTAAGCACTCTTCCGATCCAGTTCGGAGAAGCAAGAATAATAGTGTTAGAGCACGGTGCAACATATATGTCGCACACTGACATAGATGACAGATATCATTTAAACTTAAGAGGTCAGTATTCGTATTTGATTGATATTGATTCTCAAGAAATGTTTCACACACAACAAGACTCTACGTGGTACGAGATGGATACCGGCCGCAGGCATGTAGCAGCTAATTTTGGGTCATATGAACGTGTACAGCTTGTAATACGCAAACTGTTAGTCAATGCAGAATTGACAGATTTTAAAACAATTACAATTAAGCCGGCGTGCGTAAATCCAAGATTTGAGTTTGACGACATTATTAGTCCGTGGTTAAACAAAATAAACAAGCAGAGTTTTATGTCAAATTTTACAGTATTGGATGACGGTGTACGTTTTCATTTAGACAGCAGTGTTGTTAACAAATTAGATTTTATTCCTGTAGATAAATTTAAGGTAATTATTGAATGAACCACATAATGTTCTTTTCTCTTACTGGAAAAAGATGGGAAAGATCATTATGGAATCATAGAGTAGCAACCTTCTTGCGATCTCAAGGCTGGGACGCAGAAGTAATAGATTTTACAGCTTTTTGGAAACTAGAAGAACTGCAGGAACTGGTACGATCACGAGCTTCTAAGAATACCGTGATGTTTTGCTTTGGAACAGCCTTTCTAAATCCGTGGAGTCCTTATCTTAACGAATTTATTTCTTGGTTAAAACGCAGTTTTCCCGATGTTCCCAGGGTTGTAGGAGGAAACAATGCTCTAACAACTCCTGCTGATAATATAGATTATTGGGTAGACGGCTACGGAGAAAATGCTATTTTGGCTTTGTGTAGACACCTTATAGGAACACTCGGAACAAGGTTGAAAACTGACTCTAACTTAAAAAACAAAAAAGTAATTAGAGGATTGTATCATTATCCGTCTGCGCCTTTAGAAAGTTATCTAGTAGACTATGAAAAACGAGATTTTATCCTGCATTACGAATGTCCACAAATAGAAACAGCTCGCGGATGTATGTTTCATTGTTCTTATTGTAATTTTCCTTTGTTAGGACAAACCAAAGATGTGAGCATAAGCAAAGAGCAATTTAAAAAACAGTTACAAACAGGCTATGAAAAATGGGGTATCAAAAACTGGCGAATAATGGACGAAACTTTTAATGACCGTCCTGAAAAATTACACAAATATGCTGATGCTGTTGAAGAGTTGAATTATGATCCTTGGCTTTGTGGATTTGCTAGAGCAGATCTATTAGTAAAACATAAAAAATACTGGGACGATTATATACGTCTAGGATTTCTAGGCCATTCAATGGGAATCGAAACTTTCAATAGAGACGCAGGAAAACTGGTTAGGAAAGGAATGGACCCTGATAGATTAAAACAGGGTATAATTGATTTTGAAAAATATACAGACAAAAATGCGCCTAGAAGATTTCGTGCTAACATACAGCTAATTTGTGGAATACCCGGCGAAACTAAAGATTCTTGGTATGAGTCAATAGACTGGCTTAACACAAATTGGTCAAGACAAAGTGTAAGTGCATGGATATTAGAAGTACCTGACTTTGACGAATCTCTCACTAATCAAAGTAATTTTACAAAAGAATTGATAGACAATGGTCTAAGAAAACTGGATACAACAGAGCACCCTGGGTATACGGTTAAAAAAGACAAGGACGGCGCAGTAATTTTCCAATCAATACCCGGCGGCGGAGTAGGAAGCACAAGGAATAAAATTGTAATATGGCAGCACAACACAATGGATTGGCACACCGCTGATAATCTTGTCCAGGAATTTTATTCAAAAGACCATAATTTTTTAAGAGGATGTAACCCGTTCTTGTCAGATAGACTTTTTGTTTACTATAAAACAGATAGTTATGAAGATATCTATGATAAGAAAATATCAGACATAGCAACTTACGACGACGTGTTTAAAGAATTTGTACAAAATTATATTGAAAATAAACTAAATTGGACTAAGCATGTCTAGCAATTGGCAATATCTTTATAAAATAAATGCTTCCGGAGAGCGTAGAGAAACAAATTTGTTATATACGCCTTACGTGAACAAACAAAAGAATCTTTTAAAAATGCACTTCTGTATAGATCCAGATTACAGATCTAATCAGCCTCCTGCACTTAGACAAGACCTTATAGACTGGTTCTTTGACAGAGAAGCACGGTTTCTAACTGAACTTCAGCATATAGAACAAACACCCGAAATTTATGAAATAGATTATAAAACGAGAACTATAATTATAGAATGGAACAACGAATCGCTGTCACATATTGTTAATAACAAAGAAAGATCGTTAGATAGAGAGATGCCTAATTGGAGAGATGAATTAACTACTTGTATAAAAAATTTTGTTGATTCTAAGTTTCTAAAAATGACTCTTTATCCCCATTGTTTTTTTATATCTCAAAACAACAAAATAAAAACCATAGATTATTATGCTGTAGTACCATTTAGTGATAGATTTATCTCTCTAGATAAAATTAACGCAATAGTAGGCGAACAGGGTTCCGCTAGATTTACTGAATCTACAAATGGGGAAGGCAATGTTGATTTTAAAAAGTTTTTTGAATTGACTGCTAATCAATATTTACAAGATTGGTGGAATGATGACATATTTTCTACTATACTAAAGGAATTAGATTATAATGATCAATTGGAATAATATTATAGAAAAGCTTAAGAACGGAAAAGAAATTACAGTAGACCCTAAAATTTGGAATAGTGATAATTTAGAATATAAAAAGATTTATGACGCTTGGGCGGCTTGTAATTTTAATCTATCGTCAATAAAATGGATAAATTTTTATCCAGAAATAGATTTTGATAAAAGTATTTGTGAAGATTTATGCAACAGCCTAGAAATAAAAATGCATAGGGCATGGATTTCGAGATTAGATCCAGGTTATTTCGCTCCGTGGCACTGGGACGTAGACGATAATATAGAAGAATATAAATCATACGGGGATATACGCAGATTTTCAATTTTTATTGGACAACCTCACCCTGCGCACTTTTTTGTTACTGATAATAAAGTTTTTTCTAACACGCCGCAAGGCACAGTTTACGAATGGATAGATTTTGATAGCTGGCATGCTGGAGCAAATGCTGGGTTACATTCTAAGTATATGTTGCATTTGATAGGTTATTAATCGTTTAAGGTAATTTGTAACGTAAGTCTTGGATTATATCCTATGTTAGCAGGACCATGTATAGTTTCAGGATCGTTCCATTCAAATAAGTCGCCTGACTTATAATTAGTCAGTATCTTATCATCGTACACAAATATATGTCCTGGCTCCCAATCTTGAAGAAACATTGTATATCTAACAAAATTAGTCATTTCTGTTAAATGAGGGTCGACATGCATTGCTTGAAACTCTCCTGGATAGAGTTTTACAAACCACCAGAATTTATTTTTACGCTGTTTAGGTAGATCAGGAAATTTAAAATTATAATCCTTCATTTCTTCAGAACTAGGATTTAGCTGATGAAAGAAAAATTTATTACACGAGTACCCCGGCCTAGCTAGCTCTCTATAATACTCTAGAGTTTCGTTGCCTGACCATCTATCAGGCTGCCAAATTGGTGTTTTATCTCCTTGCTTAGAGTCGAGCATAGGAATAATATTATGTTTATCGATCCAGTCTTTATAATTGCCTACAAATTTCATATAAAAAAGTAAATCTGTTAATAATAGTCTAAATGATCTATGCCTAATTTTGATCTAAATTCTTCTGTGAATTCGCCATCAATTCTTAAGCCATACGATTGCTCTGGAATTCTATTACCGCCGTGCCAATCTTGATCGTTCCACCATGCTGCTCTAGTGTTTAATCCGTATTTCATCTGTTTTTCAGGATCCCATAGATAAAATTGATTCTTTGTGTTGGGTCTAATATGAATAAACTCATTTCTATGATCAAAATATTCGTTTATACCTTTATCTGCACTTAAATCTCTATGCTCAAACGGAAGGCCATCGTGTTCGCAATGGAAAAACATTACTCTTCCAATGCTGTTAAAGATTTTTTCATTTTTCAAATTAAGTATCCAATCTACTGTATTTGGAAAAAAACTCGATTCTTCTGTAAGCTGGCGCTCTGCCGGACGGTCTTCCCAGTTGCCTTCTTCCCATAAGAAATAATAGATGTATGGGTCACTAGCTCCCATCGACATTTTAAGATACCGAGTGAAGAGATTTCTCTGTTTATAATCCTTAAAATCACTAGGCCAAAGTTTCATACCTTCGACTTTTATTGGATCGTCTTCCGATAAGCTCATAAAATTATCTAATGCTTTATAAATCGGAGTCCAATTTACAGTATAACTCATATCTTCGAAAGTAAATCCAGGTTGCATCCATGTGCCTTCTTTCGCAAGATGTCTTGCCCTAGCAAAGCCGCTGTAAATTTCTGGCTGCAGTGTTTCAAATTTTTCCATATCAAGATATGGTTCGAGGTCAAAATATTTTGTACCTCCAATTCCTTTAATCATCATACTCTCCTAATAATAAACGCTAAAACACATTATTAATCTATCAGACCAACCTATATTCGCAGCTCCGTGTAAAGCTTCAGGATTGTTATATTTAAATATATCACCTTTTTTATAATTGCTGGCTAATTCGTTTTCATAAATGAATACGTGTCCGGGCTCATAATCTTTTAAAGACATCCAGTATCTAGAAACATTTTCTAAATACATACTGTGGGGATCAACATGCATAGGCATAATGTTACTTGGTTTCATCTTAATAAACCAAAATAAAAAATCACCATCAACAGCAAATGGGGGTTCTACCTTGAAAGGGAACTCATTTCCTTCATAAATATACCAATAGGTAGAGGATAAATCGTATCCTTTTTCTTCTGCTTTTCGAAATTCTTCAGAGTCTGGATTTCTACCACCGCTTGGTCTAGGGTAGCCGTCGTGTGATTCTATATAGTTTATCCATTCGTCGTTTATGTAATCTATAAAGTTGCCAATATATTCCATATTTTTATTTAATTATACCATGTTCTCTTAGAACATAATCTGGTATAGTATCTTGTAAAGGCACACCTTGATTGACAGAACCGTCTCTTAATATGACTTGATGCACTAAAGGACTTCTAGGTTTTCCTGGTAAGATATCTGCAATGGCTTCGGTTTGCATTTCTGACAAATCTAGGGTTGTTGCATCTGGCCACTGAATTATTTTTGTAGATAAACCATTTATGTAAACTGGATAATGTGCTCTATTGCCTGCAGACGGATTTTCTTCGATGGTAAAATTATTTTCAGTGCATTTTTCTTTTGTTTCATTTAACAATTGCGAAAGATATATTTGATCAGAGTCTTCTGGTGTTCTACCTATGTCTGCTCCACATCTTATTCTAAATTGATCGCAAAAATTTTCTCCGAACTCTACAATTTCTTTTACACAAAACTCAAGCTGGCTCATGTCTAATAGGGTATATGAAATATTTTTTATATGCATGCCTCTTTCTATACAATTATGTATACCTTGCATTTGTTTTTTCCTAACAGCTGGTCCAAGGTAATCTTTATGATTAAGTCCAAAAGTCCAATGCAAGTTTTTTATATTTTTGAACTTGTCTGCATAATTTTTATTACCTAAACGAACGCCGTTTGTTAAAATCATAACATCTCTTTCAGGTCCGTCAATTTTTTTAATCTCTTGAATTATTTCGTCTAGATCTTGTCTTATTGTTGGTTCTGCTCCGACAAGTGCAACAGGATAGCCATCCCTAGGCCATTTTTTTATCTTTTCTATAATGTCTTCTATAAAATCATCCTGCGATTGATTATCAGGCATTTGATAACAGTGAGGACAAGCTAAATTACATCTATTTGTTATCTCAATAAAATAACTTTTGAGAGAGTGCCGATTGTAGTGGTAATTTAAATAAAATTCGCCGTCCGGTTCGATTAAATGAGTAGATTTTCCATGTGTTGGACAAATTTTGTCAATGTATATGCTGCCATTTTTCTCGTATTTTATGCAATCTATGTGTCGATAACATTTTTCACAGACCGATACCACTTCCTTTTCCATGTTTCTAAATTAAATCCTTAGTTCTTAGTAAATATATTTATGATAATGGAAGATCCGATGGAGTATTATTATAATGATGTACCCGGTAAGGGGTTATGTCGAAATAATTTAATCTATACCAGTTTAGTAAACACCGATAAAACTGTATTTTGCCAATGGTTTTACAACGATAAAGAATATCATAAAGATCAAAATCAAGTAGTTGATTCTCATCTAATGGAAGAAAAATGGCAGAGAGAAGTTAAATTTCTTACGTTAATGAAGGAAAATTATCCGGAAAATATTCCTAAAATTTTAGACATTGATCATATAAACAAGAAAATTTTTCTAGAAATAAATGGAAACGATTTCTGGCAACAGGCAGATTGTAACTCTGAAAATTTTAGTTCAATATGCCCAGACTGGCAAGCCCAAATCATAGATATTGTTAAATCACATTACGAATTAGGATTCCACAAATACAGCATGCATCCTTCTAGTTTTTTTCTTGTAGACGGCAAGCTAAAAAGTATCAACTACTTTTTTTCATATAACAATACTGAACCTACTATTTCAATAAAAGATGTAGAGTCTCATATACACCAAAATAGACAATCTGAACTTAAAAAGCACTTATCAAAATTAGATATATCTTGGGATAATAAGTATCCTTGGAAAGTAATGGATAAATTATGCTGGTTAAGTTTTCAAAGTAACTATCCTAGTAATTTTATTGACAAAATGATTGATTTAATCTAGGATATCTCGGATTTATCTAAAATTTCCTCAATACTGAGTAAATGACAAAATGAATATATTTTTTGTTTAGTTGTGTCTAATAGATATACGTGGAAGTTCCATTTTGGTTTTTGATTTGACTTTTTAATCAATTCGTGGTATAAAGGATTTTGTATTTTATCAAATATAGTATTTTTGTTCAAAATATGAAAACCGATACCTAATTCTCTGTAAAAATCTTTTATGTTGGCACTGTTAACGGGTTCTTGATTGAAGTCGTCTGACGGTTGTCCTATTACAGTAATATTTGTTCTTAAATCTAAGTTGTTAAGATTATAGATTTTTTCAAATAGCCCGCATTCGGAAGCAATGTTTACTACAAAGATATAATCGTTATGTAATTCACAGGGAATTTGATCTAAAAGTGTTTTATCTAATAACGACTCAGTTGATTCTTGATAGGTCATTTGTACAAATTTTTGATATTGATTCATTTGTCTGCAATAAAATAGTCTGTTAGTTCCGAATATTCTACATCTTTGTTCGTATATTGACTGGGGACTGTGTCTAATAGAGGCAGGCCTTTATTAATGAATCTATCTCGCAGTATTACCTGATGAAGCAAGTTGCTCATTGGCTTATGAGGTATTAATTGAGCCCAACTTTCACTTTGGGTTTCTTCAAAATTTATGGTCCTTACGTCGCACCATTTAATAAATCTATAGGTTATGTCTCCTATATCTATCGCATAGTGTGTTCTACTGCTAATGTCGGGCCTAGGTTGAATAACTTTATTTTCTTTTTTGCATTTTTCTATTACATAATTGACCAGTTCAGATAAGAAATATTCATGTTCGTCTTCTGGTGTTTTTCCTATTTCTACTCCTAACTGCACTCTAGCATTATTGCAAATCTTTTTGTCCCTCCATTGTTCCATTTCCCATAATACAAAATCTACATCAGTTATATGTTCAAGAGTATAGGTCATAGATTTAATTTCTAAGCCATACTTTACAGCATTTTCGATTCCTTTCTCTTGCTTTTCTCTAATTTTACCACCGTTGTATTCTGGATGATTAAGTCCGATTGTCCACTTAAGATCTGGAATGTTTTCAAATTTCGATGCATATCTGTTTTTGCCAAGATTAATGCCATTAGATACTATAAGAACGGTTCGATCTTTTGAAAATATGCTTCTAATACTTTCTATAATTTCTGGTAGGTCATTTCTAGTAGTCGGCTCTGCTCCTACAAGAGAAATAGGCAAGCCGTCGTCGGGCCACTTTTTAACTTGTTCTACTAACATTTCTATTGTAGGATCTAAACTAGAATTGTCAGGCATTTGATAGCAATGCGGACAGTCTAAATTACACCTATTAGTTATGTCTAGCCAATAACTGCTCGGATGCCTATTTGAAAATTCTTGTTCATTGTAGAATTTTTTATCTACTTCAACTAAATTTTCATGATATCCGTGGATCGGACAGTGTTTTTTTAAAAATACTTCATTTTGTTTATATATGATTTTTGCAGGAATGTGTCTATAACATGTTTCACACATTGATATTGTATCGTAATTGTTCATATTAGAAGTATTTATAGATAATTAATACTGGAGACTTATAAAATGTCTAAACAAATATTTGGAAAAAGTGCTTATAGAGAATACCCCTGGAAGCATTTAATTATAGATAACTTTTTTCCTGATTTTTCAGAAATAGAAAATGCGGCAAAATCTCTTCAAGGCATATATTCAAATGAAGTAATATCTGCTAACAAATGTCTTAGCCTTTTTGAAGTCTATCATGACATTGGCAAAAAGGCCTTCGATTTGATCTCTAATCAAAATATTTTTTTGTTAGAGAATATTGAAAACTTGGTTGCTGACTTTCCTAATTCTAGAAAATTCGAAAATTATGTGAGCATACCCAGTTTTCACATCTTACCTCCTGAAACACCGTGGCAAAAAATACACGACGAAGCATACGATAAAACTGCAAGTATTGTGGTATATTTGTACCCTAACGAAAGCGACGGAACAACTTTATATCAAAAAAATGATCGTAATTCAGAAAACATCGAAGTAGAATGGAAACAAAATACTGCTATGCTTTTCTGTGGCGAAAAAGGTGTTACATGGCACGATTTTAGATCCACAAAAAATCCACGTGTGACATTAAACTTCTTCCTTAGAACACAAAATGATAGCGATTCTTTTGAAGAAAATGGCGATTATTATGAAATAAAATTTGGAAACGGATTACCTACGTATATTCCTAAAAATTTACCAAAAAATATTTTAAATTTATGGTTTAAAGATTATTATAAAAGGAAAGTTGTATGGTAGATTATTCTAAAATAATAGCATCTTCTCTGTATCTAGATATTGATTACGAAAAAATGACACGAGAATTATTAGAACCCTTAGCTAAAGGAGAGTGTGTATCTTTTACCTATCCTCCCGAGCGGTCCTCCGCAATCGAAGTAACTGCTTATTCTTTATTCCTTCGGAATCCAAAAAAAGATTTTAATTATAGTTATAGAGGATCGAAGTCTGCCGAATTAGGAACTTTTTATTGGAATCCTAATGTTGAAATTCCTTACACTAAACATTGCATAGAGAAACTACCTTTTAGTAAGCTGGGCACAATAAGAGCTGTTTATTTTCCTGATATTCCATGCGTAGAACACACAGATTGGGACAATCCTAATGACTTAGGACACACATTAGGGTTAAGTATTATTCCTAATACTGGACAAGTAGACTGCAAAGTTTGGGTCGAGAGATTAAAAACTTACGTCAATGTTCCCGGAAATGCTATGTTATTAAACGATTCAATTACACACTGGGTACCAAAGTCTACAGGAACAAGAATAGCAGTTAGAATTTTTGGAGAAATAGATTACAATTATTTTGATGATAAAATTATTTTTGATCACTGTTACAGCAGAGATTAAATCACAGACTTGTAAAATTACACAAGTTTTGCTGAGACAATCTCAAGATTCTAATGTTTAAAATAATAAACTGGACAAAAGAACTAGATTTACAAGATTTTTATGAGAATGCTGCTTATAGAGGTTTTGAAAATAATGCCTCTCAGCACATGCTTATAGATTGTTTTCGTAAAGAACAAGAATGGAATGTATGGATATTATATTACAACAATGAAGCTGTCGGCAGTGTTGCAGCACATAGCTTTGACGATGTCATGGGTCCTAACAGCTATCGTGTAGCTGCTCGTACCTGTGTGTTCACCGATAAACTGCCTCTGGTAAGTTTGCGTACAAAGAATCAAATAATTACTCATCAACATGCAACGTCGCAATTTTTAATCCCTGCTTGCTTGAATTGGATACCAAAAGATGCACAGGCTTACATAACATCTAACGAAAAAGCGGCAGGAACTCAGCGCATAGTGCATCGTATATATGGCCCTGCTATGGAAAAGAGCGGACAAATGAAACGAATCAAAGAAATAAATTATAGAGGAACCAATCAAACAGTTTGGGAAATCTATCCTGACAAGTTTTTTACAGAGTTAAACAAGTACCCGAGGTGGTAAAGTTAGATATGATTCACTTTTTAATATTTCTATCAGAATCTGAAAACATTATAGGCTAGACGTCAGTTGTGTAGCCGATGGCTTTTTGATATGATACATAAAAGTGTTAAGTTGATTGAATGGTTAACCAGACTTTTTGTTTATAGTCGACTTAGGTTGCTTGTAGTGAAGTAAAAATTATTGGCATCTGGAGAATTAGGAAAGCAAATGGATTATAGGATAAGAAAAGAAAATAAGATAGTGTATTGTGTGCTCGACAATATTGAAAATCAATATAGTGAATCTTCAAAAGAAACTGCAAAAAATATAAGCGACTATTTCCTGTCTAAGGCAGCACAGAGAAACTATGATATATTGATAGATAACGATACCGATAAACTTATTGAGAGAGCATCCAGTGATAGATTCTATACTCATGCTGTTGTTGTAATTACTGGCACTCATCTTGGCTTATCAGATAGACTGTTCCAGCATATTGAGGAAAAATGTACAGAACATTTTACCCTAGCAGGTCATATTTTAGACAGATCAGAGGCATATTATGAAATACACAATCAGTTTTTTATTTTAAATTTAGAAGAATTTAGAAGAATAGGTTCTCCTAAGATGGGAGACGTAGACTGGAATAAAGAACACACAAAGATTGAACCTATAAGAAGTACCGAATGTGTTCATGGAGATAGTGAAATACCAGTATGGATTAAGCAGGGAATTCACGAAAAAAAGTACACACAACAGAGACATGGTTGGAATTTTGTAGATGTTGGATTAAAAAATAGTGCTACTTTTTGCGACGTAGGCGACGATATTCGGAATTCAAAAAATTATTTGTATTACGAATACGATCATGTGTACTATAGACATGTGCCTACTCTTTTTCAATATCAGTTAATTTGTAATACTTTTGTTGCCCCTTGGAATAGTGATAGTTTGCCTAACGCATTAGACTGCGAAGACCCGGTTGATCATTATATTACAACAGGAACCGGATTAAATTGGTTGTATAATCTCACTAGGCTGGGATATCATGAAGGAACTTGTGTGACTTTTACAGATGTTAGTGATGCTGTTCTCAGTTTTATGAAATTATTAGTCGAAGAATGGGACGGAACTGACTACGCAAAATTTTACGTGGACAATATTAAGTTCATACCAGAAAGCTATGATGTAGATTTGGTTGAATTAGAACAAAGGATTAGAAATTGGTGGGAGACATTCGGAAATAAGTTCGGTAATTTCAGAGTGCTATGGGAAAGCATTAGGAAACTAAATTTTAATTTTAAATTAATTGATTTTTTTGCACCTAACGAATATAATTTCATAACACCAGGACAAAATACATTTGTGAATGTCAGTGATGCGTTTAATCATGTTCCTTACATTAACACAGCAAATGTAAAATTTAGAGTCGCAAGGGAGAATAATTTAATTAATACATTAAAAAGTATAGACGAAAACATATGGTTACATATTCCGTCTAGAATTGGAGATTTCTATTCAGATAATAATGACATTCATTTTGGTAGAGTGAAAGACTTTAATTTCTGGGATATAAATAAATTTAATGCCCCTCCTTGGCACGAACATGAATGGAAAAGTTACTGCCCAAAAACAAATGAAATAAGGATTTTAAAATGAGAGAATATTTTCAATCAGACGGAAAGTACTTAAAATTAAATCTTGAGATTCCATACAAGGAAATGTTAGACGAGGCATTATCTCTGAAGGATAAATTTACTCCTCATAGAGCAGATGACTATGGACACAATGGCTGGGAAAGTTTGACTTTGCACGGACTAGGTGCCGATAAACATGAAAATTGGGATCATTATGGATATAAAAAGGGCAAAGACGCCAGTGACGACTACGACTGGACTGAAATAGCAGATCAATGTCCTATTACAACTAACTGGTTAAAGGATGTATTTCCATGTAAAAAATATGGCAGAGTTAGATTTATGTTATTAAGAGCAGGCGGTAAAATTAACATGCACAACGATGCCAGTATTAAATTAATTGAAAATATCAATGTAGCCCTTAATAATCCACCGGGATGTAAGTGGATATGGGGCGACGGCGAAGAATTATTAATGGAACCCGGTGGCATTTATGCAATGAACTTGTATTATTATCATAGTGTGATAAATTCAAGTGATCAAGACAGAATCCATATGATTATAGCACGTCATGACGCATTAGACGAATGGAAAACCTTAATGAACGATGCTGCTAAAAGACAAAATATATCAGGCACATATGTTACCTATGACGAATTGCCTTAGGAGAACGGGTTCTTTTCTATTATAGTGTGTAATCCTGATCTGGGAAATCAAAAGCAGCTCTATGTAATAATCTGCTTTTGATTTCATTAAAGTAATGACGTTTATGAATACCCAGCCATTGTTCTGCTATGCTTAGATCACCGTCTTCCCAGTAGTGGTCATAACAAAATTCTGGTTTTGTAATGTACTTTCCGTATTTTTCTAATATGGGCAAGCTTTCCTCCCTAGTCATTCCTACAAAAGAATCGATTTGTAGCCAAGGAAAAAATAAGCCCACTTTGCCTGCGATGTTTGTTTGCACAACATTGTGATATGCGTCAGTTGTGTAAATATCTTTTACATCTTTTGTGTCGTGTTCTAATCCGCCTCTGGGTACAATTTTTAAAGTTTTAAGAAATTCTTGTTCTTCTACAGGTAATTTTTCGTATGCTAGAATATTGTTTGTCCAAGTAGTCACACTACCCGAAGTTCCCTTTACACCGTATAACCAAATCAAGGATCTTCTATCTTTTTGCCATGGCCGGTTTGCATGCCATACCATTTCTTCTTTATGGCCTGCGAGTCCTGTTTCGCCGTTTTTGTTTTTTTCGCCGGTAACCCTAGCTATTAATCCTCTAGTATTTGGGACACATTCGTTTTCGTAAGCATCAGTCCCATACTCTGCCCATGCTTCAGCATCCTTAAACATTTCAATTAACCGTAATTCTTCATCAACATCGAGTTGTTGGTTTTTAAAAAATACTAAAGTGTTGGTTGCTAACCAACGTGCTATTGTGTTAATGTTATCTTGTGTTGCTTTTGTTAAATCAAAGTCATCTACTAGTACTGTCCAGCCGTTTTGATGTAATCTATACTCCATATTCTTGCTCCGGAAATCTAAAGACCGCTCTATGTAAAACTCTAGTTTCCATGTCATCAAACGGCCATCGTTTATGTACTCCACTCCATTGTTCTGATATTGTTAAATCTCCGTCGTCCCAGTCGTGATGATATAGGAATTTTTCTTGAGTAGTATAGGCAGTAAGCTCGTCCATTATTTCTCTAGTTTCTTGGTCGGTTAAACCTACGAACCCTTTGATTTGGTTAAATGGATAATACAATCCTTTCACCCCGGTTATATTTGTATGTACTAGATTAGGCGTAAATCCTTTAATTTCTTCCTGTTCATTTGCATGTTTAATAATAATTTTTAAATCAGAATATCGTTTTTTGCTTGCGTCGTCTAACTGTTGATACGAATAGATATTATTGTTCCAAGTCGTCCTAGAACCTTTAGTGCCTTTAACACCGTATAACCAAACCAAAGGATGTCTATCGTTTCTTACTGGGTCATTCACGTGCCAGATCAATTCGCCTGATGTTCCTGCAAATCCAGGATTACCTTCGTCGTCTTTTTCATCTGTAACTCTTATAACATAATTATCGCCGCCGGGAACAATACAGTTTAGGTAAGGCCTATCAATTTCGTTAATTTCTGGATAAAATTGACGAGGTTCTTTAAACATCTTAATTATTCTTACTTCGTCCTCCACTGAAAGATTTTGTTTTTTAAATACTACTAGAGTGTTATTGGCAAGCAATTTACTTACTTCAAATATCTGTTCTTGTGTAATATTTTTTAGATCAAAATCCTCATCGAAAATAACAGTCCAACCGTTTTCATGTAGGCGATAATCTAGCATTTTATTTTCCTTTCAATTTTTTTTCTAAGTCACGATCCGATATTTTTTCTATACCTATGATAGGGATATTTACTTCGAGCGACAAAATTTTTGATACCATTTGGACAATAATTTCTGGATCCATTCGATTAGGATCTTGTGAGGTATAATCTTTAAAACCTCCTGTAACAATATGTGTAGTTTTGAAGAATTCAGTGCATAATTCTAGGCTGGTTTCACGCAAACTTAATTTTTCTTTGGAATACTCTGCATCGTACCACTGCCACCTAGTGTATTCTGCAATACTTCCTATGTTAAAAACATGGCCTTGCATTCCAGATGCATGTGCTATTCTAAGTAATTCTTCTTGTGCACCGTTATTTAATTGAGCAACATTTATAAAAACATTGAAATCTTTTATTATATTTGCAAATTTTTTTTGGCCTTCTACTGACACTAAATCGAATCCGTTTGAAAGATGAATAAACTGCGCAGTTGGAAAATTATGTAATATTGCTTTTGCAATTCCTGGCTTAGCTGGATTTCCGGTACAGATTATTTTATGATTCATTAATTTTTCGTATTAATTACGTATACTTAATGTGAATAAAAATTTGTTTTATAAAAGGTTTATTGAAGCACAACCGGATATTTTAGTTATCTAACTGTACCCAAGATGTGCCGTTGTATCCGTAGAAATGATTGTCGCTTGTATCAAAAAGTATAGATCCTGCTTCTGCATCTGCAGGATAATTAGTAGGACTATCATAACTACCGGTTTGTATGACTTTTTCAGATATTATACCTTTTGAACTTATTGTTGCAGCAAGACCTAATGCTGTGTTATCTCCGACGACAAATCGTATTTCACTAGATGGCGCAACGCTTGATACATCTGAATCGTCGGATAAAAAAGGTGCTATCCCCACACATAGTTTTCTATCAATAAGTTCGTCTTCTATTATCTGAAAAGCAATACTGGAAATTGCCTCACCTGCCTGAAAAGGCGCTGGCGATGCTAAATTATTATTATAGGATGCAATGTTAATACCATCGTTATTTTCGGTTAGAATTATTAAAGTATCATCCTTTGAATCTAAAATATTGGTATTTAAACTCTCTACAGATAAATTTGAAGAAGTAACATCTAATACAGTTTCAGAATCTTCGCCGATGATAGATCCTGTCAAATCACCGAAAATAGTATTTGCGTCTATAAAGTCTACAGTGAGAGAATTGGTATCTCCGTCGAATAAAGTGGTGCTATCTTGTAGCTGTATAGAATTGGTTCTAAAGTTACTTGCAGTAATTTCGCCATCTACGCTTATGCCTTCGAAGTATCCATTACGCCACCTAACATTTTGAGTGCCTAGGTCGTATGCATCGTCGGCGTTCGGTATTAAGTCTGAACCAATTTGTCCGCCAACAATAACATTATCATCTACACCGTCGCCTAAATTAATTTCTCCTGACGCGAAAACAGTTCCATCAATTTGAATATTACCAACGCCGACGATATTGTTTCCAGCAAGATCGAGATTTGCTGCTAATGTAGGATTAGGATCGTCAATTAATTGACCGCTAGTAAGTCTTGGTACAACTGTGTTAGTAGACGGGTCTAGGAATCCCACATACAGGTTACCGTTATCTGTTGTATATAACAGCTCGCCTTCAACAGGCGTTGGAAGATCAGTGCTTACACCCCT
>Ga0209937_1000155_pt1 | contig 22711 bp, 27 predicted proteins | sample SalPon1_B_H2O_MG_FD_185699 | JGI IMG/M metagenome (GOLD analysis project Ga0209937, IMG submission 185699) | Salt pond water microbial communities from South San Francisco under conditions of wetland restoration - Salt Pond MetaG R1_B_H2O_MG... | ecosystem: Environmental > Aquatic > Non-marine... | reverse complement strand
GACACCACACACGTCACCCGCATCCCGCTCCCGGCAGAGACCCGCGCCCCGGGCGGCACCACGAGTGCTTACCTCGTCGATGGACTCCTCGTCGACCCGGCAGCACAAACTGATACACTCGACAGGGCGGTGGCTGCGGCCGCCGCAAACGATTCCCCAGTGACGGCAGTCGCCGTGACGCACACCCATCCAGACCACGTCGGTGCGGTCGCCACCTACGCATCACAGACTGGCGCAACCGTGTACGCGCACACTGCCCACGTCGACCGCTTCCGCGAGGCGACCGGCGTTATCCCCGATGAGACGATCGCCGACGGCGACACGGTCGGCTCGACCGACGTTCGCGTCTGGGTGACGCCCGGGCACGCGCCGGACCACCTCGCGTTCGTAGCGGATGAGCCTACCCAGACCGTGGCTATCGTCGGCGACCTCGTCGTCGCCGAGGGAAGCGTTGCGGTCGCCACACCGGACGGTGATCTCGCCGCGTATCTAGACAGTCTCGACCGCGTCCGTGACAGTGGTGTCGACCGACTGTCCCCGGCACACGGGCCGGTCGTCGACGATCCGGCTGTGACGTGCCGGCGTCTCACCAAGCATCGCCGCAACCGCGAACGGCGCGTTCTCGAGGCGGTCAACGCGGGTGCGAGTGACGTCGATGCCGTCCTCGATGCCGCGTACGACCGCGACCTTTCGGGAGTGGTTGATCTCGCACGAGGGACCGTTCGCGCCCACCTCGAGAAGTTAGTCGCCGAGGGCCGTATCGCGACATCGTGGGCGGGTGAAGACTAGCGCTCTGTGGGGACCGACACGGCCGCCGTGCGGTCGGTCGAGACCCCGTATTCGGCGGCTGCGACCGACGGAGGGGCGTCGGCGAAGTCGGGGCCGTATCGCGAGCCGAGCGACACACAAAGGGCGTCGCGCACACAGGCCCGGACTGCCGCCCCGACCGGCGTCGCCGACCCGGAAAACTGTGCTGTCTTCCGGCCCTCAGGTGCGTCTGTCGGCGTGCAGCCGACGACGACGGCGTCACTCGTAGTCCCGGGCACACCGACCGTCGCGAGCAGTGTCGCCGCCTTCGCCTCCGCGACGACCGACACGAGGTTGGCGAGCGCTCCGGGTTCGAGCGGGCGGTTGACCCCGACGAGCAGGTTGACCGTCCCGTCCGCTCGTCGCGTGGTCGATCGGTCTCGGTCGGCTTGATCCCCCGAGTCGCGACGCTGCTCGTCGTGCTCTCTCATCGTCGAAGGCTCGCCCGTTGCGGTTGGTGGAACCGGCAGCGCCGCAGGGTTCGACACACCGGCTGTGGCGAGAACGGTCGCGCCGTCGAGCCGTGCCACTCGGGCGTGCCGCTGGGCGACACCGGTAAGTAACGCCGGTGGCCCGTCTGCCTGTACGGTGTTTTCTTCACCGAGACCGGCCGCGGTCACTCGATCTGAGACGTACGCCCGCAGGTCGCGCTGGCCGTCGTCTCCCCATCCTGTTGGGACGGTCACGTTGTACGCTGCGCCCGCAATGTCTTCGCCGCCGTCGAAGCCAGTCGAGAGAAACCGTGTCGGCCGGTTTGGCCGCCAGAATCGACAGACGCCGTCGGAGACCACCACCTGAAACGCCCCGTCTGGCTCGGTGGATTCGTCCAGGGCCCTCACACCTCGAGCGCCTCGAGGAGAAGATCGTTGTCCCTGGAGCCACGGACGGCGGTCCGCAGGTGGTCGTCGAGCCCCGGGAAGGTGCGGGCGTCACGTAGCACGACGCCACGCTCTCTTGCGGTCGAAAGGATCTCGTCGACGTCGTCGTCGCCGGTTTCGACGAGCAAGAACGGTGCCTGAGATGGGTAGACATCCCAGCGTGTCTCGAGCCGGTTGCGGATCCGTTCACGTTCTGTGGCGACCCGCTGACGGGTTTGTTCGACGAACTCGGATTGCTCGAGACAGTGTGTACTCACCTCGGCGGCGACCGTCGAGAGCCCCCACGAGATGCGCGCGGTGTCGAGTCGGTCGCGGAGTCGACCCGTGGCGACGAGGTAGCCGGCGCGGATGCCCGGGAGCCCGAACAGCTTGGTGAGCGACCGCGCGACGACCACGCCCGGCTCGCCTGCGAGCGACGCTTGCGGTGCGTAATCGAGGAATGCTTCGTCGACGAGCAGCGTGGTATCGGCGTCGCGACACCGCTCGGCGAGCCGACGGAGCCCCTGACGCGGCGGTAGCTCACCGGTTGGGTTGTTCGGGGTACAGACAACGACGGCCGCGTGGTCTGTCGGGTCGACCTCGAGGATCGCGTCGTGAGCGATCCGAACCGGGACGCCACCTTGGAGTCGAACTTCTCGTTCGTATTCGCCGAACGACGGGGTCGGAACGGCAACGGAGTCGCCGGATTCGACGAGAATCGAAAAGAGGAGCCGCATCCCGGCGGTCGCACCCGCGGTTGGGATCACTGCTTTGGGGTCACATCCGACGTACTCAGCGGCGGCCGTCCGGAAGTCCGTGTAGCCGTCACAGGGATACCGACGCGCCGCTGCAAGTGCTGACTCGTACACACCCGCCACCCCGGGTGGTGACCGTGGGTTGGTGTTCGCACTGAAGTCGACAACGTGGGGATCGGTGGTCCCTCCGTGTGCCACGCAGCCGACTTCGTCCAGCGCACTGGTGTCCATACACAGGTAGTACGGGTGGGTAATAAAAATCTCTCCGTTCGTTACCACGTTCGCCGAAACATGCGACGACGATCGACTGTGTTCAAACGTTTATTACCGCAAGTCAGCGTGCGCTGTGGCGGCCATGCGGGCGACTGAGAGGTCTCGCGGCCGATTGACGTTGATCGTGAGCGACCGATTCTCGCTCACGAGGATCCGATCGGGGTCGTCTCCCACGACATTGAGCCCGCTCGGTGCGAGCGCCCTGTCCTCGTGCTCGAACGTCGTGTCGACGCTTACGCCCAATTCGTGCTTCCGTGCTGCCGGCACACAGACGGTAACGGACTGTACCGAGGAATCCCCCGTGGTGTCATCTCGCGTGTCTCCCGACACATACGCGTCGCCGCTGCCGGTATCTGGCCTCACTGCGGCATCGACCGCTGCGTCGACGTCGGAGCCACGGAGTAGCGGGAGATCGGCAGCGACTGTAACCGCCGGACCGCTGACCGTGTCGAGGCCGCGGTTGAGGTCCGTCACGTAGCCGTCGCCGCTTCCTTCAAGCACGGTACAGGGAACGGCGACTGCCTCGGCGAGCTCGTCGCGGAGTCGGTCGGCGGTCGCCGGTGTGTGCGGTGAGACGACTGCGACGACCCGTGTAATGCGTGCGGCGGCGAGCGCGTCAAGCACCCGTCCGACCATTGGCCGGCCGTCGACTGGAACGAGTGGCTTCTCCCGGTTCTCGTTGAGTCGGGTCCCGCGTCCTCCACACAGGAGGACTGCCGGCATCACAGGGCGGTTCGAGGCGTGCGTAGCCGCGTTTGCGGTGTCCGTCATCGATCCGCGTATCGCCGGTGCTGTGACGCCGTCGGGCCGAAGCTCGGTGGTGCACGCCGTGCGCTCGCAGCGTCCAAACTCACACGAACGCCCACACGATCACCCCCACGTGAAGCGCGACGGCACGCCCAAGCTCGTTCGTCGCCCCGAGCACGTCACCGCTTACGCCGCCCAGCCACGGCGACACCCGACGGTACACAACCAATGCCACGGCCGGCCCTGCAAGCACGGTCGCCACTAACGCTGGGAACGCTCCAGCGGGCGGCGCGAGCACGACAGGTATCGAAAGCACGATAACCGGAAGCATCGATACCGGCCCTACGTCGCCGACAACGGCCGATCCGAGCCCTTCGTGTGCCGGTCGGCCGACGCAGGCTAGCAGCGCCATCCCAGCTTTCGCACCCACCTCGGCAGCAAGCACCACCCGGTACGCCGTCGTCCCAGCAAGCGACTCCCCGCCGGTGAAGCCAGTGGCGAGTGCCAGCACGCCAAGCGTCGTCGTCAGCAGGGTCACGCCCAGCGCGAGGGCGCCGCCAACGCCGAGCGCGGCATCCTCAAGCGCCGCCCGGCGGCGTTCGGGGTCGTGGGCGGCGATCGCGTCTCCGAGGTCGGCCAAGCCGTCGGCGTGGGTCACGCCACCAAGCAGGTAAAGCGCGAGGAGGTAGCCGGCAGCAGCACTCCACGCCGACGGTGCAAGCAGGGCGAGCCCCGCGACTGCCCCGAGGCCTGCGCCTACAACGGGAAACGTCCACGGTGATCGACGGAACGCGTGCCAGTCCGCGGGCGCACCACCCGGAATCGGCACACGCGTCAGGAAGGTGAAGGCGCCGCGAAGTGCAGGGATTGGCCTCGCGGGTCCCACGCGGCCTGTCTGGTCGCTCACGTCACGACCACCCCGTAGCTCTCGAATCGGGAGACAACCCTGCCGACCCCCGCGACGACCACGCCCGTAGCTCCAATCCCGAGCCAGCCGGCGCGTGAGACGACCCGAACACCGGCTTGAGCCACTGTGGACGTCGGTAGCGGTCGATCTGGGTACAGCGCGTACGCACCCGGCTTCTCTAGTCGACAGCCGAGGAGGACTGCGATCGACGCCATGGGCCAGCCGGCGTTTGGCGAGTCGGGAATGCCGGCGGTCTGCCCGACCGATGGTTCCCCTGTTGGGGTGAGACTGTGTCGCCCTTCCTGCTGCTTGCGAGTGAGGCGTCCAGCGGCCAGAAGCAGCACCGCAGCCACGCGAGCCGGAAGCCACATGACCGCATCGTCGAGGCGAGCCGGTGCCCACCCCGCGATGCGGTGGCGGTAGCCGAGCATCGAATCGAGCGTGTTGACGCCTTTTACCCACCCGGCCACGCCAGCGGCGACCGCGAGCCCCTCGACTGTCGAGAGTCCTCCCCCGACGGCGATGAGCGCCCCGAGCGAAAACCCAATTAGCGGCGCGATGAGCCCGTCAGCAAGGTTCTCTGCTGCACTCTCGACGGCCGCAGACCGGACGTACGCCGGCGAGAGTTCGCTCGCGTCTCGACCGGCGAGTGCACGCAGCTCCCAACGCGCTTTGTCGAGGTCTGACTCACTCAACTCGATCACGTCTGTGGCAACCTCGATGAGCATGCGATGGCTTGTACAGACGAACAGCGCGCCCGCAGCCAGTATCGTCGCCGTGAGGTGTCCACTGGACCCGACCGCCACGTGCATGCTCTTCGCACCCGCGAGCACGAGTCCGGCGAGCGCGAGTCCGAAGCCCATGGGGACACCCACCGCAATCCCCACACCGACGAGCCGGGTGTCTGGAAGTCTGGTGTCGAGTCCGCCGACGAGTCGCCCGAGCCAGGCCACGGGGTGGAGTCGGGTCGGCGGTTCACCGAACGCCCGGTCTGTGGCGGCGGCGAGCGCGATCGCGCCGGCCGCCGCGAGGCTCACGGTTCGGCCTCCAGCTCGCCAGCGAGTGCCGAGAGCGGAGTCTGTGTCACGTCGAATAGCCGGCCGCCAACGTCGACGATCCCGCCGTCGGTGGCCGGGTCGTCGCCGACGTGTACGAGCGCGTCCGGTGTGACTCCGAGTGCATCGGCCGCCGCCTCGAACGCTGAGTGGTGCGGTTTCCGCCAGCCACAGCCGACGCTTGTGGTGACTGCGTCGAACTCTCCGCGAAGGTCTGCGCGTATCAGGGTTCGGGGAACGAGTTCTGGTACCGAACAGTTCGAACAAAGCCCGACCGGGCCGCGCTCGGCCGCGGCTCGCACCGCCTCAAGCGCCCCCTCGCGCCGGATGACCGTCGGGTCGAAGGCGGCTACGACGGCGTGTCGCACAACGTTGTCTGCGGCTGTGATACCACGAGAGTCGAGGGCGGCACTCACGTGCGCCGGCAGCGGCGTCTCTGCGCCTGCAGGTGCGTCAACGTGGCGTTCACCGTACGCGACGTGCCAGTCGTCGGGAACGGGGACGTCACGCGACTCGAGTTCGCGCGCGACGACCTCGGCGGGGTCTGTCGGGTAGTCGACGTCGACGAGCGTGCCGAAGAGATCGAACGTAACTGCCACGATACTCGATGTAGGGGCAATCAGGGATTTAAGTTGTCGGTCGCTCACCGGAGTCGCTCACAGCGCGGGGATGATGTGCAGCGTGTAGAACCGGTAGAGTCCCGTGAGCCACGCACAGAGCCAGAAGATCATGAACCCGGCTACGCCGAGCCGAAGCCGGCTCCGCCAGTGACCGATGTCCTCGTGAATCTCGTCGATGTCGACGTCGGGGTCGTCGTAGGCATCAGCACTGCGTTTGGCCTGCAAGATCCGAACGATACCGGTGAGCGCGAGCGTCAACATCGCGTACGCCTGTAGCCCCAAGACGGCGTGTATCACTGCCCCGCCCGACAACTGGTCGAGTATCCGCGGGAGCATCCACGTCGTTATCGGGATCGTCGTGAGCGCGAGACCAACGAGGATGAACTTGAGGTGGTACGTCAATACGTTCCACGTCACTACCTCTGCGTCGATCATGATCCACGCGCCGTACAGAAGGAACGGCAGGCTCGCCGTCACGGATAGCCCGGCCACTGCCGCGATCACCGACTCGTCGACCATGTATGCTGGTCGGGCCGGAACGCGTAAAACTCCCCGATTTGCCGCCACCGCAACTCGTCTCGTCGACGTGACTCGCTGGTATTCGCTGTCGGTGGCTCCGGCGGCGTGACGTCCGGGGGACGCCCGCAGGGCGGCGTCGGACGAAAACAGTTACCCCCCCGAGCCCGTAGATGGGTCTGATGGAGGACACCTCGACGCGAGCGGCGTCGGACGACCCCGATCAGAGCGCCGCCGAGGACGCCGTCGACGAACCCGGCCAGAGCGACGAGGGTGAGCGCGGCGACGAGGGTGAGCGCGGCGACGAGGGTGAGCGCGGCGACGAGGAGACCGCGACGGGCGCAGACGCGAACGAGGTGCCCCCCGATCCGGATGCGCGCGCCACTGAGACTACCGATGCGGATGGTGAGGGCGCAGGCGTAGATGATCTTGATGCGCTCCGTGAGCGTGTCGACGCCGAGTACGACTTCGAGGACTTTGGACCGGCGGACATGGCACGCATGACCGCCGAGGAGTGGACCGCTGCCTTCGATCCTGAGACGTGGATCACTGGCGGGCGGCTGCTCGACCGCGTCGAGGCAGAACTCAAGTCGCGAATCGCACGACGGGAAGTGTTCGGGCTGCTAGAACGAGTCCGTGAGGACGGTGAAGAGCGCGTTCTCGTCTACTCTGATGAGGGGTACGCGATCGTCCGTCCAACAGGAGAGGTGAGCGGTCGCGGCACCGTGCTTCGAGATGTCGAACCGCTCGTCGCGATGGCGGCAATGGAGGAGTACGAGGTGCCCGAACCGCCGGCTGACTGGTCGCTTCCGCATCCAGAGAGCGTTCCCGAGGGGTCCGGTGAGTTCGGCAACCTGATGATACAGGTGATCGCGGCCGTCCAGGTGATTGCCGGCGCGATACTTCTCGGTGCGTCGTTCTTCTTCAATCTCGAGAGCATCATCGGTCCCGCAATGGGGATTGTCTTTCTTCTCGTCGGCGGGTTCTTGTTCGCCATGGTTGCGAACGCGCGACTCTCCGATCGGTTTCGATCGGCGGAGTACCGTGACCGGCTTCGCGCGCTTCGAGAGGCCGAAGAACGACCCGAGTTCGTCCCCGTCGACGAGGCCGCACTGACCGACGCTCGAGACGATCAGTGAAACGGCCGAATTTAGGGGTTTCACACCCCGTATGTGGCACCAGACGGACGTCGATAGTCGGTGGGTTTAAGCGCACCCCGTGCGCAGTAAATTTGTATGAAAAGGCGGGAATTCGTGCGGACGGCCGGCGGGGCAACCGCCGCGGCCACGGCTGCCGCTGGCACGGCCGGAACGGCCGCCGCACAGGAGGTCAAACCGGACTGGCCGAGCGGGGTCACGAACGGCAACCTCGGGACCTACCAAGACGCTCGCGGTGAAAGTGAGGTAACCGTCCAGGTCGGTGCCGGCGGCAGCGGCCTGGCGTTCGACCCGGCCCAGCTGTGGGTCGACCCGGGAACGACAATCACCTTCGAGTGGACCGGCAACGGCGGCGCCCACAACGTGCAGACAGTCGAGGGTGGCGGCCCAGCAAGTCTCGACAGCGGCGACCCGGTCGGCGAAGAGGGATACACCTACGAGTACGAGGTAACTGAAGACGACGCCGGGATCACCCACTACCACTGTGTGCCGCACACGGCCGTTGGCATGCACGCCGGCCTCGCCGTCGGTGGTGACGTCGCCACCGTTGAAGCGGGTGGTGGCGCCGCAAACACCGGGTGGCCTGAGGACATCGCCGACGTTGGGATGCCGATCCACGCCCACTGGGTGGGTGTCGCGTCGGGCCTCGGGATCGTGTTGACGTTCGTCTTCACGTTCTATACGTTAAAGTACGGCGAGTCCGCACATACGGGACACGGAGGAACCCAATGAGCTCGAGCGGATCGTCGTACGGTGACATCCACCGGTACGAGCCGGCCAGAGAGAGCACCGCGGCCGCGATTGCCATTGTTCTCCTCACCGTCATCGAGGTCGTCTTCGTCTTCCTCTTCGTCTACGGACTGATGTTCTCGTGGGCGTCGACGGAGTTCGGGAACATGTTCATGGGCGCCGTGCTGGCGCTCATCTTCCTCGACCTCGCGTTCATCTTGGTGTTATACCGCAAGGAGTTCCTCCCCGATGTGATGATCGTGAAGAAGCGTCGGCGGAAGTGGGAGGACCTCTACATCAGCGAGGAGGATAAAGACGGCGTGGAGATCGGCACAGACGACGCCTGGGAGACGGTGAAACGCGCCGTCTACCCGTACTACAAGAAGTGATCACCCAATGAGCCTCAAAAAACGCGACGAAATGGACCACAACGCGTGGCTCAAGAGCCAGGACCTCACGGTCATCGAAACGGCGTTCTTGACCACGCTCATCTGGATCGACAAGCGGCTTCGCATCGTCGACTACCTCGAGTTGCTGGAGACGATGTACTACCGCGCGAACCTCCAGATGCCAAAGAGCCACACCGAACAGTATGACCTCGACAACAAGTTCTGGTACTGGTACCCGCTGTACTCGCTCGGGTCACTGTCGATCCTCGCGTATCTAGTCGCCGCGGTCTCCGGTGCCTTACTCGGGTTCTACTACTCACCCTCGACGGCGGGTGCAGCCGTCCAAGGCGACCCGACGGCCGCGTACAACTCCGTCGTGACCATTCTTCAAGACGTCCAGTTCGGCTTCATGCTCCGGTCGATCCACAACTGGGCGGCACAGTTCATGGTCGCTGCGGTGTTTCTTCACATGCTCCGCGTCTACTTCACGGGCGCGTACAAGGAGCCGCGTGAGGTCAACTGGATCCTCGGCGTCATCCTGATCGGATTGACGCTGTTCTTCGGCTTCTCTGGGTACGTCCTGCCGTGGAAGCAGCTCTCCTTCTGGGCTGCACAGATTGGCGTGGAGATGGCGCTCGCGACCCCGATTGTCGGGGAGTGGGCTGCACAGCTCCTGTTCGGCGGGTTCACGCTCGGACAGGCGACGCTCGTGAGAATGTACATCCTGCACGTCTTCGTGTTGCCGTTCGTGGTGACCTCGCTCATCGCGCTCCACGTCGGTATCGTCTGGGTGCAGGGTATCGCGGAGCCGCACTAAGCCAATGACCGACGACACCGAACCGATGACGGACGGCGGAACCGACGAGAGCGCACGGACCGACGGCGGCGCCCCAGCGACGGTGCCACCGGACGACGAGACCCCGTCGTGGACCGAGCGCAAAGAACACTCACAGGGGCTCGCACAGCTGACCTACCAGTACTTCGAGCGGTCCCGTCGTGAAGACGAGGACCTCCGTGCGGAGTCGACGTACGTCGAGCGTGACGTACTTGGCTTCCCGACGTGGCCACACGAGACGATCCGCAATCTCGCGATCGCGAGCTTCTTCGTGGGGATGATGGTGTTCATCGCAGCCCTCATGCCCCCACACTTCGGTCACCCGGCAAACCCCGGCTCGACGCCGGCTATCATTCTGCCCGACTGGTACCTCTACTGGTCGTTCGGCCTGTTGAAGCTCAACCCGTTGAACCCCGAACTCGCTGTGCTCGGCGGCAACATCCTCATCGGCAACGAGTTCTTGGGGATCGTCGCACACGGTATCCTGTTCGGCTTCATCGGACTCGTTCCGTTCTTGAACAAAGGGAACGCGCGACGCCCGGTCGAGGAGCCGTTTTGGGCCGGCGTCGGGATGGCTGGTGTTGTGCTGTCGCTCACGCTGGCGGCGCTCGCAATCCAGAACTTCTTCCCGTTCGAGCTTGAGCTGCTCATCACACTGACGTTCCTGCTCCCGGTGCTCGCGGGAGTCATCACCTACGCGGTGTTAAAGACCATGCGTGAAGGGTACTCGTACGACCTCAACCGTCGCTACTTCATGCTGCGGCCGCCGAAGTAATCGGCACTCCCGTTTTGTTCATGTCTGAGTCCGACGACTACGACGATGTCCAGCCCACCGATGCGACCGGCGATCCGATAGCTGCCGGTGACGAGGCCGACCCGCGCACCGAGCCGGTCGGCGCCCGTGTCGGTCCAAACGGTCGCGAGATCGTTGTCCCACTCTCGTTGTACAAGACCGTCACGGCGCTGTCGACGTTTGTCGCGGTGGTGACGTATCTCGTGGGATTCATCCTGATCGACGCGGCGACGCTGCAGGTGAGCATTCTTCGCCGGATACTCATCTACGGCCTTTCACAGGTCGGTGTCACCCCGCCCGATGACGTGTTGACCGCCGCGTTCGCTATTGTCGGCGTCGGCTCGATACTGCTCGGAACGGCGGTGTACGTGCTCGGAACGCGGTTCCGCGCCCAGGGAATGGGAAAGCCTCAAGAGGACTCCACCGAAGGGTAAACCAATGGCAGACGAGTTCATCAAAGGATTGGCCCTGTTCGCGCTCGGGGGCCTCGGCTGGATCACCTTCGGCGCGTGGTACCGGACGCCCTCCTACTACGAGATCGTCCAGCTGGTGAACCCCGCAGAGGGGGTGGAGACGGTGTACGGGCAAGTAGGTGTACTCACCGGTGACGCACTGTACTGGCTGATGATCCTCGGGCCGATTACCTTCTGGGTGCTCATCCCGATCACCCGACAGATTCGTCGTAGCGTCGGCGAAGACGCGGCCAACTGAGACCGCATTTCGACTCGGCTTTTCGACGACTTGGACCGAGTGGTCAACGCAGACGCCACACCGACCGCGGTGTCTCTGGGATACCCACACAGCAGAGTGAAGCACTGCTGTGTCGTATCTAGCGGTCTGTTGGCCTGAGACGACGTCTCAGTACGCTATCTGGTCGCCACATCGCACTTAGCACCGACGTTCGAACCGCTACAGGTGAGCGTTTGTGTGATAGTGGCGGACGTGTGCGCTGACCGAGTGTGGCTCACGGACGGTGATCGACGGAAATGGATGGCGCGTATGGCCGCGACGGCCTTACGCGAGGATGGCCTGGTTCCAGATATCCGCGACGAGGAAAAAGAACGCGTAGTAGCCGGCGTACAGCAGGATGAGCGCCGAGGTGACGATGGCGCTCTTTGGCGCTTCGATCGGCATGTCGTTGCGGGCCTCGACGTTTCGCGACTCGAACTCGAAGAGGTCGGCAAGCACGAGCGTGACGGCGAGGATTGAGAGGATCGCACCGCCAGTAGGCTGGTGGATTGCAAAGAGGAAACTGAGTGTGACGAGTCCGAAGTTGGTGAACGCGTGTGGTCCGTACGGCTCGACGCTGTCGCCGACGCTCGCCTGCACGACGTGGCGACTGTGTGCGACGTGTCGGGTGGCGAGGTTCGTGACCGCCATCACGAAGATGGCGAACGGCAGTGCCGGACCGACGGCCGACAGCCAGCCGAGCGGAACGAGGAACTGCAATGGATCCATATCGATCCATCCGGTCACGAGTTATTAGAACCTTTCCGATCGGCGTGTACCGTGGTATTCAGTTGGCCAGGTGCCGCCACGGCGATGCGGTCCGTGACCTCGATGTCGACCGTCTCACCGGGCTCGATCGACGTGCGACTGTCGCCGTCGACGACGAGTGCGACGGCCCCATCACCGCGTTCGAGTCCGACGCTCACGCCGCCGTCAACGACCCACACCGACTTTCGGGTGCTAAACGGCGCTATCGGGACCACCGCGAGGCCTGCACCGGCGTCGAGCCGAGGGCCGCCGACAGCGGCCGTGTATCCACGGCTCCCGAGCGGCGTAGCAACCACGACGCCGTCGGCTCGAACCGATACCGGTCGACTGTGTGGCCGCTCGATAGCGTACTCGGCGATCTGGGCGGGCTCGTCGGTGACCACGGCGACGTCGAGCGCGGCTCGGGCTGTCACTGACTCACCAACGACCGAGAGGACCGGGTGTTCGACCCACCGGGTCTTGCCGGCGAGCAGGCGTTCGACGGCGGTGAGTACGGTCGTCCCGAGCGTGTCGCTGCGGTCGACCACCGGAACCACGGCCGGGCGGTCATCGTCAGTGTCCGACGCCTCAGCCGGTGACACACGCGCACGGACCACCTCGCCGACCGCTCCCGAGCCAACCGCCACGAGCGCATCGGCCTCGGCTCGGTCGACGGGGCTGCCCCCAGCATCCTCGACGACCTGCCGCACTCGTGACCGAAGCGACGCGTCGGCACCGACGACGGCGACGCGGGTGGGCGGCTGCTCCATGCGTGAGCCGTGCGTGCGGGACGCTCGAAAAGCTCCCGGTTCGGGGCCCATGGGCCGCCACTGCCTGGCCGCTTCCCAAACGCTCAACTCACGCGCGAACGCTCGATACGATCCATGAGCACGTGGATCGGCGACACCTTCATGAGTGACGTTGGCTGGGAGCACTTGGAGACGCTCGTCGACATCAGAAACCGCATGACTGGAAGCGACGGCGAGCGTCGGGCGGCCGAGGCGACGCGCGAGGCACTCGCTGCAGTCGGCGCCCGCGACGCCCACCTCGAGTCCTTCGACGTCCAAGGGTGGACGCGGGGGTCGTCGGCGGTCGAGGCAGGAGAGACAACGCAAGACAGCATCGCCCTTCCGCGCAGTCCGTCGGCGGCCGCGACGGGCGAGTTAGTCGATCTCGGCTACGGCCTCCCGACGGACTTCGAGGACGTCGAGCTCGAGGGGACCATCGTGATGGTCGCTTCAAACGTTCCCGACCACTACGATCGATTCATCCATCGCCGCGAGAAGTACTACTACGCTGTCGAGGCCGGCGCGGCCGGATTTATTTTCCGTAATCACGTCGAGGGGTGTCTCCCCCCGACTGGTAGTGTCGGTACCGAGGCGTCACCGATCGGCGAGATTCCGGCCGTGGGCGTCTCGAAGGAGGTCGGCGCTAGACTCGGGCGACGGTTCGACGGCGAGCCAGTGACGGTCCGTGTCGACGCGACGATTCACGACGCGACGAGCCAGAACGTGCACGCCGATATCGGTCCCGACACCGACGAAGCCGTGCTGCTCACGAGCCACGTCGACGCCCACGACATCGCCGAGGGCGCCGGCGACAACGGCGCTGGGACCGCCGTCGTCGTCGAAGTCGCGAGAGCGCTTGCCGCCCGCGAAGACGACTTCGACACCCGCGTCCACTGTCTGGTGTACGGCGCCGAAGAGGTCGGCCTCGTGGGATCCGGTCACGACGCTGAGACCCGGGATCACGAGACGATCAAGGCGATTGTGAACAACGACGGGGTCGGACGGGGCCGTACGCTTCGACTGTATACACACGGGTTTGATACACTCGAGACGGCTACGATGACGGTCGCCCAGCGGTTTGATCACCCGATCACGACGGTCCCCCAGCTTGGACCACACAGCGACCACTGGCCGTACGTCCAGTGGGGGGTGCCGGGGATTCACGTGATGAGCGAGACGGGCGACGAGGGACGCGGCTGGGGACACACATTCGCCGATACGCTCGATAAACTCGAGCCGCGCACCATCCGTGAACAGTCGATACTGCTGACCGAGCTAGTCGTGGAGCTGGCTGACGACTCGACGATGGTTCCACACCGCGATCCGACGTCGATAGCCGCACAGCTCGAAGCCGAGGACCTCGCCGAGGGGATGCGAATTATCGGCGACTGGCCGTACTGAGTCTCAGCTCAAGTGCCGACGGGAGACACGCAGACACTCAGGCGACCGGACACTCAGGCGACCGGTAGCGCCGGCAGCATCACCGCGGCTGTTTCGGCGGCGCGGAACGTCGAGTCGTAGACGTGGTTCAACAAGACGTACGCGACGACACCGAGGACCAACGAGAGCAGCCACGCGCTCGCGGCGATCCGGCCGACTATCCGGTGTGGCGTCTGTGTTCGGAGCTCGTGTTCGGTGTGGGTGAGCCCGAGGACGATCGCGTAGAGGACGACCGGGACCGAGAGGATAGAAAGCGCGATGTGGATCGCAAGCATGATCAGGTACGCGTAGTACGCCGGGTCGGGACCGACGAAGTACTTCGTGCCGCCGCCGGCCACCTTCGGGATATACATCCCGAGAAAGATCAGGATCAGCGCGAACGAGGAAACCATCGCTGCGGCGTGTTTTTTCACCTGGTCGGTGCGGATCCAGTACCACCCGAGCGAGAGCGTCCCGATCGTGATCGTGTTTACCACGGCGATCGCGTGTGCGAGCAGGTCAACTTCTCCCCGCGTCAACTCCGGGAATAGCGCTTGGAACTCGGGGACGAGGAACGCTCCGAGGACGGCCCCATACCCGACGACAGTGAGCAACACGGTGATCTCGCGGGTCCGTCTCTTGGCCCGATCACGGACGGTGACGGTGGACATACCTCCGGTACGGACGGGACCGTTATCGTCCTTTCGAGGCCGGCCTCACCGCTCGATCACGCCGGTCGCCGTCGCGACCTCGACCGCGGCTGCTTCGTTGATCCCCCCCTGCAGGATCGTGTAGCGATCGCGGATCTCGTGGGCGGTGGTGAGCGCGGCAATGAGCTCGTCGTCGGCGATACCGAGGTCGCCCGCGGTCGTTGGAGCGCCGAGTTCAGCGAGCGCATCACGGATCGCAGACCACTCGCCGTGCTCGCCGCTGTGGAGGTACTCGGTCACGATCGCGGCGACTCCCACCTGGTGGCCGTGGAGCGCCTTCCCGGGGGCGATTCGGTCGAGCTGGTGTGAGATCAGGTGTTCTGCGCCCGAGGCGGGTCGTGATGAGCCCGCAATCGACATCGCGACGCCCGAGGAAACGAGCGCCTTCACCACCACCCACGAGGATTCCTCGACTCCCGGGCGAATCAGGTCGGCGTTCTCGACGAGCAGCTCCGCGGTCATCTCTGAGAGGGCTCCGGCGTACTCGCTGTACTCGACGTTGCGTAGCCGGTGTGCGAGCCGCCAGTCTTTCACCGCGGTGTAATTCGAGATGATGTCCGCACAGCCAGCCGTGGTGAGTCGCCACGGCGCCTCCGCGAGCAGGCTCGTGTCCGCGACGACCGCCAACGGCGGGTCAGCGGCCACCGAGTGGCGAGTGTCACCCTCGGGGATCGACGACCGACCCGAGACGATTCCGTCGTGAGAGGCCACTGTCGGGACGGAAACGAAGCCGACACCGAGGTGGTCGGCGGCCATCTTCGCGATGTCGATCGGCTTCCCGCCGCCGAGTGCGATCAGGTACCCCGGATCGACCGCCTCGGCAGTCTCTTTGAGCGACTCGACCGCGTCGAAGGACGCAGACTCGACGACTGCAGTCTCGGGGTCGTCGAACTGCGCGCGGACTCGGTCGCCGGCGATCGACTCTGGGGTTGGACTCGTCACGATGAGCGGGCGGCCGCTCAAGTACAGCTCACCGACTGCAGTACCGAGGTCGTCGACGACGTCGTGGCCGACGAGCACGGTGCGTGGGAGCTTGATCCACGTCGACTTCTCGAACATACCGGCACCTCACACCGGGCGGTGAAAGCCGTTGTTCCTCGCTGCCGACACCACCCTCCGGCCCTTCTCGGGGACCACGACCGCGTCACCGTTGCTCACCACGAAAGGACCGTCGTCGTGGCGTCGACGAGAAAAAAGAGCCCGAACCCGGCGAGCACCAGCGCGGAGCCGACGGCGACCACGGGCGCGACTGTCTCGATTCGCCGCTCTGCAGCGGCGAGTCCCGCCGGAAACAGCGTGATCCACGAGAGCACGCCGAGGAAGAACCCGCCAAGTAGGGCCGGAGAGCCGGTAGCTACGACGAGTGTCCCGGCGAGGTCCGCGCCGACAACGGGGAGCCGCGCGAGGACGTCCAGCTCGCCCGGACGCAACATGCCGACGCCAACGGTGAGCCAGAATAGCACTTGGAAGGGGTTCGTGAGCGCAAGCGCGAGCGCCTTCTGAAACCCCTGTCCCTCAGCGATCCGCGGCTCGTCGTCCGATGTCGGCCGAAAGGAGGCGCGCGCGCCGCGAGCCGCGCCGACCGCGAAGTAACACATCAGACAGCCGCCGACGGCGACCATGGCCGTCTGAAGCCGAGGGATCGACTGCACCACGGAGACGACACCGAGGTACGCAAGTACGAAGAAGATCGCGTCGGCAGTCGCTGCGCCGAGCCCCGCCCTAGTGCCTGCGGCCCACCCGCGCAACACTGCCTCCTCGGCGATAACCGCGTTCATCGGTCCCGGCGGCGCCGCGAGCGCTAACCCGAACACCACCCCGACGAGGAGGGTCCCGACCGTATTCACGACGCGCAAAGACGGGTGGCGGTGTGAAAAATCCAGTGGGCCGGCAGGGGTGTCGCGGTACACTCAGACGGCGTCTTCGACGCGGATCGAGCGCGCCACAGCGGCAGGGAGACTTTGCTCGCCCGACGGTGTCTGCACCGTGATCATGCCAAACGGGGCGACGTCGACGACCTCTACTGTTGTCCCCGGAGTGATGCCAGCGTCGGCGAGGTAGTCGAGTTCGGCCTCATCTCGGTCAGAAACGCGTGTCACGACGAGTCGGTCGCCCGCTGGGTGGTCTGCGAGCCGCCGCCCGCCGGACTCCGGGATCGGCTCGAGATCGGCGCCTGGGATCGGATCACCGTGGGGGTCCACCTCAGGGTCGTTGAGGGCGTCGGCGACGCGCCGCTCGAACTCCTCGGAGATGTGGTGTTCTAACGCGTCGGCCTCGTCGTGAACGTCACTCCAGTCGTAATCCAGCTGGTCGGCGAGAAACGCCTCGATCAGCCGGTGGTGGCGGACGACCTCAAGGGCGACCGCCTCTCCTTCCGCCGTGAGCTCGACGCCCTGGTACGGCTCCCGATCGACGAGCCCCCGGTCAGCCAACTTTCCGATCATGTCGGTCACTGACGGCGAGCTCTTGTCGAGGTACTCCGCGATGGTGGACGTCGAGACGGGAGGACCTTCCTCCGCCTGAAGCACGTAGATGGCCTTCAGGTAGTCCTCCATCACGTCACTCAGCATTCGTCGGTCGTAGTCGGAGGCGAGTCAAATACCTACCGGCCGGCGGTCGAATCGGAAGTCGCAGGTGGCAGCCCAAGCGCCGCAAGGTCCACGTGCTCGCACACAAGCCGGGCCGCACGATCGATCGGATCGCGGGGACGGGCCCGTTCCCCATCGCTTTCGGGGCCCGTCGGTGACACCCCGGCCCGCTCGCGAACGCGCGCTACGAAGCCGCGACGAAATCCGTCGTTCTCAAACAGCCCGTGGAGGTACGTCCCGAACACGTCCGGCGTTGCCGCACCGAGTGCGACGCCCCCGCGGTCGCCGTCGGGATCACACACGGGCGTCGAGACCGGATCACTGCCCGCGCACCGACTCGTCTCACCCATGTGAATCTCGTAGCCAGTCACCGGAATCGCTACCCCATCGCTCGCCGCCCGCCCGGCGACAACATCGGTCTCTCGAGGATCGACTCGGAGCTCCGTGGCCACGACCCGCTTCTCGGCCGAGAAGGCCGTCTCGACGGGGAGCAGGCCGAACCCATCGACCACCCGTGGTGCGTCTGCGGCCGCGCTCTCGACGTCGGCGCCCGTGATCCGCTCGCCGAGGAGCTGATACCCCCCACAGAGACCCACAATCGGGCCGTCGAATCGACGAAGCGCCTCGTCAAGGCCGGCCGCACGGCAGGCGCGAAGGTCGTCTACGGTGTTTTTCGTGCCCGGAAGCACGACCGCGTCGGCGTCGCCCAGCGAGTCCTCGAGAGGCACGTACGCAACCTGAACCCCCGGTTCGGCCGCAAGCGGCTCGACGTCCGTCGCGTTCGAGATGCGCGGCAGCCGGGGGACGGCGACGGTCACGAACTCGTCATCGGTACTGTCCTCGTCACCGCGGACGACTCGCTCGTTGGGAGCGGGAAGCGCAACGCTGTCTTCTTCGGGAAGCCCCGGGTCGTCGTATGGGAGCACGCCGAGCACGGGGACCCCGGTTCGCTCTTCGACGGCGTCGATGCCTGGTGTCAGGAGGGATCGGTCCCCGCGGAACTTGGTGATCACCACGCCGGCCACTCGGTTGCGGATGTCAGCCGGCAGGAGCTCGAGCGTCCCTACGATCGATGCGAAGACCCCTCCGCGCTCGATATCCGCGACCAGCAGCACATCGACGCGGGTCCCGTCCGTCGCTGCGTCTGTTGCCCGGCCGAACGCTCGCGCCGTCTCGACGTTCGCTAGGTCCCGATCGTGGAGGTTGATCTCGGCTATCGACCCGGCTCCTTCTGCGATGACTACGTCGGTGGCGGCGGTGAGTCGGTCGTGTGCCGCGGCTGCAGCCGCCTGAGCTGTCTCCCATTGCCCATCGTAGTAGTCGGCCGCAGACGCGTGGGCGAGCGCCTGCCCGTTCACGACAAGCTGACTCTCCCCTTCGCCCCGGGGCTTGAGCAACACCGGATTGTGATCCGTCTGTGGCGTCACCCGGGCCGCTCGCGCCTGGACGTACTGAGAGATCCCCACCTCGCCGAACGCGGCGTCGACGTCGGCGCCCGGTGCGGTCGACACTGCTCGGGCGTTGTTCGACATGTTCTGTGCTTTGTACGGAGCGACAGCCACCCCTACGTCCGCGAGGTGTCGACAGAGCCCGGCAGCGACTGTCGACTTTCCGACGTGTGAGGCGGTGCCCGCGACGAGCAGGGTTCGCCCCGGTGTGGTCGATTCATCGAGCATGTCGTCTTTCACGCCGGTTCGTCCGCGGTATCGTCCGCGTCCCACGCCCCCGCAGCGAGTCCCGTGGCGAGTGAGACCGCGGCGTCGACGTGGCGGTCAGCCGTCTCGTCGCCCGTCTCGTCGATCGCTACGAGTAGCGTCTCGATTTCGCCTGCAGTCTCGCGGACGACGGACGCATCAGTTCTTTCAGGCGCGATAGCCTCCGCGAGCGCCTGCGCCTCGCCGAGTCGCCAGCCTGCTTCCCGCTCGACCGGCCGCGTTTCCGTCTCGACGAGGTGAGACGCGAGCGCCTCGGCGGCTGCGGCCCGCGTTGACGGGTCGTCGGTGAGCGAATCCGTCGCGTCGGTCTCGTCTTCAGACATTAGTACTCCGTCCCCTTGCGGGCGCGCTGGCCGGCGTCCATGGGATGGACCTCCTTGCGGACGTTTGTGATCAGGTCTGCGACATCCTCGAGATACGCCGGCCTGGTGTGACTTCCGGTGAGCACGAGCTCGAGTTGGTCGGGCGCGCGGTCGATCAGGTCACAGACCTCCGCCGGTGTGACGAGCTCGCGGTCGGCGGCATAAAGCACCTCATCAAGGATCAGCATGTGCATCCCCACCTCCGGCTCGGCATCCAGTGGAATCGGCGATTCGAGGGCTGTCTCCGCAGCGGCGTCGACGAGTTCACGGGCTCGCTCAAGTCCGGCGCGCGCATCTCGCTCGTGGTCGTCGTCTGCGGAACCGTCTGCCAGTCCATGCCAGCCGTAGTGACCGGTGTTTTCGTACGAGAAGCCCGGGAGCGCTCGAATCGCGTTGTACTCGCCGCGGACCGCCTCGACGGAATCCGCCCCGCCTTTCATGAACTGAAGCATGTGGACCCGGTATCCGTGGCCGGCCGCGCGAGCGCCCATCCCGAGTGCTGCGGTCGTTTTTCCCTTGCCGTCACCCCACCATGCTTGCACGAGGCCGAACTCCTCGGGGGCGCTCGCCTCGATCGGACTCGCTGCCGGGGAGACGCCGCGTCCCGGAGTGTTCTGTCGTGTCTGTGCGTGAGTGTTGTCTGAGTCGGCCGGTTGATCGGCCGGCTGGTCGGCGTCGTCCGTCATGTAACGGCGTTTGCGGCGGACGACCTTATCGGTGCGGTCCCCTGCCAGCCGAGTCCACGCTGGCCGGTCTTCTGCCAGCCGGCTCTCCGGTGACGATCCGCCGGTGGTCGGTCTGACCGATGCGGATCGACTGGGCCGGCCCGGTCGTCGCGCTCACTCGTCGTGAATGAAGACGAGTCGACGGTCGTTGGTGTTACAGATGCACAATTCGATCCCCTCGCGGGTCGCGCCGATCCGCTGCCAGCCGTGATCGCTGACGAACAACGTCTGAAACACGCCGAGGTCACACTCGGGATTTGGACAGCCGACGCCCGCCGCGTTCTTGTACACCGTCGTCCCGCCACCGGACCCCTGGCGAACCAGCCCGTCGGTCAGCGACCGGAACTCTTCGGCCGACATTGCTCCAGCCGCGTTCTCGTCGCTCATAGATCACGATTTGCGGCCGCAACTATAAATCCGACCCGCGCGCCCTACGCTCTGCCCGTCAGATCACGCGTGGCCGCTCACGCGTGGCCGCTCACGGTTTGACTACCACCTTCAGCGCCTCGCGGTCGGCCATCGCCTGGTACCCCTCGGGAACGCCATCGAGGTCGACCGTTTTGGTGAATATCGGTGCGGGATCAAGCGTCCCGCCGAGGACGTCTTCGAGCAGTGTGTCGGCATACGCCCGCACCGGTGCGACGCCGCCCCGGAGCGTGATGTTGTCGCGGAAGAAGTCCGTCAGCGCGAGCCCGGCGTCGTCGACTCCGTGGGGGACGCCGACGTAACCGACCGTCCCACCGGGCCGACAGACGTCGACGGCGGTCTCCATCGACGACGCCGCACCAACACACTCTAACACGTGGTCGACACCGCCGTTCGTCATCGACAGCACCTGCTCGACTGCGTCGGTCTCACTGCCGAGCACCGTTTCGGTGGCCCCGAAGTCACTCGCGATATCGAGCCGGTCTTGATGATGGCCGACAGCAAGTATCCGGCGAGCTCCCAGTCGGCTGGCAGCGAGGACGCCACAGAGCCCGACCGCGCCGTCGCCCACGACCACGCAGGTACTCCCGGGTTCGACACCGGCACTGACAGCCGCATGGTGACCGGTTCCCATCACGTCCGTGAGCGGCAACACCGACTCAAGTACGTCTTCGTTGTCGGCGTAGCGGTCGGGAACCCGAACGAGTGTGCCGTCGGCGTGCGGTGCCCGAACGTACTCTCCTTGTGCCCCGCCGTTGGCACCGCTCCACGAGTCGCTGTTCACACAAGAGGTGTGAAGTCCTCGCCGACAGAACTCACAGTGTCCACAGCTGACCACGAACGGTGCAAAGACTCTATCTCCGGGTTCGACCCGGCGCACGTCGTCGCCGACGGCCTCAACGATTCCCATCGGCTCGTGACCGACCCGCGAGCCCGCTTCTCGATCGCTGTCGCCATTATAGAACCAGAGATCAGACCCACAGATCGCTGTGTGCGTGACTCGGATAAGCGCGTCCGTTGGCGCCTGAAGCTCCGGTTTCTCGACGTCTTCGATGCGAATATCGCCTGGTCCGTGGAACACGGCTGCGCGCATATTGATCGTACGGTGAGTCGACGCATAGGCGTGACGGAGTGTCCTAGCGGCCGGCGTGGCCAGTGGATTCCGTCGGGTCGATGCTGAGCTGCCGACGGGTCTCGAGACCAGCGTGGAATCGTTCGACCAGCTCGTTTCGATGCTCCGGACAGGCAAGCACGCCGACCGCCCCTGACTCGACCGGCACGACGAGCTGATCTGGGCTGTACGGCACGAGCCGACAGCTGGGACAGCTCACGCCACCTGCGGGCCGATGCTCGATCACTGTCGCGGAATCCGCCGTCGTGTACCCGCACACTGACGCGAATTGGTCAACGTGGTCCGCACAGCCGATGAGCGGAACGGTTAGGTGGTCCAAAAGCAGGAAGGACAGCTCACGCCGCGCGGGAGACCGCATCGCGGCCGCACACGCCTGACACGAACCCGGAACGCGGTCGTCCGAGTCGGTGGATCGTGGCGGCGAAGAGTCTGTTCGGTCCATCAGTTCAAGGTATTGAGTACACGGTCGCGAGCCGGGTAAGTGGTTGGATCGGTGACCGGCCGGGTCAGTGGCTGGATCGGCGACTGGCCGGGTCAGTGGCCCCACCGTCGTCCGTCCTCGCGATAGCGGGCGTTGGTGATCCGGTCGTGTTGGGCCTCGCTCATCGATACGGTGGTTGCACCGAGGTTTTCCTCCAGTTGGTCGACGGTTCGCGCGCCCACAATCGGGACGCAGGTGAACGCCTCCTGGTCCATCAGCCACCGGAGTGCCACCTGTGCTGGGGTCGCGTCGAGCTCGTCGGCGACCTCCCGTACCGCCTCAAGCACCTTCCAGCCCCGCTCGGAGAGGTAGAATCGTTCGAATCGCTCGTCGAAACTCCCGCGGGAGCCGTCGGGTGCGCGCACCGACTTCGGGTCGTCCGGGTCAGCTCTGGTGTACTTCCCGGTGAGGAAGCCGCCGGCGAGTGGCGAGTACGGACACACCGCGAG
>Ga0209937_1000153_pt1 | contig 22847 bp, 20 predicted proteins | sample SalPon1_B_H2O_MG_FD_185699 | JGI IMG/M metagenome (GOLD analysis project Ga0209937, IMG submission 185699) | Salt pond water microbial communities from South San Francisco under conditions of wetland restoration - Salt Pond MetaG R1_B_H2O_MG... | ecosystem: Environmental > Aquatic > Non-marine... | reverse complement strand
TTGTACGCCTTGAGTGCTGCTGACTTAAAGTTGCATGGGTAAACCATGAGTTCACTGTTATAAACTCATCGGAAAAAAAGGTCGAGGAGGGGGGGTGTTCCATTCTCGTTTTCGCGGGTGTAGATGGACCATAATTCCATACATCTCTCGGTCGCAGCAGAGAGCACGAATTACGGCCGCCTCTTCGACACCGGTCTATTTTTTCGGACGCACCCGTTCCCGCGCGCGCAGGATTTTTACTCGCTTCACTGTAGTGGTTCATCCGACATGCAGTCCTTCGTGGTGTTCATGCTGTTCGTGGGCGTGTTCATCGTCGTGCACTGCGTGTACGAGGAGAAGTTCCGGGCCCTCCAGAACGACGTGCGCGTGGAGCACCGCTTCGTGCCGCGCACCTACTACGAAGAGCAGCATTCCGAGCCGGACCTCGCGGGCAAGCTCAAGGGCCTGTTCGAGCCCAGCTCGCCGTGGATGCAGCGACGCAAGGCCGACGAAGTCGCGACGGGCGACGATGACGGCGACGCACGAGAGGAGGACGCAGAAGACGAATGAACTTTTTTGTGAGACGCGATTGGAAAGGGAAAGGAAACGAAATGCTCGGCGGCGACGACAGAGAGACGCCCGAAGAGAGACAAAAAAGAGTGCTGGAGGCGTCGTACGACGCGCTCAGCTCCTTCGACAAGTTCCGGCTGGAGGTGGACCTGCGCCTCATGAGCCGCGTGTACGACATGGACACCCACAAGTGGTTCTACGGGCTGCACGACGACGTGCTGACCAAGGACCTGCACGGGAAGACGAAGAAAGCCTTCGGCGACGCCACGGGACGCGCCAGGTCCATCTACGGAAGCATGTCCGTCGGCGTGAAGGCGCTGGTGATCCTGGCGGTCTCGATCCTGTTCTTCATGGTCGTCCCGGCGTTCTTCGCGGCCGTCCGGAATCGACGAGAAGCCGAGGACCTGCGCCTGCTGCTGTCCCGATCTTTGTTCGCGGTCGTCGCGGGTCTCCTCATCCGCTGGGGCTATTACTGGTTCGTGAAAGGCTTCTGGGCCGGCTGATCGCGAAATCACGCGGGCGCCTTCTTTTTGCTGCCGCTGCTCTTCCCCAAGGAGAAAAGGCTCAACAGTCCTTTGTTCGCGGGCGCCTCGCCGGAGTTGCTGTTGTTCTTCGCGTTGTTCTTCGCGTTGGTCGCAGCGGCGGCGGCCGTCTTCTTGGGCCCGGCGGCGACGCGTAACCCCGCGGAGGGGGGATCCTTGTAGCGGGCGGACACCTCCTTGGGGGTCGTGCTGCACTCCTTGTAGTCGGGGTACTCCTCGTACAGCGTCCTGCGGATGCACTCGAGGCCCTTGCGGAACGCCGCCTTCTTCTTGGGGTCGTCGCTGCCCATGTAGTTGGCCTTGATCTGATCCCAGTGCATGGAGCCGTCCAGGGGCCACTCCGAGGAGCCCACCAGCGGGATGCCCTCGTACACGCCGCAGTTCTTTTTCAGGGGACAGTCTTCGTTCTGGCAGTCCACGTGCGACGCCTTGAGACGCACCCGGGTCTTGCAATCGCGCACCTCGTCGGAATCCTTCTCGGGTCTCTTCGCGAGCTGTTGTTTCGCGGCGTTAGCGTTGCTATTCTTCGCGACGGAAGGTGCATTCTGTTGCTGCTGCTTCCTGGCGGCGTTGGAGTTGTTGTTCGCGAAGACGACGGCGTTGCTGTTCTTCGCGGCTGCAGCAGCGGTGCTGTCGTTGTCGCCTCCGACCTTCCGTCGTGTCCTCGAGACGCCGTTCTTCTTTCTGCAGTCGGGCATATATCTGCGGTCGTGGGGCTCGCTAGGAATTCCCGTGAGGTTCTGTATATACGCAACACAAATATTTCGGACGCGTCCGCTTCCGTCCCGAAAATATATATAAGCGGACATGCCAGTCACCGCCACATGGAATCACGTGCGCCGCGCCGAAGCGATCCGGGAGCCGTCGTCGACCTTCGCGTTCCGCACGGGCGATGCGTACGCTTACGACCCCGACGCTCGCGTGTTCGTCGTGAGCCGCGAAGATGAAGAAGCCTTCCTGGACGTCGCGCAAGCCGTGGAACTGATCTCGGAGCGCTACGTGAAAGAGGAAGGCGTGCGCCGGCTGACGTTCGAGTGGTCCGCGGTGGCCTCCCTCGCCACGAGACGCTCCTTCGCGTCCATGTTACACAAAGCGCTGGACGCTTGGGACGGAGGAGCGGGGCAAGAAGAACGGGTGGTCGAGATCACGGTGCTGGACATGCCCGCCGTCGCCGCGAGGTTCTGGGAGGAGGACGTGTTCGCCGTCGGGAAGTCCCGGACTTTTTCGCGGCGCTACTCGAGATCCGTGAACTCCGCCGCGGCATCGTCATCCGACGCGCCGTACGGCGCGACGGCCGTCCGGGAAGCCGTGGCCTCCTTCGTCTCCGAGCACCTGACGCCGTCGTCTTTGCCGCGACTGCGCACGGAGTTCGTGACCGCCGAGGACCACGAGCTGCTCGTCCTCCGTCTCCCCGTCACACGACACGCGAAGGCCCGAGAGAGCCGTAGGTCCCGCAACGGCACCGCGACGCCCGTATCCTCCGCACCGGTGTGTGTCGTCTCGGACGACGCGACCACGACGGGGGCCGCGGTGGTGATGGGGACGCTGCACAACCTGGCGCTGACCGACGCCCAGACGCACTGCGAGGTCGTGGGCGTGCTACCGATGTGGTCCGCGAAGGATTCGTCGTCGTATTCCTCCGCGGCGGATCGGAAGGAGGCGCGGATGCGCCGCCTGTCCGGTGTCCTGAAGTGGACCTGCGCGCGTTTCCGCCCGAAGCGGGTGCTGGACTTCGCGTCCGGCCTGGACGAGAGGACGACGACCTCCACCGCCTCGACCGTCCGCGGCCTGTTCGACAGCAGTTTCTCGTACTACTGTGCGTGTGAGGACCTCGCGCACGACGTGGAAGGTTCGTGCGAACGCGCGGGAGAGCGGTGTCTCCGGATGCCGCGCTGGAAGGGGTACGCGAGGTACACCCGGGCGTCGGCGACCTCGTCCTTCGTGTCCTCGTTCCTGGGGGGAGAGATGGGCGGCTACGCGGCCGCGATGTTCCTCAGCAATTTCGTGTGTCCGCGTTTGGTCCGGCGCGGCTGGGTGCACCTGGACGTCGAGGCCTCCCTCTGCCTGGACACGGCGGTGGAGCTGGCGCGCAAGTGCGTCCACGCCCCTCCGCCGGGATGGTGAGGTGAGCTTTTTTTTGTGGTCGTAAGTTATTTGAGCGCGTGCTTGCTTGTGTATCGGACATGCCGTACGAAGAGCCCCCTTTCAGTCCCGACGTGTACCCCGCGTTGTTCGCAGTGGACCTCGGGGACTCCATAGGTCGTCAGTACGCCCCGGTGCTGGACGACGTCATCCGCGTGCTGTGCATCCAGTTCGCGGTGCAGGTCATGCTGTACTTCAGCGGCGCGAGCAGGCGGTTGGTGACGGCGGAGCTGCTCATGGTGTCGCTGTTCATGATCGTGGGCGTCGCGCTGTACTGGTTGGTGTTCAAGAGCCTGGTGCGCTTCCGTTGAAGGCACGAGCCCGCCCGTCCGGCCGCACGGCGGAACCATTTATTTTTCGGTCGCCCGACTCCTCGACGATCGATCCGTCACGACCGACGCGGGTACTTCACCAGGAAATATCCTGGTCGAGCTCGTCGCCGCGATCCGTGAAACAGTTCCGAGGAACGCCTACATAAACCCATGCCACGGGGAACACACGCGAACGAGGAGGACGACATGACGACGCCCGAAGAAGGCGGAGGGGAAGAAGACCGCGGCGGCCAGCTGAGCGACACGGAGCTGCAGTCCGCGACGTGGCGCTTCATCCGCTCCCACTTCCACGACAACGGCGCGTACACGCTGCTGAACAACCAGATCGACTCCTTCAACGACTTCATCGACAAGAAGATCCCGGACGTCATCCGCGGCTTCAACGACATCGAGGTGTACCACCGGTACTTGCACGACCGCGGGGAGTTCGAGCACGTGCTGCGGGTCACCGTGGACAACCCGACGATCTGCAAGCCCATGATCAGCGAGAAGGACGGGAGCACCAAGGTGATGATGCCCAACGACGCCCGTCTGCGCGGCCTGACGTACGCCGGCACGCTGACGGTGGACCTGCTGATCCGGGCGCTGACCTACTCTCCGGAGCGCGGCGCGCACATCACGGAGTCCAAGCGCCTGACGGACGTGAGCCTGGGCAAGGTGCCCATCATGGTGCGGTCGCGGTACTGCATGCTGAGCCAGATGGCGGCCAAGGACCCCAGCATGTTGGCCGACGAGTGCGCGAACGACCGCGGCGGCTACTTCATCGTGAACGGCAACGAGAAGGTCATCATCACGCAGGACCGGATCGCGGAGAACACGACGTACGTGTTCCAGACGCCGAAGGCGCCGTACGCGCTGGTGGCGGAGATCCGGTCGGTGCAGGACAACCGGTTCGCCGTGCCCAAGACCACGACGTTGAAGCTGACGGCCAAGGACACGCAGTTCAAGCGCTGCATCCGCGTCAACCTGCACCACATCAAGACCGACGTCCCGCTGTTCGTGCTGTTCCGGGCGCTGGGCGTGGAGAAGGACCGCGACATCGCCCGCATGGTGGTGCACGACCTGGAGGACCCGGTGGGCCGCATCCTGACGGAGGAGCTGGTGGGCAGCATGGACGAGGCCAGCGGCGTGACGACGACGCGGGCGGCGCTGGATTACCTGGCGCGGCACCTGCACGCCCACGGTCAGCCGCGGGAGCTGTGTTCGCAGCACGGCCAGCGGGTGGCGATGGTGACGTCGGTGCTGCGCAAGGAGTTCCTGCCGCACACGGGGGCGGCGTTCCCGGCCAAGGCGCTGTACCTGGGCCTCATGGTGAACAAGCTGCTGCGGTGCTACAAGGGGCTGCAGGACATGGACGACCGCGACTCCTACGTCAACAAGCGCCTCAACACCCCCGGCGTGTGCATGGCCAACCTGTTCCGCCAGTACTACGGCAAGGTGGTGAAGGAGATGCGGAACGCGGTGCAGAAGGAGATCAACAGCGGCGCCTGGCGCGCCACGCGCAAGTTCATCAACGTCGTCAACGTGCACAACGTGTACAAGATCGTGCGCTCCGTCATCGTGGAAGGCGGGCTGCGCAGCGGGCTGTCCACGGGCAACTGGGGGCCGCGCTCCAACAACGGCCGCAACGGCGGCGGCACGGTGCGCGCGGGCGTCGCGCAGGTCCTGAACCGCATGAGCTACCTGGCCACCGTGTCGCACCTGCGCCGCGTGAACGCCCCCATGGAGAAGACCGGCAAGCTGGTGCACCCGCGCATGCTGAACAGCACGCAGTACGGCGTCATCTGCCCCCACGAGACGCCGGAGGGCCAGTCCATCGGCCTCGTGAAGAACCTCAGCATCTCCTGTTCCGTCACGGTCGCGGCGTGCTCCGACGAGGTGCGGGCGCGGGTGTTGGAGCTGGGCACCGTGCCTTTCGTGGACACCGCGACCTTCGACCTCGCGTGGTTCTGTCGCGGCGGCACCAAGGTGTTCGTGAACGGCGACCTGGTGGGCGTGCACTTCCGTCCGGCGGAGCTGCACGACGGCATGCGCGCTCTGAAGCGCGCGGGGGCGGTGGACGTGTTCACCTCCGTCGCCTGGTACGTGATGCGCAACGAGATGCACTTCAGCCTGGAGGGCGGGCGCTGCGTGCGGCCGCTGTACATCGTGGACGACCACCGCGTCCTGCGCATGGACCGGGCGTTCCTGGAGGCGTACACGGACGCGAGGAAGACTGTGCTGCCGCGCCCCACCTGGACGGACCTGGTGCTGGAGGACGTGCGGCCGGAGGCGGAGGGGCCGTCGCCGCTGCGGCGGGCGACGGTGGAGTACCTGGACGTGAACGAGATGAACTGCCTCATGGTGGCCATGACGCCGGAGGAGCTGCGCGGCAACCGGGACGGCCGCGTCCGGTACTCGCACATGGAGATGCACCCCAGCCTCATGATGGGCGCCATGGCGGGCAGCATCCCCTTCTCGGACCGCAACCAGGCGCCGCGCAACACCTACCAGTCCGCCATGGGCAAGCAGGCCATCGGGGTGTACGCCACCAACTACCGGCACCGCTTCGACACCATGGGCTTCGTCATGAACTACCCGCAGCGCCCCCTGGTGTCCACCCACATCGCGCGCCTCATCAACTGCGACAAGGCGCTGAGCGGCGTCAACACCATCGTGGCCATCGCGTGCTACACCGGCTTCAACCAGGAGGACTCCGTCATCATCAACCAGTCCGCGGTGGACCGGGGCCTTTTCGGCTCCACCTTTTACCGCTCCTACCGAGAGCAAAAAAATAAAAACCATTCCAGCGGAGAGGAGGAGGTGTTCTGCCGCCCGGACCCCGCGACCACCAAGAACCTCAAGCCCTTCCGCTACGACAAGGTCGCGCAAGACGGCTTCGTGCCCGAGAACACCTTCGTGGAGTCGGGAGACATCCTGGTGGGCAAGTGCATGCCGCAACGCAGCGAGAGCGGCGGAGGCGGGGTCCAACACCGCGACACCAGCGTGGTCCTGAAGAACAACGAACGCGGCTTCGTGGATCGCAACGCCTACAACAACAGGTACTTCATCAATTGCAACGGGGAGGGCAACGGCTTCTGCAAGGTCCGCACCCGTGCGGAACGCGTGCCCACCATAGGAGACAAGGTCAGCTGCTACACCGCGGGCCACGAGGTCCTGACGTCCGGTCACGGCTGGGTGGACGTGTCCGAGCTGCGCGCGGGCGTCCACCACGTGGCCACCCTGGTGGACGACGGGCGCCTGGTCAAGTACCAGGCGCCCACGGAGGTGCAGGAATACGAGTACGGCGGGAAGCTGTGCGTGCTGTCCTCCTCGGAGTGCGAGCTGCGCGTGACGCCCGAGCACCGCATGATGACGTTGTCGTCGGGCGACGGACGGTGCGTCATGCGGCGTGCCGCGGAGATGCTGGAGGCCCGGAGGCCCGACTGGACCTTCCTGCGTTCCGCCGAACGAGGAGCGGGTCAGGCGTGGGACCCGGAGCAGGGCGACCCTCGCGGAGAGGCGTTGGTGTGGGGACACGACCGGCGAGCCCTGGGACTGCGTGTGTCGCGCAACGATGCGGTGCTACACGCGATGCTTCCCATGAAGGACGCCCTGACGTTGCTGGGGACGCTGTGGACCTCGGCGACCTCCGTGAACCCGGAAGAGACGGAGACGCCGATGCGCTTTCGTTTCTCTTCCGCGGCCGCCAAGCTCGCCGTGCTGCGCTGCGCTCGCGACAACGATCCGGTCCTCAAGTTCCTGCACTACGAGAAGACGAGCGGAGACGTGGTGTTGCTGCACCCGCGTGACAGCATGGAGGAGCTGTTCGGGCAGGCGGGTACTGTGCGACAACGTCTCCCCTGCTGGGTGTGGTCTCTCCCGTGCGACCTGTGTCGTCTCCTGGTGGACGCGATGTTGCGAGGGTCTTCCACCTTCCTGCCGGCGCGGAGTCCTGCGGACGCCGACGACCTGCAGCGCCTCCTGTTACACGCCGGCAGGGAAGCGGGCATCCGCGTGAACGGCGGTCTGTGCCTGGTTCCGCCTCGCTTCCGCGGCGCCCTGCGGACTTCCACCCAGGAATTCCGGGGCAAGGTCTACTGTTGTACGGTGCCCGAAGGCGACGGCGTCATCTACGTCCGGAGGAACGGCAAGCCGATGTGGTGCGGCCAGAGCCGACACGGCCAGAAAGGGACCACGGGCATGCTGTATCGCCAGGAGGACATGCCGTACACGGCGTCCGGCATCGTCCCCGACATCATCGTGAACCCCCACGCCATCCCCAGTCGCATGACGTGCGGCCAGCTGGTGGAGTGCATCATGGGCAAGGCGTGCGCCCACAAGGGCGCCTTCGGAGACGCCACGCCTTTCAACGGCGTGCCCACGAGCGACATCGCGGAAGCCCTGGCGGACTGCGGCCTCCACCGCTCCGGCGACGAGGTCTTGTACAACGGCCGCACCGGCGAGCAGATCCCCTGCGCCATCATGATCGGTCCCACCTACTACCAGCGCCTCAAACACATGGTGGACGACAAGCTGCACAGCCGCAGCAACAACGGGCCGGTGGTGATGCTGACGAGACAGCCCGCGGAAGGAAGGGCTCGGGACGGTGGCTTGCGTCTGGGCGAGATGGAGACGGAGTGCAACTGGGCGCACGGCATCATGCACTTCCTCAAGGAGCGCTTCATGGAGTGCTCGGACAACTACCGCCTGTTCGTGTGCAAGGCGTGCGGTACGCCCGCGGTGGTGAACCCGGACATGAACCGCTGGAGCTGTCGGAGGTGCCCGGACAGCAAGGGTTTCGCGGAGATCCGTATCCCCTACGCCTGCAAGCTCCTCCTCCAGGAGATACAGACCATGAACATAGGCACCCGTTTCATCACGAACTGAACCGATGTTTCTCTTTTTTTTCCTGGTCGTGGTTTTCTGTAACTCTCTCCTTCGGAGTGGCGCACAAACAGGACAAAACAAAAAAGCATAGAAGAAACATGGCGAGAGTGAAGCAGGTGCAGCCCCGTAAAGGACGAGGTGAGAGAGAGGCACATGCATACAGGGAGGGAGAGGAGGATGAGGACGCACGCTCACGCTGTCTCCTGCTCTGTCTCAGATGCTGACCCGAAGAATAAGAAGAAGAAGAAGAACGCCGAGGAGAAGAAGAAGAACAGGGTCAAAGCGGGGACCAGGGCTCTGCAAGAGATTCGCAAGTACCAGAAGAGCACGGACCTCCTCATCGCCAAGCTCCCCTTCAGACGCCTGGTGCGTATCCCAACAACACCGTCATTGCACGCATGCATGCTGCTGCCCGCCGTGGCCATTCCAACGCTGTGCATCACCGCTGTCGTGCAGGTCCGTGAGATATCCAACAACATGACGTGTGGTCCCTACTGCTGGACGGAGCAGGCGCTCCTGGGGGTCCAGGAGGCCACGGAGGACTTCATGACGCACCTGTTGGCGGACGTCCAGTTGTGTGCCATCCACGCCAAGCGCGTGACCGTCCTGGTCAAAGACATGATGCTTGCGAGACGCATTCGTGGTCCCGTGAACGGTGTATCGAGTTTCTGAGTTCCTGAGTTCCTGAGTTCCTGAGTTTCCGTAGACACAGACTCTTCTCTTCCTTTTTCTTTTTTCTTTTTTTCCTTTCTTTCTGGCTCTCTGTAACAAAATGGGCACCATGCGTTACGTGGCGGTGGACGGCGCAGTCCGGTACATATTTTGCAAGATGGACGGGAACCCGGAGCACATGCTGCCCGTCCTCGGGTCCCGCTTCTCCACCCAGGACCGTTCCGCTGTGCTGGTGTCCGACGACGCCTGGTGTTTCAAAATCAGTTAGCAAGACTGTATCGCGACGACGGGTATTGGTCGTTCTCCGGGACACTGCAGGCGCCGTGATTTTTTGTCGCGGAAAAAAAACGACTCGCACATAAGGCCGTCACACGTCCCGGTGTGTTCAACACAGCAGTAACAACACACACCATGGGAATCCGGAAGGCCCTCGTGATCGGCATCAACTACGTGTCCAGCCCCAGCGCCCGTCTGCGTGGCTGCCACAACGACGCCCTGCGGGCCCGGGACTACCTGATCGAGAAACGGGGGTACGCCAAGGCGGACGTAAAGGTCGCGCTGGACAGGACTGGAGAGGGCCAGGGCACCACCAAGGGCGGCATCGTGGAGGCCATCCTGCGTCTGGCCAACGCGACATACAGAGAAGAAGTGGAGGAGGTGTACATCCATTATTCGGGACACGGAGCGCAGATGGAGGACGCCCCGGAGGGCTTTGAACGGCGAATCGAGGAAGGCGGGATGGACGAAGCGCTGGTGCCCTCGGATTTTCGGACGCACGGTCTGATTCGCGACGACCACATCAACTCCCTGCTCCAGGAGTTTCACCCACGCACCCGCGTGCGCTGCGTGTTCGATTGCTGCCACAGCGGCACCATGGCGGATCTGCCCTGGAAGCTCAGTGTCGGAGACGCAGGCTTCCGCGAGGTCAGGTCGGGAACCGCGACGCCAGGAAAGAACGTCGTGTGCATCAGCGGCTGTCGGGACGATCAGGTGTCCATGGACGCCCACGACGTGAACGGCAGGGGCAAGTTCTCGGGAGCGATGACGTCCTGCATGATGAAGGTCATCGAGGGCCGCGGAGGAGAGATGACGCTGCGGACGCTGTTCACGGATCTCCACGATACCCTGCGCACCCACGGCTTCCGCCAGAAGCCGGTGCTCACCGCTTCGTCGGCCGTGGACCTGGACACGAGAGTGTTCTGATGATGCCTGTCTCAACCGCCGTTCGCCTCGACCGTCATTCTGCTCAACATCACCGGGGTGAACTGCACAGGTAAGGCGTTGTCCACCAACGGTTGAGGCACGCCTCTGGCCTTCTGAAGCTCGGTGATCCGATCCAGGATCTCTGTTTTTTTCGAGTTGTCGTAAAATATCGTGTTCAACTCCATGACGCTTTCGATGGCTTTCTGTACCTCCTCGATGGGCGGGTCATCGAAACGGTCCTGATTGATGATCTTCTGCCAAGCCTGTTTCCGGATCTTCATCTTTTCCGTCCTTTCCAAGAGCTCCAGGGCGTCGTAATCTTCCCTGTCGAAATTCAGCGGCTGGCTTCGCAGTACCCGGAGGTCTTTCAGTCTCGCGATTTTCTCATCGCTCGTGTCGTTTTTCCGTCGCAAATCCCTTTCCAGTGTCTCAAGCTCCTCGAAGGCCTCGAGGAGCTCCAGGGCCCTCGTCATCTTATCGCTCAGTTTCTCGCGTGGTAGGACCTCTAGACGTTCCAAAAGGTCGTTCTCCTCGTCGTTCATTTTTTACCGTGTGATCATATTAAGTTATCGTCATGGCGACCGACGTGGATTTTACGCGCCGTATCTTGTTGGGATCCATGCTCATCGTCTTCGCGATGCTCGTCGCTTTATGGTTCTTGCTGCGCCTCGCCCGCTACAGCCACGGCGAGCAGCGAGAGAGCGTCGACGGAGGCGGCGGGTCCAGGCCGGCGCAGCCCGGGTGTCCCGTGGCGTTCACCGCCTCGCAGGATTTCAAAGGAGACAAGATGTGCTTCGGGGTGGGGAGGTACCACAGGGACCCCGCATCGTCTCCCACCGCCAAGTTCTTTTTCGAGGACGACGCCGAACACCCGGACATCGACGCGGACAACATGAAATTGTCGACGATCGCGAGCTACCAAGTCCGTGTGGGATACGTGCTGGAAGCCTACGAGGATGAGGACTTCGGAGGCAAGCGCATCATCCGCGCCGTCGGTCCTGCGAAGCAGGTGTTGCGAGAGGGCAGGGAGCTGGCGTTCCCGGGGTCCATGCGGGTGTCGTTCGCTTGATCATTTCTTGTAAAACGTCAAGGCGAACATGGTGAACATGAGCACCCACATCACCACCCCGGACAGTAGGACCACCGCGGCGACGATGATGTAAGGGAACATCTGACAGTAGATGAGTTTGATCAGGGGGGCGATGATATGATCCCTGATTTTCATGCGCATTTCGTCGCGGCGTAGCTCGTCTATGGCCATTCCCACCATCCTCTGGGTGATCTGGCGGACCACGTTTTGAGTCGCGGACCCGCAACTTTCTCTATCTCCTTCTTCTTCTTCTTCTCTTTTCTTTTCCGCCGTCTTGACGGCGCTTTCTTTTTCTTTTCCTTCAACGGGTGGTGGTGGACTGGTTTCGGATTCCATTGTAGTCAGTCGTCGTTCATGAGTTCCGAGTCGCAAAAAAAAATCAACGGGCGTACGCACGACAAAAATCACAGACCGAGAGACGCGCTCATGCTCTTGAATATGGAATCCCGACGGGACTTCAGCTCGTCCAGTCGGAGGAGCGCGTCGTCTCTCATCACGTTTCTCGCTCCGCTGCAGTGACGTCGTCTCTTGACGGCCCGTCGTCTTGCCTCACACCGCTCGTGGAACAACCTCCGGCACTCACGAAGGGTCCGAGAAGGAATCCCGTCTGTCGTGAGGGGCGGTGCTCCTGACCTGCGATCATCGACATGGAGGCAGCGACATGACAATTGAACACCCTCATACTTACGGTTGGCTGAATACGTATTGTTCGCGGAATCGGGATAAGGGGTAGTTTTCCTCCTTAACTACATCCCTGAAATTATACGGTTTCGGCCAACCCTACTCGTACTGTACACGGTCACCTCCAGCAAAAGCGGGAACAACCTCACGTTTGTGCGGTGTGCTGTACTACATAACGTCAATTTGGTAATGCGCATCATCGTTGGTCATGTGGTTACTCATCCGCCATAATGTGGTGACACCCCCAGTGACACCCCGACATCATCAAATGACTGCGGTGCGTCCATGCAACACTGGCGACCTCACCTCTCGCCCTTCCTTGTCCTGAGGTAACCATCCTCCAGCCGTCCAGGATCCGGAGCCTTCCTCTTGGATGCTCGAACTCCTCTGTCTCCTCCGGGGAAGTCAGAGGACGAGGAAGAAGGAGGAGGAGGTGTCAACCATTCTCTGGTGACGGATGTCAGAATAGTGTGAGCCTGGCGGTGGGGGAGTGAGCAGTGAGTGAGAATTCGTTCGCGTTGTAAGGATTGGATATATATATATCTAAAATAATACAACTTTCCCCTTGTGACACCAAACCCACCTCGTCCAGGAGGTGCGTCACTCTCTTCCCCGATGGAATGGTGAAGCTCACGGCCACGCTTCCCGGCTCCTGCCTGATGCACAAATCTCTTATGAATGACATGACGTCTCTGGCGGACACATACCCTGCTCATACACAAAGGAGGACCGGACGTCAGGCCGAACGAGAACTTCCGAGGGTCATGGCACTCATGCAGGCGGACTCAACGCTATTTACGCGCCTTTTGACGCGTCTCACCTCTCTTCTCCGCCTCGATGAGTTGTATGACATACGATTTCAGCATGGACATGGTGCTGTTTATTGCTCCGTGTTCTGACTCGCTTATTTATTATTATGATATTATTAAAATAATGTTAATAATTTGCACCGGACGGTAGTGCAGTGGGGGTATATAAATACATCCCCGGGTTACGGTAACCAGAGAACGGACGTGGCGTTATCGATAAGCGAATGCGCGTCGATCCCATCTGTTTGACGGAAGCGTGTCCTTCTTTTCAGGACACGTCTCATCACCGCGTGACGAGCATCTTGAAGGCGCACCAACGAGTGTTGTTGCAACGGTGCGTGGAGGCGGAAACGGGTTCGCTACGCTGGGAGGGTCGACGCCTGGACACACGTATGGCCATCATGGGGGATAAGGTGGGATCCGGAAAGTCCTTCGTCATCATGGCGCTGGTGTTCTCCACGGACCACACGCCCAGCCACGTCGACGACGTTCACATCTTCGACCGGGGGGTCGTCATGCTCACCGAGGACAGGAGCGCCGCGGAACATTTACCTCTTTTGGAAGACGGCGACGACGGAAGCGCCGCGGACGACGACGGCGCTGCTTCTCGCACGTGGTCGTATCTTCCCCCCTCTTTTCCGGTCGTCCCCACGCGACAAGCGAAAACGTCGCTCCTGGTCGTCCCCCACATATTGTTCGGACAGTGGACGGATTACCTGAAGACGTATGCGCCCTGTGAGGCTCGCTGGGCCGGCGTCAACAACACGCGCTCGCTTCGAGACCTGGAATCGTCGCGACCCCACACGTTCGACCTCATCCTCGTGACCTCCACCTTCTATTGCCGTCTGTACGAGGTCCTCGTGAAGATGCGGCTGCGGCTGCGCCGCTTGGTGCTGGAAGAGGCGGACACCATGACCGTCCCGGGGTTCCGCCCGGTGCCTTCGTGTTTCACGTGGCTCGTGACCGCGACGTACGAGAGAGTGTTAGACGGCAGCATGCCGTCTCTGTGTGTCATCCGCGATCGTCTGGCACGCATCGCCTTCCGCATGGCCCAACCCGGTCTGCTGGTGATCAAGACCTCCGACTCCTTCGCGGACTCGTCTTTCATGCTGCCGGACGTGGTGCAGCGTTTCGTGAGCTGCAAGGAACCGCGACTCCTCCACGTGCTCAACGGTAGGATCGATGCGTCTATCATGCACTGCCTCAACGCGAACGACGTGTCGGGAGCGTTCCGCCTGTGCGACGAGGTGAACACCCGCCTGTGCGAGACCGAGAGCGCGCTGGTGAGCCTCATGGTCAGCAAACCGCGAAAAGAGCTGAACAGGGTCCGGGTTCGGCGTGCGCAGCTGTGTGGCGAGCTGGAGCGCCGCGCGGCCGACGACGGCGGAGGAGGAGGAAGTCAAGAAAACGAAAGGGCCGCGCTGCGGGCCGTCCTGACCGACCTGGAGCGAAAGGAGGCGGACCTGACCCGAGGCATCGAAGACGTCCGGGACCGCATCGAGCGTTGCGACGTGTGCGCCATATGTTTCGACACCGTCCGCCACAAGACCGTGGTGTCCTGCTGCTCCAACGGGTTCTGCTACGGCTGCTTGACGTCGTGGCTCGAGCGCTACTCGACCAGATGCCCGATGTGCAAGAAACGCGTGAGCTCCGCGGACCTCAACGTGTTGGTGACGTCTTCTTCTTCGGCTTCTCCAGATGATGCGGCGACGGAAGAGGACGCCGCGGAGGCGGAGGCGGCAGTGGTGGGGAGCGCCATGAACGACCGCCGCGACAAGCTGAACAACCTGAGAGTTCTGGTGGACGACCTGCTGGTGCGACGACTTCCTCGCGAAGGCGGTGACGAGGGAGAGCCTCGAGGGCGTTCGTATCGCAAACTCATCGTGTTTTCCGAGCACGACGGGACGTTCCGCGAGGTGTCGAATGTGTTGAAGGCCGCGAGTATTCGGTACGCGGTATTACAAGGGACACCCGCTCACTTGGAGGAGGTCATCGCGTCGTACCGGCGAGGCACGCTCGACGTCATCCTGGCCAACGCTCGCTGCTTCGGGAGCGGGCTGAACCTGCAGTGCACGACGGACATCGTCATCATGCACGCTCTGTCTCCCTCGATGTATCGCCAGGTGGTGGGGAGGGCGCAGCGCTGCGGTCGTACCGCCCCGCTGACCACGTGGATGCTGCGCCATCCCAACGAGGAGAGGTGACGATGGCGATGATGATCGCGCTTCGTTTTCTTCTCTCGTGTGAATGCAAGAAAACAGAGATGACGGGCGCGAAGGATCGTGACGCGTGTGACGAAGCATCGTCCGTGGGGGTGATCGGGTCGGTCGCAGGGATGTGGGCGATGAGACAGGCCTTGCTGTCCAAAAACGAACGTCCTGCGCCGGATACGATGCGCTCCACGCGAGGAGAAGACGCAATGCGGATCGTCGAGGACCACATGTCGCCCGGTGTGTCGAGTTCGCGATACGTTCCGGACTTCGTGGATGAGTGTATGCGACGCGGCCTCGCCGACTGGACCAGCACCGACGGCGTATGGACGCACGCGGCCTCCGGGGTGCGCATCCGTCAATGCAGCGCGTCGTCTTCGTCTTTGCCTCGCGAAGAACATGCGCAGCAGCGAAAGGTCATCGAATTCATCTTGGATTTTTTGACGGTCTTGGTGAGACACGCGGAGCGGCCGCCATCTTTCCCGCGCGAGATCGTGATCGCCACCCTGGCATGCGACGTCCCGCGAAGGTTTCCTGCGGAGAAGGGAGTGCCTCTCGGTCCGGAGAACGTGAACGCCGGAGTGTGCACGTTCACGTCCGACACCGTGCGGCACGTCCTGGTGTACCGCGCGCAGCACGCGCAAAAGGTGCTGATGCACGAGATCATCCACGCGTGTAACGTCGGCGCGGCGGTGTCCGGTTCTCCCGCGGTGGCCATCGCCGAGAGGGACATCATGCGGAGTCTGCGATACGCCTCCGCGTCGGGCGGCGGACTCCACATGGACGAGGCGTACACAGAGATCCTGGCGTGCCACGCCCACATGTTCTGGCGCGTGACGTGGGAAGCTGCAGTCCGCGGCGATCACGATGCGGGGAGCGTGCACGAATCGTGGCTGAAGCACGCTCTGTACGCGGCCTGGGACGCCGAGCGCAGGCTGTACATGGCGGTGTGCAGGGCCATCGTGGACCACTTCCGTCCTTCGTTGATGCGCGAACGCACCCACGTCATGTCTTACTTCTTCGCGAAAGCGGCGCTGTGGGATTCCAGTCTTGACGAGGTGCCGGCGCTCATAGTGAGGGAGCATGAGGCGGAGTGCTTCGCCCGCCTGTACCGGTCACGGTTGTTGTCGGACGAGTTCTGGGCCGGTATCGCGGCCGTGCCGGCCTCCGAGGTCCCTGCGACGCCCCTCATGACCCGTGTCTGACGCGCTCCGAACGCGCTCCGAACGCGCGTGTCGCTCCACTCGGAATGGGCATAAGGCTTGCAGCCTACACGAGTGCATAACACAGCAAGAGTCACTCCTCTCCTCGTCTCGCATCAGACATGGTCTCCAACGGTCCAATGAGCAACGCCGCTGCCGCGAAGAACCCCTCCGCCTCCGCCGCTGCTGCCGCGAAGAAGGAGCCCGCCGCCGCTGCTGCCGCACCTCCAACCAAGGCAACCGCCGTCAAACAACCCGCTCCCGCGAAGCCCGCCAAGACCGTCAAGGCCGAGGCCGAGGCCGAGGAAGAGCAACGCCAGGTGACCGCAGGGTCGAGCGCGGATACGGAGGAGGCGGCCCCTCAGCAGCAGGAGGAGGCTTCCGCCGAAGAGACCCTGGAGCAGAAACTGACCGGCTTCAAGGACCTCGTCGCCAAGCAGATCCAAGCCAACCAGGCGTTCGCCAAGTCGGTGACCGCGTCTCTCAAAGCCCTGGAGAAGAAGATCAACGCCACCGTGAAGGCCGCCTCTCAGGGCAAGAAGAAGCAGAAGGGCGCCAAGCGCGCGAACGCCTCCGGCGGGCTCAGCGGTCTGGCCAAGCTGTCCGACCAGCTGTGCGAGTTCCTGGGCGTGCCCAAGGGCACGGAGATGTCTCGGACGCAGGCCACCTCCCACATCTACGAGTACATCAAGACCAACGACCTACGCCGCCCCGACAACAAGCGCATCATCCAGCCTGACGCCAAGCTGCACAAGATCCTCTGCCTGGACGAACGCAAGGAGGGCGAGAACATCGAATACTTCAACATCGCGAGGTTCATCAAGCACAACTTCAGTCGCGTGGATCCCAAACCCGCCGAAGAGACCCCCGCCGCTCCCGCCGCAAAGTAGAGTCGACGAAAGATGTGTGAACCGGATTTTCATTTTTTTTTGTGATTTCGTTACGTCACGTGTGACGCTCTTCCATTCACATAAGAAGCGCCGTCGTCGCGTATCGGACGAACGAACGAACATGGACGTCGTGACGCGACAGCAGCAGCAGCCGCCGCGTGAAGGACCGGAGGAGGGAGGCGCTCGTCGATATCGTCTGCGGGAGTACCAGGAGTCGACCCTTCGCGCGATGCGTCTCAAGGAGGCGGAACCGAGGTCCAGCACGACCACACCGGGCGTCGGAATCCTCTCGGGGGTCGAGATGAGCGGCAAAGACGTCGCGATGGTGGTCCACCTCGCACGATCGCCGTCACCCGCGAGACCGCGAGAAGAGAGCCGAGCCCTGCGAGCCCCCGTGACGCTGGTGGTCGTGCCGGACCTTTTGATCCCTCAGTGGGTGGAAAAGGCGGTCGCGAGCGGCATGGATATACAGGACGTCCTGATGCTCGTGCACGCGAGTGACGTGCGCAGAGGCAACGCCTGGAAGAATATACATCGTAGCGCGAAGCGTATCGTCGTCATGACCGCGGAAGCCTTCAACGCTTACGTCATCGTCTCGAAACAGCAAGCGGAGGCAGCCGCCTCGGTGGAACATGGGACCCTGTGCTTCGTCGAAGAGCTCGTGGACGCTCAGCAGACCATCGGGGAACTCGGATGGCCCGTGATATTGGACCGTCTCGTGTTCGACCACCCGGAGGCCCTCGCGTTGTCGCGAGTCGCGAGGTGTCGTCATCTTCCTGCCCATGATTTTTCCTGGGTCATCACGTCCACGTTTTCGGATCGCGAAGACCCGCTGGACGCCTTCCGAGGACATCGGCGACCCAACGCCGTGGAACGCTTGGTGGCGCGACGGGCGGACGCGACCTCCGTGGTGCGCTGCAGCCAGATGCCCGCTTCTTTCGAGAGACACTCGTACATCCCGAGGAGCATTATCGAGACGGACGTCGTGGACCCGCCCGTCGACGCGACGGAGGCCGTGCCACCCTCCGGTCTCGGTTGGAACGTTCGGCGAGTACTGGAAGCGCTGGATGCGGGGGAAGGCGAGAAGGCCGCGGGACTGTGCGGAATCCCGACGGTGTACGAGGACGGCGGAGAGCTCGAAGATGCGGTGAGGTCGGTGCGAGAGGGATCCTCCGCGTCGAGCGTCGCGGAGGCCGTCGCAAGGGCGAAGAACGACCAGGTGTGCCCCATCGGCATGGAAGACGAGCCGGTGCGCCTCAAGACCGTGACCCTCGGGTGCTGCCAGAATGTGTTCGACTTCGCGAACCTTCTGATGGGACTGTGCAAATCCCCCACGTGTCCGTTGTGTGCACGACCGATCTCACCGAGCGACGTCGTCGTCGTCCTGCCACGGCTCGCCGTGTCGGAGATGCCGCAACAACCGCGGACGCTGATCACGCCGTTGGTACGCAGCTGTGAAACGCTGAAACAGCAGCGCCCCCGACGTGATGTCGCAGACGTCGTGACGAGCGATACGCGTCGTGTCCTGGACGAGGCTCCCCATCATCGCGTTCTCATCGTGTTCGACTACGCGACGACCCCTATCGATTCTCACGAACGCGACATCGTCAACGGCACCGGAGGAAAGAGGCTGTACTCGGCGCGCTTGAAGACCGTGTGGAACCGCATCGACCAGTTCCGCAGCGGGGATCCGGCGTCGCGTGTGCTGGTCGGCAAGTTCGGCATCAACGGCATAGGATTGGACCTGGGAAACGTTTCTCACGTGTTCATGGTCGCGTCCGGCCATCTCGGATCTCGGAACGACGTCGTGATTGCGTTCTCGAGGCTCGTCGCCTCGGCACGTTCGGGAGATACGTCGCGTCTGGTCACGTTAAAGACGTTCATCGTATCGCAATCGAGTTGATCGGATGGTAGACGTACACGAATTCGATGGTTTTCGTAAAAAATTGACGGTGCACCCATCGTCGTTCCTTTCACTGTAAACAACAAGCAAACACACAAACACTCACACACCGTCTGCGACAATGGCAACCACTGCGTCTTCACGTCAAGTGTTCGAGCTCAAGAAGGTCCTGGCTGAGATGGAGAGGAACGGAACTGTCGGTGACGTTTCGAGCAAGCCCGCCAAGGCCGCCAAGGCCGCCACGTCTAGCGTGTCCCAAGATACGATCAGGACCCTGAAGGGCCTGTCCAGACGGGAGCGTCATTATGTCCTTAGCCAAATCTCCGAGAGCGAGAGCGAAGAAGACAGCGCCGAGAGCGCTGGAAAGTCGTCGGGCGACGATGAAGTCAACGCTCTGGCGAATAAGCTAGGAAAAGCTGACGTGAAGGATCCGGAGATGGACCTGAAGACCGCCCTGATCAAGGCGGTGCTCCCGCTCATCTCCTCCAAGCGAGGGTCGCGCGCAAACCGCGTGGTCAAGGCTCTGACGATCGAAGGCGGCTTCCAGGCCGTGGTCACGAACTCCAAGAACAAGGACGCCGCAGAAAAGCGGACCGTCATCCTTCAAGTGAAGACCGTCCTGGGAGACATGTTCCCCGACCACAGGTCAAAGCTGACACGCACGTACATCGACAACCTGTCCAATGTGGCGAAGCTGGCAGCAGCCATGGATGCTCACGTCGTTCACTTGGCGACAACGGCGAACATCGACGAAGACCTCATCTACGGGGTCCTCGACGAGAAGCCCAAGGCATAAGAGCATTTTGATCTTTTTCAGCTCACACCAAAAGAAAGGAAGGTACATGACGTTGCGAAAAACCGTCCGTTCGTTCATCGTTTTTTATGTTGCTGTTTCGACTGTACTTTTCTTTCGTCGTCCGGCAAAGGAGGAGAAACGAAGCTACGAATGCACCAGAGAAAATGAAAATGGAACGGAGACGTAATTCTTACACAGCGGGGGATGATGATGTCGCGGTTGAGTGACGGAATGAAGCGCACATGGTCCCACCTGCACCAAGGCCTTCATAGCCGCGGCGATCTTAGGTCTCTGGGAACGCTTGTTCCTCCAAGCCTCGATGCGATTGCGACCACACTCTCTCTGTGACAGTTTCGCGAGTAGAACATCTTGTCGTAGGTCGCCCTTCCTTCCGTCTTCCGTGTCCGAAGCCTTTCTTTCGGCGGTGGTGTTCCATTCTCGTTTTCGCGGGTGTGGACGCTTCCGGTCGTCTCGGATCCCGGGGGACGACGTCGTGCGTGCGTGCCTTCTCGAGGTTCGAGACGTCCGATCCGATGGTAGACGTACATGATGTCGAAGGATTTCAAAAAAAATCGACGGCGCACAGATCGCAGGTACATTCACCGTAAATAGCAATCAATCAAGCAAGCACTCACACACACAGTCTGCGACAATGGCAACCAGTGCGTCTTCTCGTCAAGCGTCCGAGCTCAGGAAGGTCCTGGCTGAGATGGAGAGGAACGGAACTGTCGGTGATGTTTCGAGCAAGTCCACCAAGGCCGCCAAGCCCGCCACGTCTAGCGTCTCCCAAGAGACGATGGAGGCCCTGAAGGGCCTTTCCAGGAAGGAACGTAAATATGTCCTGAGCCAGATCGCCGATAGCGAGAGCGAGATCGAAGAAGACAGCGCCGAGAGCGCTGAAAAGTCGTCGGACGACCATGAAGTCGACGCTCTGACGGAGAAGCTGAAAGAAGCTGACGTCAAGGATCCGGAGATGGACCTGAAGACCGCCCTGATCAAGGCGGTGCTGCCGCTCGTCCCCTCCAAGCGAGGGTCGGTCTCCAGCCGCGTGTTCAACGCCCTGATCACTGAAGGCGGCTTCCAAGCTGTCGTCATGAACTCCAAGAGCAAGGACGCCGAGGAAAAGCGGACCGTCATCCACCAAGTGAAGACCGTCCTGGGAGACATGTTCCCCGGCTACAAGTCGAAGCTGACGAGAACCTACGTGGACAAGCAGTCCAATGTGGCGAAGCTCGCCGCAGCTATGGACTCTCACGTCGTTCACTTGGCGACATTGGCGAACATCGACGAGGACCTCATCTGCGAGGTAATCGACAAGCAGGCCAAGGCATAACAACAGCATCGGTCCGATCTTTTTTACACCACGGAAAGATCGAACGGAACATGGCGTAGTTCGCTACTCGTGAGAGCCAATAAACACAATCGCGCGGTGTCGACGGACGGTCTCGTCCTGACCGGCGAAAAGGACAAGGACGGGAGGTATCTGGCACGACTCAGGACCACTGAATTCCGCGACGTCGTCGAAGTGTTACTGGCAGAGGGACACGGTGTCGTAAATTGGCCTGTTTATTTTTCGAAATACGGAAAATAAAATGTTATGAATACCATCAACGATCGTTTTTTTCTTCCGGCGTGACGGACACCTTCTTCTGTCGCCTCGACCTACGGATCAGAGCGTCCCATTTGTAGATGGTGTGCATGGCGACGTCGAACAGCGCCGCGATGCTGACTTCTCCGAACCACTCCTTCATCACGGGACGCCCCTTGACTTCCTCGCACGCCACGCGACACGCCGAGATGGCCACGCGTACGGGGTCGCACCCCTTGGAGATCTCATCCCGGACGCCGTCTTCCACCTCGCGTGCGCGTTTCCGGAGCACCGCGCGGTCCGTACGAGACGCCTCGGCGCACGACGTCAGCATCGTGTTCACCACGAAGCCGGTGTAGGACACGACCTGGTCCGCGTTCCTCGTCTGGGCGTTCTTGATCCACTTCTCCGTGGGCGGGTGTGTCATCATGCGATTTCGCGCCGCATTGATCTCGTGCGGTCCCAGGCCGAAGCATTGCATCACGTTCGCCGAAGGACTCGGCGAATCGCTGTTGTACGTCGAGTACAGCGCACACGCCGCCATCGAGCCTTTGCGCATGGGTTCGTTGAGTTTCTCGCCCGAGCTGGACATGCGAAAGTTGCGATACGTCCGCACCGCGTCGTCTTGGACCGACACGCGTCGCATGTTGGCATTGCCCTGCATCATCGCGCGCAAGGCTTCCGTCTCCCGTCCGAACACGACAGCTTGTTTTCCTCCTCCTCCGACCGACCGGATGACTTGGCGCTGTGCCTTCGTCAATCTTGTCGCGGCGTCCGCCGTCGCCCAGCAGGAAGACGTCGTCCCGATGGCCAGTCCCGCGGGGCCCGTGGTGTTTTCTCCCGACGACGCCAATAAACAAGAAGGTCCACATCGATTGCGGTCCGTGCCGTCGTCGTCCGCGTGATTGCGCCATTCCGGTCCCGGGTCCAGGACGTGACTTTCCGCGACGAGGCCGCAGCCGGTGCATGTCGCGTAGCCGTCCACGTCGCGTATGTGGTCTTCGGCCGCGCCGCACTCCGGACAGCGGGACATGATTTTGATTATTCTGTCCTGTGCGGTGGGCGATCTTTTTTGTAGGTGTGCATCGGTCAAAAACGCGACGAAAAAATCGTCCGTCTGATGCGCGTTCCGACCGCGGAATCGCATATAAGCGATTATAATTCTCGTCGGTAAAAGCATAAGCGATCACTCTCTCTCTCGAGAAGTGGGAAGGAACATGTACAAGGAACTCCTGTTCCATGAGGGTGACGTCGCGAAGGTGTGCGGCCTGGAGTTCGGCGTCCAGTCGCCCGCCGACATCCTCGCGGACAGCGTGGTGGAGGTCAAGAGCACCGAGACGTACGCGGGCAACGAGCCGCTGCCGCACGG
>Ga0209937_1000152_pt1 | contig 22861 bp, 21 predicted proteins | sample SalPon1_B_H2O_MG_FD_185699 | JGI IMG/M metagenome (GOLD analysis project Ga0209937, IMG submission 185699) | Salt pond water microbial communities from South San Francisco under conditions of wetland restoration - Salt Pond MetaG R1_B_H2O_MG... | ecosystem: Environmental > Aquatic > Non-marine... | reverse complement strand
TCGCCGACGATGATGCGAAGCAGCTGATCGTCTCGGGCTTCATCGAGCCGATCACCGAGGAGCTGCCCATCGAGTATGCCGTCGAGCTCAACCGACTCGTCGAGCTCGAGATGGAAGGGAGTCTGGGGTGAGATGTCCGCAGGACTGACGACCATACTCTCTCCGGAGGTGGTCAGAGAGCTGTCCGCAGCGCGCGATGAACCATCGTGGCTGCTCGAGTACCGGCTCGACGCCCTCGGCGCGTTGAGTGAGCTCCCGCTGCCAGATGTGATCCAGACACCGGGACGACGCTGGACCGACCTCGATGCGTTGGACTTCGAGACGCTGGTCGACCCACTCGAGCAGTCTGACGAGACCGTGCGCTCTGGGGATGATGGCGTGGATGTGCTGTCACTGCAGGCGGCACTCGAGACGCACCCGGAGGCGGTGCGTGAGGCGCTGGGTGCGACGGTCGATCCAGCGGAGAACTACCTCACCGCACTATCTGCAGCGCTGTTCACGACGGGGACCGTTGTGTACGTCCCCCGGGGGGTCGATGCGACTGATATCACGATCACCGCATCGATGCGGTCCCGATCGCTGTTCAGCCACACGTTGGTGATCACCGAGGAGAGCTCGTCTGTGACGATCGTCGAGTCGGTCGAGACTGCAGCCGATGCAGACCCACAGGATGCACGGTACTTCTCGAACATCGTCGAGATCGCGGCGGGTGAGAACTCATACGTCCAGTATGGCTCACTCCAGGCCCTCGATGCGGACACCTACACATACACCCTGAAGCGCGCAGAGGTCGACACGTACGGGACGGTCAACTGGATCGAGGGCAACCTCGGCTCGCGGTTGACGCGGTCGGATGTGGAGACACTGTTGACGGGCGACGGGTCGGAGACCAAGATCGTCGGGGCCTTCTTCGGGACCGCCGACCAGCATTTCGATGTGAATGCGCGGGTCTGGCACCGCGCAGAACAGACGACCGCGGACCTCGTCACCCGGGGGGTCCTCGATGATGAGGCCCGGTCGGTGTATGAGGGGGTCCAGAACGTGGGCATCGATGCATGGAACACCTCGTCGTATCAGCGCGAGAACACGCTGATGCTGTCAGATGATGCGGAGGCAGACGCGTCTCCGAAGCTCATCATCAACAACCACGACACCGAGGCTTCGCACGCTGCATCCGTCGGTCAGGTTGATCAGGAGCAACTGCTGTATATGCTCTCCAGAACGATCCCATACCGCCGCGCACGCAACATGCTGGTACACGGCTTCTTCGTCCCTGTGCTGGATGAGATCGCGGTGGACACGTTCCGTGAGGACCTCGAATCGGGGATCCTCGACCGACTCCACTGAGCGGTCCCATCCCCATCGGTATCTTTACAGCGAATCCTTGCGGGGTCTGAATTGTCATGCGAGAGCTACTCACACTGTGGAAGGATACCCGGATGATCCTTCTCGTCGCTGTCGTCGCGGCGGTGTACGCGGCAGTGCTGCTGCCGTTCAAGGTGTTCACAATCCTACCTGGCCTCACAGAGATCCGCCCGGCGAACGTCTTCCCGGTGATCTTCAGCCTCATGTTCGGCCCCGCTGCAGCCTGGGGGTCCGCGATCGGGAACCTGATCGGTGACATCTTCGGCGGCACGTTCGGGCCTGGGTCACTCGGTGGGTTCGTGGGGAACTTCTTCTTCGGCCTGGTCGGCTACAAGATCTGGGGGAACCTCCGGGGTATCTCCAGTGGGTCGGTCCCGGACTTCCGGAGCGATACCGTTCGCCAGCTCGCTGAGTACGTCGTCATCGTCGTCGCAGCCGCAGCAGTGTGCGCGGCGATCATCGCGTGGTGGGTCGATTTCCTCGGGTTGGTCCCCTTCGCGGTGATCGGGCCGATCATCATCACGAACAACGCGATCGCCGCGATCATCCTCGGGCCTCCCCTGCTGTACCTCACGTACCCCCGTATCGCCCGGATGGGTCTGCTGTACACGGATATCATGGCGGATGAGGACCTCGACACCGCCACCGGCGGTGTTGCTAGCGTGGGTGCGCTGTTGCTCATCGTCGTCCCGGTCGTGTGGTTGGTCGTCGGGATCTACGCGGGCTTCGCACCGGAATCGATGACGCAGGCGGCGATCGGCGCTGTCCTGTTCGCCATCACGCTCGCAGGTGCGTACCTGGCACGTGAGCGCATGAGTCGCTTCACGACACGGTCGCTGTGACCGGGCACATCCATGAGCGCTGACCCGGCGATCACCCTCGCCGACGTCACGTTCGCTTATCGCCCGGACACACCGACGGTGCTCGAATCGGTCGACCTCGAGATACCACAGGGTGCGGTCACAGTGATCGTCGGGGCGAGCGGTGGCGGTAAGTCCACCCTGCTATCGATGCTCAACGGCCTCATCCCCACCTTCATCTCCGGGGAGTTCACCGGCTCGATCCAAGCCGGTGAGACGGACCTGACGGTGACACGGACGAACAAGGTGGCCGATACGATCGGGATGGTCCTCCAGGACTATGAGGCGCAGCTGTTCGGGACATCGGTCACCGCCGAGGTCGCCTTCGGCCCCGAGAACCTGGGGGTCGAGCCCGCGGAGATCGACGCCCGCATCGATCAGGCCATGGCGCTCGCGGACCTCACGCAACTGGACCGTCGCCGACCGCCATCCTCACTGTCGGGTGGACAGAAGCAGCGCCTCGTCATCGCGGGGGTCGCTGCGATGGAGCCCTCGGTCATGATCCTCGATGAGCCGACGAGTGACCTTGACCCCGCGGGCACAGAGGACTTGCTCGCGGTACTGCGACGGGTCCGTACGGCGGATGCAGCGGATGGGTGGAGTGGACCGGAGACGGTGGTGATGGTGACCCATGCGGTCGAGGAGGCCATCGGCGCAGACCACATCATCATGCTGGCGGATGGTGGTGTCGCAGCGAGCGGCTCCCCGGAGGAGGTGCTTCGCGATGCTGCAGCACTCCGCGCTGCGCGCGTCGGCGTCCCTCCACTGGTGACCGTCTTCGATGCGCTGGGGGTCGGGAAACAGGACCTCCCGTTGACACCTTCGGCAGCGGCGGCGCTCGTCGACAGGATGGATGTCGACTACGATCCGGCTGTGCTGCCGGCAGGTGCACCAGCCGGGACCGGCGCGGAGACGGGTGAGGCGTTGTTCGACATCTCTGAGCTTCGGTACACGTATGAGACCGACCGCGACCCGGTGGTGGCTGTCGACGATGTCGACCTGGTGATCGACCGCGGTGCATTCGTGGCCCTGATCGGTCACAACGGGTCTGGGAAGTCCACGTTGAGCAAACTGCTCCATGGGCTGCTCGATCCCACAACGGGTGAGGTCACCCTTGATGGGGAGCCACTGCGTTCGTATTCGGCGTCCGAGCGGGGCCGTCGGATCGGGTACGTCTTCCAGAACCCCGATCACCAGCTGTTCGCTGAGAGCGTGCGGGAAGAGGTGGCATTCGGGCCATCGAACTTCGGATACAGTGGTGCGGAGCTGGACGCGCGTGTCACCGCGGCCCTGGAGACCGTGGACCTGATGCCACTCGCGGAGGACGACCCCTTCAAACTGTCACGGGGGCAACGTCAACGGGTCGCACTCGCTGGGATCCTCGCGACAGACCCCAACTGCATCATCTTCGATGAGCCCACGACCGGCCTCGATGCGACCCAGCATGATCAGTTCATGCAGCTGGTGGGGCGGCTGAACCGTGATGATGGGCTGACGGTCATCATGATCACCCATGATATGGGCACCGTCGCCCGCTATGCGCCTCGCTCGGTGGTGATGGATGCGGGCCGAGTCGTCTTCGATGGCAGGACCCGCGCGCTCTTCGGGGACCCCGACCTGCTCGCCGGCTACCAGCTCCGGGCCCCGCAGGTGACGCAGCTTGCACACGCTGTGGCACCGCACACGACGCCTGCACTCACCGAGGAGGAGCTCATCGAGGCATTGGGGGGTCCGCGGTGAGTCAGGCATACGCCCCGTTCGTCGACCGGGACACCATCGTCCATCAGATGGACCCACGCGCGAAGCTAGTCGGGATCTCCGCACTGTTCGTCGTCGCATATGTCTTCTCGAACCCGGTGCTCATCGCGATCCCGGCGCTGATCGCGTTGGGGTTGGTCCTGTCTGTCGGGGGCTACCGAAACCTCCGGCGTGTCCGGGTGATCATCATCGCGCTCTTTCTCGTTGGGTTCGTGGTGTGGCCGGTCTTCCTCGAGCCGGGTGGTGCTGTGTTGTTGACGGCGGGGCCGGTCGTCCTCACCGAGCGCGAGGTGTTCATCGCCCTCGGCCGTTCGCTGCGCATCGTGACGTTCATTCTGGGTGGTCTGGTGTTCATCTCGACGACGACGACCGAGGAGCTCGTGCGGGGGCTCAGACAGCTCGGGGTCCCGTATCCCATCTGCTTCGCGATTGGGACGGCTCTGCGGCTGTTCCCGACGTTCATCGGGGCGGCTGGGACGGTCCAGCAGGCACAGGCTGCGCGTGGCGCCGAGGTGGGTGGCGGCTCGATTCGCGAACGACTCCGTGGATTCATCCCGCTGTTGATCCCCGTGTTCATGACCGCATTCCGGAACATCCAGACCCAGTCGATGGCGCTCGAGGCGCGTGGCTTCGACCCGATGGGTGGTCGGTCATTCTACGGAGACCTGCGATTCCAGCGACGTGATTGGGCCCTCACCCTCGCGTCGGTCGGCGTGATGATCACAGCGGCGCTGGCCGCGCTCGGAGGGTTCGGCCGTATTTAGAAGCTCGAGTCTGCGTGCTGCCAGTCCTCGCTGTAGGCCTCCTGGGCGGATGTGGGCGCATCGATCTCTATACCGAGTGTCTGCAGCTTGCGGTCCGCGATGAGGCGGTCGACCCTGTCAGGGATCGCATAGACACCGGGACCGAGTTGTGCATGCCGAGTCGCGATCTCACGCCCAGCAGCGAACATCATCGCGTGCGTCGTGTCGATGACCTCGGCGGGGTGTCCACTGCTGTACGGCCCCGTCAGGTTCACCAGCCGGCCATCTGCCAGCAGGTGGATGCTCCGGCCATCTGAGAGATGGAACGACCGCACCCCCGGTGTGGGCTCAGAGGTCGATGTCGCCAGCGCTTCGAGTCCAGCGAGGTCAATCTCGACATCAAAGTGCCCAGCGTTCGCGAGCTGCGCACCATCCTGCATCTGCTCGACGTGCTCTGCCCGCAGCACATCACGCGTGCCGGTCGTCGTGATGAACAGTTCACCGATCGGTGCGGCATCTTCCATCGACAGGACACGATGCCCATCCATGTGTGCCTCAAGCGCCTTGCGGGGATCGACCTCGGTGACGATCGTCTGTGCGCCCATCCCGCGTGCCTTTCGCGCTACACCGCGCCCACAGTAGCCATACCCTGCGACGACCACTTTGGTCCCCGAGAGGATGGTGTTCGTCGATATAGCGATGTTCGTCAGTGCGGACTCGCCGGTGCCATGGACGTTGTCGAAGAAGTGCTTCATCGGAGTCTCATTGACCGTGAAGCAGGGGAACGCTAGTACGCCCTCGGCATCCATCGCCTCGAGTCGGGTGATCCCTGCCGTGGTCTGCTCACCCCCGCCGAGAACATCTTCAGCGACATCAGGATGCGCCGCATGCACCTTCGCGATCAGCTCACACCCATCATCGAGGATGATGTCTGGCTCCTCGGTCTCCAGCAGCTCATGCTGAGCCTCGGCGAACTCCTCGTCGCTCATGCCCTCCCATGCATACGCAGTGATCGCATCCTGTGCGTCGAGGGTCTCGACGACATCACCGTGGGTCGATTGCGGCTCACTCGGCGTGAATGCAACCGACGCCCCTGCGGCCGCCAATGTCTCTACGAGGACACCACTCTTCGCCTCCAGATGTGTCGCGAGTGCCACGGTGAGGCCTTCGAACGGCCTGTCGTGTGCGTGGTCTGCCGCCAATGATTGCAGCACCGGCGTGTTCGCCCTGGCCCAGGTGAGTGCATCGGTCTCTGGCATCACTTGGCCATCCTTGGCAGGGGAATTGAATCATCCGCTCTGTGGGTGGCACACCCTCTGGGATCATCCCTGACTGAGTTCGAACCCCCAGCGCACCTCGGTAGGACCGTCCGTGGTCTCCCCTTCGATGACGATGTCAGTCCGCGCTGTGACCGTTCGTCGACTGCTCACCGGGACCGGCGTATCTGCGGTGGGCCCGTTGACCAAGACCACCTGTTCACTGTGGATCTCACCCGGGGCAAGCACTCCCCACTGATAGTCCATCGTGATCACGAAGGGATCCTGCAGCTGCCATGCCCCCACATCGGGGTGATATCGTAGCTTGCCACGTACGCCCTCTTCGGGGTACGTGGCGAATGGATCGTCCACATCCGCCATCCAGAACAGCGCACGCCGTCGCTCCCCGTACTGAATGGTGGCTGTCTCATCCGGATTCGCAATCGTGATCTCAAGGGTCAGCGGTGTGTCTGCAGTGGGCCCTGCGACATGTTCGACACCGTACCGGATGCCTGCGGGCTGCGGATCGAGGCGCACCGACAACGCGGGTGATGTCCGTCCTCCGCTCGTACATCCTGCGAGTGCTGCAGTCGCACTCACACCGGCTGATCGGAGGAAGTATCGCCGACGCATCACCGGGATTTGACGTAGACACTCATACGGCTTTGGGTCACACAGCTGGTCCGAGTGGCTTGGTCTCACAGCTGACGGCGATCTACGACTCCATGATGTTGGTCGGTCGAACCTCACGTTCGCCTGGTCTTCTGTGCGCTGGGTCCCACGGCAGCATCGTCGCACGTCGACACGATCACTCCAGGTGGTAGCAGGTCGCACGCATCGTTCAGCTAACATGCTACGCTGTCCCGAGGACCAAAGCCGCATGATCGGACCACCACCGCTCCCGATGACTTTTCATAGCGACCCTGCCGACCTCGTACGAAGTCCCGTGGTGTAGTGGCCAATCATGACGGCCTTTGGAGCCGTCGACGGCGGTTCGAATCCGCCCGGGACTATCTATAGGCAATTACCTTTCGAATATCTACTCTATAATCAATAAAGACGATTTCTTATTTCAATATACATAAATTCGAGCCAGTTGGCCCTATATGCGGGGTACAAGTGCTCTGTATGCCCAGAATATTATATCATTTTTGTATATATTGGCTATTCCACTTCCTGAAGTATCCTCTCATGCACAGAGTATCATGAACTGTCCCCAGCTGTGGACATATTGGCAGTGATTACATGTTATAACACTGAATTATATAATAAATTGCATACTGCGATATCAAATACACAACTACACAGTTCGCACTCAATCAGCTGAAAACGTTGGCTGCGATCGCTCAGAGTCGGTTCAGCCAGAAGTCGAATGACCGTCCCGGTGCGAACACATCGATTCCGATCGCCTGCTCTTCGGTCTGGTTTGCCACGATATGTGGCTCGTCGGATTCGAAGCGGACTGAGTCGTATGGCCCAATTGTGGCTGTCTCACCGTCTTCCGTTTCCACTGAGAGCTCCCCCTCGATGCAGATACAGACCTGCTCGTTGGGGTGACTGTGCATCGGTGAGGCGTGACCGGGGCGCTTTTCGAACCATTCGAAGCTGAACGCTTCACTTCCAGCGAGTGCAACACGAGCCCAGCCTGGTTCTGGATTGTACGTCTCCGCATCATCGAATGGAACATGGTCCATAGAAACCGTCCGACTGACCCGTGCTAAATGCTACCGGAGCATGAACGGGTAGGGTTAATCGGATGGAGTCATGCACGGTAGCATGGATTTGAACCTGGCAAATCAGCGGGCATTGGTCACCGCAGCCAGTGGAGGAATCGGTCTCGCGGCGGCCGAGGCGCTCTGCAGAGAAGGCGCAACGGTGCTCATCACCTCGTCCGATGCCGTGAACATCACAGAGGCTGCCCAGGAGATACGTGGCCGGCTCAGCGATGCTGCCATCGATGCGTTCGTCCTTGATCTCCGGGACCCTGAATCCATTGCGGCTGGTGTCGCCCATGCGGTCGAAGAGCTGGGTGGTCTGGATATCCTCATCACCAACCATGGTGGCCCCCCGAATCGATCGTTGGAGGAGACCGATCCGCAAACGCTGGATGATTGGTACGGTCAGATCATCCGGAGCACAGCGATGCTCTGCCGGCATGCCCTCCCAGCCCTCCGTGATGGCGGCGGCACGATCACGCATCTGGTCGGTGCGTCTGCCCGGCAACCCCGCGCAGATGCGATCGTCGGAGCGATGCTCAGGCCGGGACTCTTCGGCTTATCAAAGGCTCTATCGCGAGAGGAGGGCCCGCATGGCATACGGTCGAACTGTGTCGCACCCCGGGGTATCTCCTCTGACCGCATCACCTCGAAACTCCGCGACCGCGCGGAGCGGGAGGGTACCTCTGTGGCGGAGGTCGAGGCACATCGGACCGCTGCCATCCCGCTTGGGCGCTTCGGGACCCCTGATGAGTTCGCTCGTGCGGTCGCGTTCATCTCATCACCTGCGGCCTCATACATCACCGGCACCGTGTTGGCTGTGGACGGGGGGTGGTCTGCGATGCTGTGACCTCAGACGGAGAACTCTCGCTGGTACTGGGTCATCTCCACACGGTCCTCACGGAGAGGCCACACCGCCAGCAGGGTGGCGCTCACATCCGTTGATCGTGCAGCATGCGGCACATCTGGTGGAATCACCATCGTGTGGTGCGGCCTCAAGTCCACCACCGTCCCATCTACCTGAAACTGTAGTTCCCCTTCTATGAGCATGTTAATTTGCTCCCAGGGGTGGGTGTGTGGTGGTCTGTCAGCACACGTGGGCTCGATCGTCGTGTGGCCCAGCATCATGTCAAGCCCCCGGAAGACGACCTGACGGTACCCTTCGCGCTCGTTGACCGTCTCAATAGCTCGTAGGTCGTACACCGCGGGGATCTCCTCCCGGTCAAACTCTCGAACCATACAGGGAGTTCCGCCCGCGCTATGCTGAACCTTCGCCTTCGCTTTCGATCAGACCTCCGGGGACGGCGACATATCGTGGATCCACCGATCGTCCCTCGACGACGGCAGTCACCAGTTCCGCCAGTCGTTCGAGAATCGCCGTCCGCGTCGTGACCGATGTCGCGGCGATATGCGGGGTGGCGACCACCGTCTCCATCTGCAGCAGAGCCGAATCCGGCGGAAGCGGTTCGGTCGCGAAGACGTCCAAAGCCGCACCACGGATCTGCCCCGTATCGAGTGCTTCTATGAGCGCTGCTTCGTCGATGATCGCCCCCCGGGCAGTGTTGACGACCACCGCGTCATCACGCATCCGTTCGATCGCGTCGGCATCAATCATCCCCCGCGTCTCAGGGGTGAGCTTCGCCGTGACAATCACCGCATCCACGACATCCAACAGCCCCTCTAGGGTGGTCAGGCTCGCATCGACGAGCTCGGTTGCGATCGGATCCACATACGGGTCATACACCAGCACTCGTACGTTGAATCCCGTCAAGAGCCGTGCGACTCGCTGGCCGACACTTCCGAATCCGATGATCCCGACCGTGCTGCCCACAACCGGATATGTGGTTTCCAGGGCATCCCGCCATCCACCTGCTTGCAGTGTCTCTGCTCCCCGCACGACCTGCCGGTTCACCGCCAGCAACAGTGCGATGGCGTGCTCCGCCACGCTGATCGCGTTCAAACCGGGTGTGTACAACACGGTGATGCCTTGCGCAGCCGCCGCCTCTGTGTCGATGTTGTTTATCCCGGTTCCCACTTTCGCGACGACCCGCAGGTTTGAGTCTAATAACTCTGATGCCGACAACTGCAGGCGTGACGTGGTGAAGACGACCTGTGCATCTCCAAGGTCCGTCCCTGATGGACCGCCTCCCCTGCGTACCGCGAACCGCTCATCCAGCGCACCTTCGACCGCCGACAGGGGCTTCGTATCCGGTTCGACCATCACCTCGATCGGTGGTGTCCACGCGGGCATTATCGCATAACCGTCACCACCGGCATGGTCGCAGACACCAACACAGACTGAGCCACACTGCCGAAGAGTACCTTCCCGATGGGCGTCCGGCGCCTGCCGCCGATGATGATGTAGCTGGGGTCGTGTTCATCAGCGTACTTGAGGATCTCCTCAGCAGGCGTACCCACCAGCCCCACGGCGTCGACCTCGGAATCAGCGGTCGCGGCGATGTCCTCTGCCGCGGCGGTGGCCCGTTCACGGATTGCGTCGATCTCGATGGTCCGCCCCGCCTCCTCGACAGCCTCCTGCTCCAGCCCTCTGAAGACTCGTTGGGAGAGCACATGGAGTATGACGACCGGCTCGCCGACTGCATCCCCCAGGTGGACCGCCTCATCGATGACCGGCCGATCCTCCTCCGCATCATCCACAGCTGCGATTATTGCCATGCATGGACACACGCGGAGACCTCAATAAGTGTTGACGGAACGATTATCGACATGATTATTCAGGCGACTTCGGGAATGGATGCAATGGAGTCAATATCTGTCGTGCCCCGCCTCCGCGGGGTTGCTGACCGTCGCCATCTCGGCTTGCTGGTGGCGATGGGTCAGTTGGTGCTATGGGTTACCGTCGTCGACATTCAGGGCCTCTCGCGCACGGACCATGCGATCCTCGGCGTCTTTCTGCTCGCGGTCATCCTGTGGCTCTCGGAGGCGTTGGCATACACGGTCACCAGTATCATCGCGGTCACGCTCCTGTTCGCGCTTGGAATCACGGACAGTTTCGCAGTGGCGGTCTCCGGCTTCGCGTCAACGTTGGTCTTCTTCCTGATTCTGTTGATGTTGCTGGGGAACTCCATCTCCAAGGTCGGGTTGGACGATCGGGCGGCACGACGGTTGCTGGCGGGTCGTTCGACGCCGGCGATGACCATCCGCTCGCTCGCGACGAACGTCTTCGGGCTGTCCTTTCTGATGCCATCTGCGGTCGCGCGGGCGGTCACCTTCATGCCGATCGTCGAGACGATGACGGAGGCCTACCATCTGGATGAGGCAAGTCGATTCAGACGGGCATCGTACATCATCATCGGTCACATCAACCCACTCGCCTCGATGGCGATCATGACCGGTGGTGGCATGTCCATCATCTCCTCGCAGATCATGACGACCCAGATCACGCCGATATCCTGGCTCACGTGGGCGATCGTGATGCTGCCACCTGTGACGGTGTTGTACCTCGGGGCGGCGCTATCGGTGGGGCTCATCTACCCCGCAGACGATACCATCGTGACGGACGAACTGGAGGACACTGATATACAGACTGCACTTAGCAGAGATGAACGGCTCGTACTCGGTGTCATGGCGGGTGCGGTGGGCCTGTGGGTCGTTGGGTCGTTCACGGGCATGCCCACGATCTTACCAGCGGTCCTCGCCGTGGCAGTCCTCGCAGCGCCGGGGATCGGCATCATCACCGAAGATGATGTCCGGTCGATCAGCTGGGGTGTGCTCTTTGTCATCGGGGCCATGTTCTCCATCCTCGAGGTGATGCAGGCGGAGGGGACCCTGGTGTTCGTCGTCGAGCGTATCACTCAGGTCCTCCCCTTCGCGATGATGTCGACTTGGCAGGTCATCGCCACCCTGCTGTTGGTCACCGCTGTGGTCCGGACGATGTTCTCGACTGCATCCGCTGCGGTGATCATCGTCCTCCCGATCATGATCGAGTTCGCTGAGTCCCTGGCGTTGGACCCACTCTTCATGGCATTCTCGGTGATGTTCCTGATCGGGGCGACGACCTTCCTGCCGTTCAACACGACCGCTGTGTTGCTGTCTCATGACCGCGGCCCACTCTCGGTCCCCGAGGTGTTCCGCTTCGGAGTGGTGACCGCAGTGCTCGCGGTGGTTGTACTCGTCGTCGCGTGGGTGGGATACTGGCCGCTGGTGCTCGGCGGCCTCAGCCCGACCGGGTGAACAGCTGTTCAATCCGTGGCTTCAGGAATGGGCCAACGAGCACCATCAGCGTGATGAGGGTGATGATGAATGCGAGTGGGTGCGTCGTCGGGTCGACGAAGATCGCGTACGACCCATCGGACAGCTGCAGTGACCGCATGAAGTTCTCCTCTGCGATCGGTCCGAGCACCACCCCAAGGACGAATGCGATGATTGAGTAGTTGTATTGCACCATGACGTAGCCGATGAAACCCAGCACGAGGATCGTCCAGATATCCACCCAGTTCGCGCTGAGGGTGTAGCCACCGACGATCGAGAGCACGATGATCATCGGGATAATGTAGTGTGTGTCGATCCGGGTCAAGACCCCCAGCTTCGTCACGAGGAACGTCCCCATCAGGATGATGAACACGTTGCCGATCAGCAGTGCCAGCAGGAACGTGTAGGTCAAGGACAGCTCAGCCTCGAAGAGTTGTGGCCCCGGTCGGAGGCCGTGCATGAGGAGCCCACCGAGCAGGACCGCCGTCGACCCACTGCCGGGAATCCCGAAGGCGATCGTCGGGATCAGCGATCCACCGATCGTCCCGTTGTTTGATGCCTCCGAGGAGATGACCCCCCGCGGGTCCCCACGACCGAACTTCTCCGCATCGTCCGCGCTCCGCATCGCCTCACCGTAGGCGATGAAGTTCGAGACGGTCGCACCCGCACCGGGGACCGCCCCGATGAACATCCCGATGTACGCAGATTTCACGATCGTCAACGGGTAGGTGAACGTCTTGCGGATTCCCGCTGCCGCAGACCCCAACATCTCGATGCCCCCCTCGGCGATTCCACCCTCCTTGCTCGCCAGTTTGAGCATCTCTGAGATCGCGAACATCCCGATCAGTGCTGCGATGAAGTCGATGCCATCGTACAGCGCAAGGCTGTCGAAGGTGTACCGGAGTTCTGGCGAGTTCGGGGCGATACCGATCGTCGTGATCAGAAGGCCCGCCGCCCCCGCGACGAGACCCTTCACGACCGACCCCTTCGCCACAACGGTGATCATCGACAGCCCCAGCACCGCCATGAGGAAGTACTCTGGAGACCCGAACAGCAGCACCACCTCGATGAGCACGGGTGACAACAGGATCAGCGCGAAGACCGACAGGAACCCACCCGTCGATGAGGCTGTGGCGGACATCACCAGCGCCTCGACCGCGCGCCCCAGCTTCGACATCGGGTAGCCATCGAAGGTCGTCGCCGCTGCCCCACCGGTGCCTGGGACATTGACAAGGATCGCGGAGATCGACCCTCCATACATGGCCCCACTGTACATGCTCACCAGTAGCACAATCGCATTCACAGGCGCCAACGGGAGCGTCAGTGGCAACACGATCGCCATCCCCAGCGCTGACCCGATTCCGGGTAGTGCGCCTGCGAGCGTCCCCAGCACCAGCCCCACGATGACCCACAGTGGTGTCGGCCACGTGAACACGAGTTCGAGGGCCTCGAGCATCGCCGCGATGGTGCTCATCCGAACACCCCCGAGGTGAAGAACACCTCACCTCGCAGCAGCGGGACGTTCAGCAGGAGATAGAAGCCGTACGCGATGGCGGCGCCGATCACCGTCAACACCAGCGAGTGCGTCAGGCGCATCCGGTACCACCGTGTGTAAACAAACACGAAGATCGGCGTGGCCAGGAAGATGCTGATCATGTAACCGAGCAGTGCGTAGCCAGCAACAGAGACACCAGTGAACATGGTATCCTCCAATGGCCGACCGCTGGAGTCTGTGACTGTCACGGTCTCGCTCGCTTCGGACTCGGTTCTGTTTTTGACGTCCGCAACGGCAGCGTCTGACCCGCTGAATATCGCGACGTCCTCTGCGACGAACCGCCTGATGCTCTCAGGGAGGTACCGTTCAACGAGCAGCAGCACCGTGCCGACGAACACCACCACCCCGACGAGTCGTGGGAATCGTGCCGCACTACCGATGCTGAATCTGGTCGTCTCCCACAGCATGAACCCAGACGTCAACAAGAACAACAGCAGAAGGCTCCGCTCGAGGTCCACCCAATATTGTAGCTTACTTCGGAGATTAGATTCTGACATGGTCTGTTCTATGATATTGACTCACAGGTTTTCATCATAAGCTTACGCACATCGCGTGTGAAAAATATCGATTCGGTGACGGATCCGTTCGCTGCTCAGACTTCCTGTCGGACCGCCTCGAGGTCCACGTTCTGTGGGATGAGCTCGAAGGCGTTGGCGACGGCGTCCTCTGCGACTCCCGGGCCGCCGTACTCGATGACATTCCCGGTCGACTCAGACCACTCCTGCACAGGGTCACTTGCTAGTGCGGTCTCGAGTGCGCCGGTCAGCGTCTGGATCACGTCAGATGGGGTGCCACTGGGTGCGAACATCCCTCGTCGCAGCTCGCCGATGAAGTCGATGTTGTCGAAGCCCTCATCGGTCACACTTGGGAGGTCGGGGAACACGGAGGTCCCGTTCGATGACATGCACACGATCGCATCTGCCCGCCCGGATTCCACAGCACTCAGTGCCGCGGTGTCGGTCGAGATGGTCGCAGGGACCTCATCGGCAATCGTGGCCTGCACGGCCGGCCCAGAGCCATCATAGCCCACGTACCGGTCCCACGGGAAGTCATACAGACCCTGCATGAGCAGGGCCATGACGTGGTCGACACCACCGCGTTCCTTCCCAGCGAAGATCTCCAGTTCGCCGTCTGCGTATCGGTCGACAAGGTCGCTGAAGCTCTCGACCTCGTAATCTGCGTTCGCGACGATGACGAACGGTGTCCGGGCATAGGTCCCGACGCCCGCCAGCTCGGTCATCTCGAAGTTCGGTGGATTGACCATCGCGGACACTGGGGTGGACGGTGGATTGAACCCACCGAAGGTGTACCCGTCCGGCTCCGAGAAGAACAGCTCACCCGTCCCACGGAGCGAGGCTGCACCGGGGATGTTCTCGATCGCGATGTTCGTGCCGAGTGCATCGGCCATCTGCGGGATGACCTGCCGAGCGTACGTATCGGTGCCACCCCCCTCGCTGAACGGTACGATGTAGCGGATGTCTCCATCTGGGTAGCTTGGTGCATCCGACCCGTCATCGGCGTCACTCCCACCATCGGTGTCCGATCCGCCAGTACATCCTGCCAAGCCAGTCATCGCCACTGCGGACGCCCCACCAGCGATCTTCATGAAATCGCGTCGGTGGACATCCTCGCGGATTGGTTTATCTGCCATGTCCGATTTGTCGGTAACCGTTTATCATTATATAGATTCCGATGCCCAAGGTCACCTGTCACCCGATTAACGTCTCTTGTTCAGATGAACGGGAACTCTCCGGCGTCGACGACGACCTCGCCATCGAAGCGCATGGTCGGTTCGGCCATCATCGCATCGAAGTGCACCGGTGCACGGGTCTCGCCACCGAGGTTGCTGCTGGTGCCGATGCCGAAGTGCACGTTGCCATACCGACCGTGGTCGTTCGAGAACCACCCGTTGAACTCCGGACACTCCGGGTTCATGCCCACCGCCAGCTGTGCGATGTTGTAGACCGCTGGGTCGTCATGCTCTGCCCACACCCGTGCGATGGTCTCCGCCTCACGACCACCCTCCACGGAGACGACCGCACCGTCTTCGATCTCCATCTCCACCGGTGTCTCCAGCACGCCGATGTCGAGGTTGGGGATCGCCCCGTCGAAGACGACGGTCCCGTTCGTCCCCCCTTCGACCGGGGAGATGTTCGACTCGATGTGCACGAGGGCGGTGAACTCGCCCGGTTCGTCTGCGATGCCGGGATGCGCGTTGCCTGTCCGCCCCCGGAGGTCGACGGTCACGTCCGTCCCCTGTGGTGAGGTGATGTGCGCCTCATCTGCGGCAGTGAACCGCTCTGCCATCTCCACGCAGTACGGCCGCATGCCCTCGTAGTCCGCATACAGCCCCCCCTCGACCAGCTGTGTCGCGGTGAATTTGACCATGCTGATCACTCGCGCGCCAGCCTCGAGCGCCGCCTTCGTCGCACGGGAGTGTGTGATCGACCGATACACGGGGGTGATGATGACGTCCGCCTCCAGCATCGCTGCTGCCACCGACGGTTCGGGTTCGTTCCCATCGTACTCCCGTGGCTCCATGAGGGTCATGCTCACCGTGGCTCCTCGCTCGGTCGCCGCAGCGGCCACCCGTTCGGCGACGTTGGCGACCTCCCAGTCCGATACGACCAGCACATCCTCCCCTGGTGCGACAGCCGCACAGGTGTCGACGACACGCCCCGCTCCCCGCATCTCTTGTACGCTTCTCATCGTCCGCAGCGAATCGGTCATCTCGCTTAGCTGCTTTGATAGCCGACGAAACAGCTATACCCACCTACCCGGAGGTGCCGGTGTACGATGGCAACAGACGTCGATACCGATGTGATAGTCGTCGGGTGTGGGATCGCAGGCCTGTCCGCAGCGAACCGTGCCGCACAACTTGGCCTCACAGTGGATGTCCTTGAGAAGGCCCCCGAGGAGCACCGGGGCGGTCACACCGCCTGGAGTGAGTCGTTCCGGGTCCCATCCGCTGCCGCGGACCTCGAGCAGTTCGGGTACGAGTTCGCGGTTCCGGACTACACCCCGAATCAGTTCTACGATGACATCATGAAGCAGACGAACGGGAAGGCGGACCCAGAGCTCGCACGCACACTCGTGGAGAATGCGGGCCCGACGGCCGAATGGCTCACCGAGCGGGGTGTGACTTGGGACATGCAGCCACTCAACGTCGGCTACACCGTCGCCCGGACGTTCTTCGATGGCGATGAACTGGTGAGTCAGCTCGTCGAAGCGGCCGAGGCTGATGGTGCCACGTTCCATTATCGCACGGAGGCCCGCGAGCTCATCATCGATGATGCTGGGGATGCTGCGGGTGTGCGTGCCCGGACCGATGACGGGATCGTCGAGTTCAGGGGGGAGGCAGTCATCGTCGGTGCCGGTGGCTATGAGTCCAGTCCGGAGAAGCGCACCCGATACTACGGCCCGGACTACGCCGAGATCACCGTCCGCGGGAGCCGCTACAACACCGGGGAGGGCATCGACATGCTCCTAGAGGCCGGTGTGGATGATACCGGTCAGTGGGGCGGAGCGCACATGGCGCTCATCGACCGTAGCTCCCCGCCGGTCGAGGGCGGTGCCAACCGGGTCGATGGGTATCAGTACGGTGTGCTGATCAACAATCACGGCGAGCGGTTCTTTGATGAGGGCGAGGATGCGCGCGCTCACACATACGCGAAGCTGGGACGCATCATCTTCGAGGAGCCCGGCCATGAGGCGTACATCATCGTCGATGCTGCACTGCGTGAGCTGATGCGTGCGACCGGCCCGTCGGATCCCGTCGAGGGCGACAGCGTCGAGGAGGTGCTCGACGCATTGGGCTGCTGGGAGCCAGCGAAGGGTGCGGAGACGGTTGCGGCGTTCAATGCGGCATGTGATCCAGGTCCCTTCGATCCGGACATCCTGGATGGCAACAGTACCGAGGGTCTCGACCTCGAGAAGAGCAACTGGGCGGTGCCTCTCGATGAGCCACCATACATCGGATATGCTGTGACCGGTGGGATCACCTTCGGCTTCGGCGGGGTCCGCACGGATGCGCGCGCACGCGCTCTCGATTCGGTCGGCCGTCCCTTCCCCGGCCTCTACGTGGCCGGCAACACGACCGGGGGCCTCTTTTTCGACAACTATCCGGGGGGCACTGGTCTGATGAACGGTGCGGTGTACGGGAAGATCGCCGCGGAGGAGGTCGCCGGTACCATCGAACTGCCCAGCGCATGACACAACAGTCGATACGCTGTGCCATCGTCCGTGGTGGCACGAGCAAGGGTGTGTTCATCCCCGCCGCAGCGGTGCCGGAGACCGACACCGATGCGGCACTGCTGTCCCTGTTCGGGAGTCCTGACCCCCGGCAGATCGATGGCCTGGGGGGTGCGACCTCCACGACATCCAAACTCATGATCGTCGATGCTGCCGAGGGCTCGGATGTCGATGTGACGTACACCTTCGGTCAGGTGGCGGTGAACGACCGTGTCATCGATTACGGTGGGAACTGCGGTAATCTCACGTGTGCGATCGGTGCATACGCCATCGAAGAGGGGCTCATCGAGCCGCCGGTCACCGATGGCTACGCGGCGCTGCGCCTGCACAACACGAACACGGATGCACTCATCGACCAACGCGTCCCGATGCGTGATGGGGCGGTCCGCGTCGAGGGTGATTTCACGGTCCATGGCGTGCCTGGTTCGGGTGCCCGGATCGACACGACCTTTCTCGATCCTGCAGGATCGGTGACCGACGATCTCTTTCCGCTTGGTGGACCGACGATTCAGCGGGATATCGGTGGATTCGATGCTCCACTGGAGCTGTCTGTCATCGATGTGACGACGCCCATCGCATTCGTGCGTGCATCGGATGTCGGGTTGACGGCGACTGAGACCGCAGGCGAGATCGATGGGGATGCTGCACTGCTCGCGCGGCTTGAGCAGGTGCGCGGGGAGATTGCCACCGAATTAGGGCTGGCCAGTGCACCCCAGGCAGCTGCGGCGGAGACCCCTGGCTTCCCCAAGTTGGTGTTCGTCGCGCCCCCCGCGACATACGAGACGGAGGCGGATGGAACGGTGGTCGCTGCCGATCAGAGCATCACCGCGCGGTACATGAGCATGCAGAAGCTCCATCCGGTGTATGCGGTCACCGGTGCGGCCTGCACAGCGGCGGCGGTCAAGCTGCCAGGGACCATTCCTCACGAAGTGGCCAACGACGGTTCGGGTGAGGTGACCATCGGTCATCCACGTGGGGTGATGGCCGCAGACGCGACGGTCGACGGCCAACGAGTCACCGATGTAACCGTGTACCGGACTCAGCGGCGTCTGATGAGTGGCACCGGATACTACTGAGCAGACACCACATTTTGCTGTTGCAACCGACGAGATCATTCTTTACAAACCCCCATCCCATTTCATGGGACTGTTAAGCGACCGGTAATATCCTATTATTTGTCTAATCGATTCCATAATTATTGTACGATTAGCTAATGATTACGCAGTAAAACCCACAAACCTCAGCATTTTTTGCTCCCGGGTTGGGAATGTCTATCTCACTATACGGAACGAAAAGCGGACAGACTGTCACACATCTTGATATTGAGTCTCATTGAGATATGCAGACGTGTGTCATGCGGATTAAGCCATCCCATTCAGTGGAATATAAGGCCCTCTGGTGGGAAGGATGCATATGCCCACCCAAACAGCCCCACTGAAAACGGTCGATCGCAGCTTCACCATCATCGATGCACTACGGAAGGCTCGAGGCTCGACGCTGGCGGACCTTGCGGGCCGGCTCGACCTCCCAAAGAGCACGATCCACCGGCATATTCAGACCCTGGTGGGGCTGGGCTATGTCGAGGCAGATGGACAGGGCTACGCATTGACGGCCCGCTTCGTCTCTCTGGGTGGAGCAGTACAGAATAGCCATCCCGGCTTTCGTATCATTCGGCAGAAGGTCGATGAGATCGCAGCCGAAACCGGTGAACGGGTCCAGTATATGATCGATCACGGTGGGCAGCGGGTGTATCTGTATGTCCAGACCGGTGAGCGTGCGGTGGCGACGAACTCCTCGTTGGGCAAGACTGGTTACTTGCATGCCAGCGCAGCAGGCAAGGCGATGCTCGCCGCCCGGCCAGATGCAGCCGTGGATGCATACATCGACGATCACGGTCTGTTGGCGGAGACCGATCGTACCATAACAGACCCCGCGGCATTTCGGAAGGAACTCGAGGCGGTCCGCATCCGCGGCGTTGCATTCAATGATGAGGAGACGACACGTGGCCTGCGCGCAGTCGCAGCGGCGGTACAAGAGGGCGAGCGCGTCCATGGGGCGATCAGCATCGCGGGCCCCGCCCACCGGCTGAAAGGTGCTGACTTCAGGCAGCGATACCCGGATATCCTCCTCGCGGCAACGAATGAACTCGAGCTGAACCTCACGTATCAAGACTGACATGAATTACACTGGTACACATGTAATCGTTAGCGCAGTCTCATCCCACCCCCTTGGGATGTATATAATCCGATGTCTCTAATCAAATATTTGATTCATAACCTATTCGACCGCGTTCTGTATCCACAAAAAGGTGAACGCACTCAATATACCCTATCGTTGTCCATAATGCACTGATAACGGCACATTTCACCGGATAGCCTGCGCCAGAATGTGTTCTGTCCATACAAAACGAATGAATGTGTCTCCAGAAGCCGTAAATTTGGATTCCTTATACGATCAGCTGTCCGTCTTCGACGACGACCGTGTCATCCAATCGGATGGTCGGTCGGCGGATGACCCCGTCCAGATGGATGTCCGACTTCCGTGTCCCCCCGAGTGATTCGTTATCACCGACTGCGAAGTGACAGGTCCCCGCGAGCTTCTTGTCCTCTGCCAGGTTGCCGATGAGCTTCGCCTTGGGATTCGTACCGATGGCGAACTCCGCGAGATTCGTCCCATTCGCATCGGCTCGATCGAAGATCGCTCGCAGTGCCTCTGCCTCACTGCCACCTCCAACATCCGTCACATGTCCTCCCTCGACGCTCAGTTCGATCGGTTCGTTGAGCCTGCCGATGTTGTCCATGGACACATCGATGACGATGGTCCCCTCAGCGGTGTCCTCCTTCGGGTGCGTCGGTGCCTCGCCCGGTGGCAATGTGGCGAACCCGTACTCCTCATGGAAGAACCCATCCAGCGAGAAGGAGAGACATCCGGTGAGGTCGAACTCCACGTCGGTTCCGTTGGGGTCGGTGACGTGGGCCCGATCCGCCGCAGTGATCCTCTCTGCCATCGCCTCGGTCCGTTCTCTGAGCGCATCGAAGTCAACAGACATCGCACCCTCGACCATCATATCCTCCGTGACACCCCGCAGGATCCCTGTCCTGGTCCCACTCTCTGCTGCTGCCAGCCGTGCCCGTGTGTGCGTGATCGCCTTCGTCGTGCACGTGAATGCCACATCTGCGGCGACCATCGCCTCCGCGATCGTCTGTGGAGGTTCATTGCCATGCGACTCCAGCAGCGGCATCACGGCCATGATGGGTTCCGCACCCACGGCATCCACCGCGACAGAGATCGCCTTCGCCACCCCGACCTTCCGTGGATCGGTCACGATGAGTACCTCCTCATCAGGCTGCACACTCAGGCATCGGTTCACCACATTCATCGCGCTCTTGCCCATCGCCAACTCGAGCATGTCCTCGGCCATACAGGGGCTGGCGAGGATGACGGAATAAGCGTTCCGTGATGCGAAATCACACCGAGTTGACACGGTTCCGTCGGTGAGTTCACCGACCACACTGCCGATCTGCCCCGTCCGACCTACCGTTCAGACGAGACTCTCCATCTGTTCACAGATCGCATCGGCAAATGCGCTCGTCGACAGCTTCTCGCCCCCATCGATCTGACGATGCAGGTCGTAGGTCACGGTCCCTGCGCTGATCGTCGCCTCCACCGCGTCGCGGACGAGCTGGGCGGCATCAGACCAGCCGATGTACTCGAGCATCTCGCGGCCGGACAGGATCATCGCCGTGGGATTCACCTTGTCCTGCCCCGCGTACTTCGGAGCTGATCCGTGCACAGGCTCAGCGAGTGCACGCCCATGGCCTCGGTTCAGCCCAGGGGCGATGCCCAACCCACCGACCTGTGCACAGGCTGCATCGCTGAAGTAGTCACCGTTCAGGTTCATCGTCGCGACGACGTCGTACTCATCAGTCCGGGTCAGCACCTGCTGGAGCATGTTGTCCGCGATGCGGTCTTTGATGACGATCTTGCCCGACGGCCGCTCCCCATCATGTTCATCCCAGAGAGCGTCCTCGGTGATTAACCGGTCACCGTAATCCTCAGCCGCGAGGTCATAGCCCCAGTCTCTGAAGGCTCCCTCGGTGTACTTCATGATGTTCCCCTTGTGCACGAGCGTCACCGATTCACGGTCGTGCTCGATCGCATACTCGATCGCCTCGCGGATCAGCCGCTTCGATCCGAACTCGGTGATGGGTTTGATCCCGATGCCGACGGGACCATCGTGGATGATGCCGCCGATGCCCATCGTCTCTTCGACGAACGAACGCACCTGCTCGACCTCCGGTGTCCCCGCCTCCCATTCGATGCCTGCATACACATCCTCGGTGTTCTCGCGGAACGTGACCATGTCCATCCGCTCGGGGTGTCGGACGGGTGATGGGACCCCCTCAAGATAGTAGGACGGTCGGACGTTCGCGTACAAATCAAGCTTCTTACGCAGTGAGACGTTGAGACTCCTGAAACCAGACCCCACCGGTGTTGTCAGTGGACCCTTGATCGCCACACGGTGGGTCCGGATCGCCTCGACCGTCTCGGCTGGCAGGTTCTCATCATACCGCTCACGTGCAGCAGCGCCCGCGAACACACGCATCCATGCGATACCGTGGCCGGTCAGCTCTGCTGCGTGTTCGAGCACCCGCTGTGTGGCTGGTCCCACGTCTGTGCCGATGCCATCTCCGTAGATGATGGGGATGATTGGGGTCTCTGGCACCGAGAGGGTGCCAGTCTCCTCATCGACAAGCCTGATCTGCTCGCCGTCGCCCGGGACTGTGACATGTTCGCTCATCAGCCGACCAGAGTCAGGTTCGTGTAAAAAGGGACCCGTTTTGCTGGTCAGTGGCGGGGTGCAAATGCGAACCGTCGTAGAATCCCATCAGCCGGTATCGGTTGATTTCGGCCGTTAGCATATCTGATTCTTGAGAATTTGGACTCAAGTTTCAAACGTGTCCCATGGACTTCCTCGGGCATGTCCGCCATCGGTCACCTCTTGGAACATCACATCATCCGTATCGCGATCATCGTATGTGTCCTCTGCGGTCTGCTCATGTTATTCGCGCCGACGGCCGGAGCAACAGATGAGCCATCACTCGAATTCAACCAATCTACCTACAAATTGAATGATACAGTCCAA
>Ga0209937_1000151_pt1 | contig 22870 bp, 35 predicted proteins | sample SalPon1_B_H2O_MG_FD_185699 | JGI IMG/M metagenome (GOLD analysis project Ga0209937, IMG submission 185699) | Salt pond water microbial communities from South San Francisco under conditions of wetland restoration - Salt Pond MetaG R1_B_H2O_MG... | ecosystem: Environmental > Aquatic > Non-marine... | reverse complement strand
TAAAAGAGAAAACATGTATAAATATTTCGGTCATTATTTTGAAGATGCATTAAATAAAGACAAACGCATAGCAGATTCACACGATATAAGTAAAAGTAATTTTGGATTTAGTAATTATTAATTTACTGACAGCAATCCTTAAAATAAGCATTGTATGTTTATTGTATGCAATAATTGTATTTATTAAGTCATTTTATGAATATAAGGTATCTATAAATAAATGAAATATTATTCGAGAACATATCATAAACAAGGCAATCATTTAACAGCTACGCATAAAAGCATGGAAGATGCTGAAAGTTTTGTTAAACGTGAATGGGATATATGGACTGAGGATAATATGAAACTTATTGGCGCTATGATTTCACGTGATAAAGACCAATTAATAAACACTGATAAATTTAAATGGATTTATGGGATTTGACTTATGAAATACCTCCTGTTAAAATGAAAGACGTAATACACGATTAAATTTGTACCCATCCCTTACATCTAAGTAAGGTTTACTCCATACCCCTATCACTTTGAACGGTGGTAGTGGGATTAACTTTTAACCATAGACAGATGAACGGTAAAGGCGACACATACCGACCTACTGATATACAGATGAGCCATAAGGAATATAAATACATATTCAGGAAAGGATATTTGATTCCACATGATGAAAAGTTTAAGGTTATTAAGAAATGAGTGAATTTGATTATAAACAGAGGGTAGTAGAAGATAAAGAACGGTTCGATGAGAACTATGATAGGGTGTTTGAAACTATAAACCCACCTATTGATTGCAAGTGTATGAATTGGGCGCGTGTTTGGGATTTAACAGATAAGGAAGAAATTAACGCTCATCACCCAAGATGTGAACACAGAAAACGCTCCTTAGTAAAGGATTGATCGAGAAAACACTTAAATATGGATAAAAGAAAATTTAACGGTGGTTCAAGAAAAGGCGCAGGTCGAAAAAAAGGCACTGGAATATCTAATAAAATAAATAAAGCTGTTAATGACTTTATGGACAATTTATTAGAAGACGAAGAAATAAAGAAACAGGCTTTAAAAGAGGCGAAACAATTATCATTGCAATCAGGGTGGATATATATAATAAAAGACGTAGATACAGGATACTATAAAATAGGCGTTACGCAACGAAAAAACCCTAAGCAAAGATTTACTTTATACAAATCGCATAACATGAATATTAGTCTTACTTATTTAAACAAGGTTGATTATTGTTTTGAAATTGAAAATGATTTACATGCGCTTTTAAAAAGAATAAATAAAGGTGATTGGTATAAAATTACTGATACAGAGTTAGTTAACGCTATTAGTAAAATATCTGAACACAAATATTCTAACGTATTTAAAGACTATTAAAATTTACCCTCTTGAATAATCAAGTTTTATCATGAGTAAGAAAAAAAACAATCATGGTGGTAAGAGAAAAGGGGCAGGGAGACCGCCTAAAGCAGATGAAGTACGCCTTATAGAGACTATGGATGCCGTCAAAGCACCTAAAGAAGTATGGGAGAAGTTAGCCGATAAAGTAGATGAAGGTGATACCCAAGCTGTTAAGTGTTGGTTAGAGTATCGCTATGGTAAGCCACATAAGACTGTTGATGTTACAAGCGGTGGCAATGAGTTATCAGGTTTTAGTGTAAGTATTGAAGATTGATACAGGATGTTAAACTCCATAGGAAGCAAGGTAATGCACTAAAAATACTTAGGGGTGATGATAAACGCTTCTTATTATTTGGTGGTGGAGCAAGGGGTGGTAAAAGCTGGTTAGGTTGGTTTTGGCTTATCTCTAATTGTTATGAATATCCCGGTACTCGTTGGTTTTGTGGTCGTGAAGAACTAAAGCGATTGCGTAATACTACTTTACAGACATTCTTTAAAGTGTGTTCGGAATATGAGATACCTAAAGATGATTACAGGTATAACGGTCAAGATCATTACATATCTTTTTCAAATGGATCTCGTATCGACTTACTCGAATTAAAGCAATACCCATCTGATCCTTTATTTCAGCGTTTTGGCTCATCGGAATATACAGGAGGTTGGATAGAAGAGGCAGGTGAAATACCCTTTGGAGCGTTTGATGTCCTTAAAACAAGAATAGGACAGCATCTGAACGATTTGTATGATATTAATCCTGGAAAGATACTTTTAACGTGTAACCCTGCTAAGAATTGGCTTTATACTACTTTTTACCTGCCCGATAAACAGAATGAGCTTCCTGATGATTATGCGTTTATTCAATCTTTATACTCAGACAATAAATACAGGGAAGAAGGCACAGCCGAAACACTTGAAAGCCTTGTAAACGAAGCACAGAAGCAAAGGCTTAAATATGGTAATTGGGAATATGCCGATGATCCTGATGCCCTTGTTACTTTTGAGGACTTGATAGCACTTAAAGACGTTGATAAGAAGCCCGGCATGAATTATGTCGGTGCTGATATAGCCCGTTATGGTGATGATAAGACATCGTTTGCCAAAATGAATGGAAATTGGTTGGAGAAGATTGTAGAGCATAAAGGTAAGGATACCGTAGAAGTTGGTGATATGCTTATTGAGTTTATACAGAAAGAGAATATAACACCTAATAACTGCGGTATTGATACGGTTGGTTTAGGGGCGGGTGTTTTTGATAATATGAAAGCCAAAGGACAGAAAGCAGTAGAGATTATATCAGGAGCCAAAGCCACAGCACAATATGAAAGCTATGAGTTTAAGAACCTTAGAAGCCAAATGTGGTGGCAATTCAGAGAAGATGTTAAGAATAAGCGTATCAGAATAGATATGAGTGATGAGGAGCTTATGACAGACCTTACAGCACCACGTTATGCTATTAAGGGTGAGAAGATGATACAGGTAGAGCCTAAAGACGATATAAAGAAACGATTAGGTAGATCACCAGATAAAGGCGATGCTGTTGTGTATGCTAATGCCATGCGTAATGAGATTGTAAGAAAGCGCAGAACAATGCAAATACTTAGCTTTTAGTCATGCCTAAATTTACTTTTAGCCTTTCTTATGAATAGTTTGTATTTTTAACGAAACTTTACTAAAGGCTTATGAATCATAAAGAACAGCGACAGCAATCCCTACAACTTGCATCGGGGTTACGCAAGGCTATGAAACCCGCTCAAATGAACAGGCAGATCATGCGGTATATATCTGCTAATTCACCCATCTACTTCGATGATGATGCAGATGCTTACATTCAAGACGGCTATGAATTTAATCCCGATGTTTATTCTATCATAAACGGGCTAACAAGGGCGGGAGCTTCCGTTCCTTTTGTCGTTCATAGGGTAGTTAATAAAGAAAAGGCAAAGCAGTACAACCGGTACAAGTCTATGCTTCGGGCAGGTGCTACTGAAAAGCAAGTAGATCGGATTATAAACATCAAGGAAGAAGCCTTTGAAGAAGTCGAGCCTGATAATGATCTATATAAGCTCTTAGAACGACCTAACCCACTCCAAGCCTTCCCCGAATGGTATGAGAATACGAAGGGATTTCAGTACCTTACAGGCAATTCTTATACGTATATGAATATGTTAAGTGATGGCAGGATAGGGGAAATGTGGGTAATGCCTTCACAATGGACACGTATTTTGGCTGATGGCGGAACACAAGAGCTTATACAAGGCTATCAAATTGAATTATACGGTAACTTAGGGGCTAAGATAGACCCTGAACAGGTTATGCATTGGAAGTATTGGAATCCTGATTATGATAGTCCCGGTTCGCATCTATATGGTCAGAGCCCGTTGAAGTCAGCACGTAGATCATTACGATTAGGTAACGATGCTAAGACGGCTTTGTCTATATCATTGAATAATGGTGGTGCTTCGGGCATGTTATATCCTGAAAATGAGATGTATGATGAGATAACGCCTGAACAGCAATCACAGATACAGAACTTTCTTAAACGCAATCAAGGGCCTGATAACTTTAAATCATTCCTTACCTTCACTACTAAGATGGGCTATCAGCAATTCGGACACCCACCTGTTGACCTTGAGATTATTGAAGCAGGTAAGTTATCACAAAGGGATTTATGCAATGTGTATGGGTATCCGTCTATATTGCTTAATGACAGCGATAGCTCAACGTATAGTAACTACGTACAAGCAAGGAAGCAATTGTACTTAGATAATGTCATCCCCACCTTAGAGCGTGATTATGCGGAAATGAACCGGCATATCACTCCACACTTTAACGATAAATACACGTATCATATAGATTATGACCTGCAAGCTATTCACGCTATACAGCAGGATAACAGTGAGAAAGTAGATTGGCTGAAAGATGCTTGGTGGATTGACACGCAAACAAAGCAAAGTGAATTAGGCTATGAACCGGATGAAAGCCTTCCAAAGTATCTGCTACCTGCTAACCTGATTCCATTTGACTCTTTGGATAATATTCCGTTAAATGAGGAAGAAATAAAACGATTAAAGGAAGAATATGATAAAGGATAAAATAGGCAAAATAGAAATATCACGTAAATATTTAATGGATGAAACAGGAATGTTTGAGTGTTTTAATCCAATACATATAGAGCAAAAAACATTTGATATTTGGGTTTATACTTGTGCTTCTGAGCTTTTTGATAGGGTATATGTGGGTGAAGATGTCCCATATTACGAGGTTCTTGCTACAAGGCATGAGCCAAAAGGAATAATTACGTGGGATGTAAATAAAATGTAATGCCAAAGCCAAAACCGAATGAGAACAGAGCGCAATTCTTAGACCGTTGTATTCCTGTTGTAGTAAACGAAGGAACCGATAGAGAACAAGCTGTTGCTATTTGTATCTCGATGTGGCGGGATGAGAGTAAATCTCGCATGACATGGAAAAGCATAGACTCTAAACGATGGGGATATTTAGGATATGCTACTAATCTATTCACAAAAGCGATAAGACAGCAAGCTAAGCCCGCCTTAGAAGCAAAAGACTTTAACTTCCGATTAGATGTAGATGAAACGCCAGTAAGGAACGCATTTCGGCAATTATACCGAAGGGTAATGCAAAACTTTGGGGAAGATACCCTTTCACGATTAAAAGCAGAACATGACATAAAGGTTACTAAGACAGGTATTAATTGGGAATCTGTTATAAATGCTTGGCTATCTCGCAATACTGTTGATTTAATACAGAACATATCAAACACAACACGTAATGCTGTTGACCGTGTATTAACGCAAGCAATACAGGAAGGGCTTAGTATTGATGATTTTGCCCGAATGTTAGACAATGATTATGGGCTTTCACGCAATAGAGGGAGGCTTATAGGCAGAACAGAGATAATAAGAGCATCTAATTACGGAAGCTTGTTAGGGGCACAAGAGGCGGGATTGAGCTTAAAGAAAGGTTGGCTTAGCTCGAGGGATGCAAGAGTTAGGGGATTGCAACCAAACGACAGATATGACCATGTGAATGCCGATGGGCAGTTTGTGGGCTTAGAAGGTCAGTTCTTAGTATCAGGTGAGGCTATGGATGTTCCATGCGACCCACAAGCAAGCCCGGGTAATACGATTAATTGTAGGTGTACGATTATATATGAAAGGCTTGGTAGTAATGAAATAATTGATAGTGGTAATAAGCCTTTACCCAATGTGGAATGGACTACAAATAGACCTGATAATCTTAGAAAGATGAAAAAGGTTATTGAAGATGAAGGATATGATGTTGTTATACAATCTTTAGGTAGGGGTAAATCTATGGTTCCTGCAATGGCATCACCATCACAGAAAAAGATATTCTTAAATAAAAGAGGTAAGTTTTTCTTAGACCCTAATAAAACAATGAAAGAGCAGTTTGATAATGGTTGGTGGTCATCTGATAACCCGTTAGGTATAGCGTACCATGAAATAGCGCATCTTAAATTCGCTCAAAAGGATAACTTCTTTAGTCTAAGTCATAGAGATATAGTAGAAAGAGTTAGTAGATATGCAAGAGTTAACCCAAAAGAGTTTGTTTCAGAAGTTTATAGTGGTCTAAAGACAGGCAAGAAATACGATGATGAAATTATCAATTTGTATAATCGTTATAGAGGTGCATAAATGACTTTTACTGAACCTGATTGGTGGGGCGAGTGGACTTATTTTGATGAGGAAGAGCTTATCACAAAGCTAAAGACTGATGCTCCTGATGATATACAGAAAGAGTGGGAAGAAATAATGTCTGTGTTAGAAGAATATTATAATAGGTTTTAATAAATGACCATTATATTCAGCTACAACCGCCCAAAAATGCTCTCTAAGCTACTCGATGAAGTGGGGCATTGTGTTGTATTGGATGATGGTTCTGAGTACGATCCCGCACCGTTTATAGATAGATGTGATTATTACCGATTACATCATTTAGGGAAGGAGTTCTTTTGGCTCACGTGGCGTTATGCGTTGCAGATGTGTAAAGAGTCCGATGATGACTTGTTTATCTTTTTACAGGATGATTTGAGCAATGTTGACTTAGACCGAATACATACTATCCATGCATCAATGGAAGGGGATTATGCTTATAACGTACACAACGCAGGCGGGCATAGAGGATGGACACCAATAAAGCACAGAGAGGAAGATGATAGAATATTCGGATCGTATGTTGACTGTAACTATTTCTGCAACCGCCAAGCATTGGAAGTATTGGGTTTTGATATGGATTGGATTAATCCGATGCGGTTCAAGGTAGATGGTATTAGTTCGGGGGTAGGTCAACAGCAATCAAGGAAATTCTATAAGGCAAATGTTCCTATGTATATTCCTAAAAAATCCTTAGCTTATCACGGGGATCATAAGAGCTTAATGCATCCCGAAGAACGGAAACGAAACCCACTAATAAGCCGATGAAAGAGCAAACAAAACAATTTATCCTACTATTATATTGGGAATTAAGATCAGGTGGTGGCGGTCATTTAAATCATAATAATTTGGATGACTGGCAAGAAATGGAAGATGAATTATTGGATATTCTTATTAATGAAGGCATAGATGTATAGTAATAAGTTATAATCCTGATTTTTTTTACGCTAAACGATATAAATATAATAATCATGACTAAAAGTGTAACTGTTATAATCCCTTACAACAAAGATAGGGGGTTTTTAAACGAAGCTATACAGAGTGTAAAAAATCAAACAATTAAATGTAAATTAATACTATCGCATTCAGATAAAAATTTGTCATATAATACAAATAGAGGAATTGAAAAATGTGATACAAAATATTGGTGTTATTTACATGAAGATGATTTATTGCCTTCTGATAGTATAGAAAATAGGTTAAAAGCTATTAATGGTTATGATTTCATACATGGACATGGTAAAAACTTTTCTAATGATAATTCATTTATTGTAAAGTCTGAAAACACAACACCCACAGTTACAGAGCTTATTAATAAGAATACAATAAGGGGTGGTACAGGATTATATAAAACATCTTGGTTTAATAAGGTTAAATTCAATGAAACATTGCTTTATGGTGAAGAATTAGATTTCCACCTTAATATGCTTAAAAATGGTGCTAAAATAGGGTATTGTGATAAGGTTGTATATAATTATCGAATTCATTCAAAACAAAAATCAAGATGGAATGATTTAGAACAAAGAAACAAAAGACACCACATAATAAAAAATATGAGAGAATCATATAGATATTAAAATGATAATTGTAATTAGCGGAATAAAGCGTTCGGGGAGTACAGCACAATTCAATATGGTTAGGTTATGCTGTTTACATGCGGGCTTAGACGTACATACTTGGGGTGAAGCCTATACGATAAAGGATGGGGTTAATATAATAAAGATGCACCCATTCGATAAAAGTTTATACAATAAAGCTGATTACATATTCACCACAGACAGAAACGATAAGGATATATTGAATAGCTTACAGCGTGTATTTGGTGGTAGCAAGCGAAGTATTACATGGATGCGGAAACAACTTGAATTGTGGCGTAGAAAGTCAATACACATGCACTATGATGAAATAGTAAATAAGCCGTTAGAGTGTATCTATACCATTAAGAACATATTAGGGTTAGATATTGATTGTGAGGCTGTACTGAAAGAATTTGAAGCTATTAAGCCACCTAAAGAGGGTTATGATGACGAAACATTCTTATTTGCTAACCATATAAGCCATGAGTAAAATATCAGTCAATTTAGCTACATTCTCAGGACGTAAGGAGTTGCTGCCTAAAGTTATAGAGAGCCTGTTAGGTCAAACAGTAAAGCCCGATGTTATTAGGGTGTATGCTAATGACTACCTACCCGATATTGAAAGAGATATAGTTAAAGTTTACACAGGGCGTGATCTAACCGATAACGGAAAGTTTGCATTCTTACCTTATGCAAAAGATGAATACTTCTTTACTTGCGATGACGATATTGAATACCCTGATAACTACATAGAGAATACGCTTAGATATCTAAAGAAGTACAATAAGCACTTTATCACGTATCATGGCAGAAAATTAGATGGCAAGGGGTTAGATTACTACTCAGGACATAAGAGGTTTGCATTTAATCGCACTGTTAAGGGTAATTGGGAGATAGATGTACCGGGAACAGGTGTAAGTGCTTTTCATACTTCATTACTACGCTTTGACCCGTTGACTTGGGACAAATACAAGATGAGCGACCTTATGTGTGGGTTAGAGCTTGCCAAACGTGGCATACCGGCACTATGTATTCAGCATCGGATTTGGTGGCTTAAATCGCTTATTACAAACTCAGACTATTCTATATATCGAGAGCATAAGATGAACTGTGAGGAACAGAACAAGGTTGCAGATGGAATATGTGATATTAAAGGCTATTCTTAAAATTATATTCATCAACATCAATATCTGTGGGATGCTTCTTAAACACTCTCAAATACTCAATCATTAAACTTATATCCTCTTTACTAACAGCTAAGTTATGCTTTAACCGTTCCTCTGCTCTTTCTATAAGCGGTAAGTTGTCGATTCGTTCTAATTCTTTTTCACTTATCATACTTTTCTATTATATTGTTAAGCTTTATAATGTAATCAATGTTTTTACTTTCACCGTGCTTATAAATAAGCCTATCCCCTATCCACTTAATGTGGTCTAATTCTTGTTCAGTCATAATATCTATCCATGTCATCTTTTATATTGTCAATTCTACCCTGTAATTCGTTAATAAGTTCTGCTGTTTCAAAGTCTGATATACTTCTTTCAGGCTTTTCATATTCGTTTTTAAGGCGTAAAGATATATTAACATCTTCATGTAAGCCAAATGTGTTTATTTCTAATATATAGAACTCCAGCCCTTTTATAAATACCGTTTCATTATTCTGAAAATTATCTATTAATCTGCTTAATTTTTCTTGTTGTTTAGAAGTCATAATACCTGTTTTGTTAAAAGTCAAACACAAAATACATAATTAACTCTCTAACCTTTGTAAAAGAATGTAAAATAGCTTATCTTTAGCTAAAACTTTATTTAGTCAAGCCTAAACTTATGAATAAGCAAAAAGCCGACACCCCCCAATCCTATGATATAGGCTATAAAGCTAAAATGATCTCAGGATCAATTAAAGATGTAGATATGGAAAGCCGTATGGTAAGCGGTTACTTCTCTGCATTTGACTTCGTTGATTCTGATGGTGATATGTTGAAAAGGGGGTGCTACTCTAAGACGATTGAAGAACGGGGGCCAAGAGGGAAGAATAGAATCATGCATTTGTTACAGCATGACCCTGCCAAGCCATTAGGTAAGCCAATGGAATTATATGAAGATGATTATGGGCTTAAATTTACCACAGCGATAAGCGAAACCCAATACGGAACCGATACCCTTAAACTATACAAGGACGGGGTGTATAAAGAGCACTCTGTTGGTATTAATATCATAAAGGGTGATTACTCTGATGAAGATAGAGCAAACATTGTTACAGAAGTTAAGATGTGGGAAGGTTCTACGGTTACATGGGGGGCTAATGAAATGGCCGTCGGCGGAATGGGTAAGGCTAAGGATTTTGATGCACTATTAGAGCGTTATGATACGCTTAATAAAGCATGGTATAAAGGAGATTACACGGATGACACGTTCCAAATCATCAAAAAACAAAGGGAACACATAGAATCAAGGATTAGAAAATCACTTAAGAATGTAAAGCCGTCAGACGACACTTCACAAGACCAAGCCGATATAAAAGCAATCTTTGAGCAATTCAAATTAGAAAATAAAGTAAAAGGTATATTCAATGGATATTGAAAAAACATTACAGGAAGGTTTGTCTGACGTAAAAGCAACATACGAGGAAAAGGCCAAAAAATATGAAGCCGATCTTGAAGCCTTGCAAACCAAAATGGAAGAGCAAGCCAAGAACACAGGCGAAGTAGAGGAAACTCTTAAGAATCAGAATAAGAACCTTGAAGAAAAGCTATTAGCAGAGCGAGAGCGCATTGATGCTATCGAGAAAGCAGGCGGTAGATTAAGTGGCGGTGGAAACACACCACGTAGTTTTAAAGACCAAATGATTGATGCTTTATCTGAGAATAAAGAGCAGATGGATGCTTTCAAAGAGCATGGCAGACCATTTGCAATGCAGACTAAAGCCGTTATTACGGAAGCAGATGCTTACACTAATGATGTAGTGCCTGCTGACTATGTACCTGGCTTTAAGTTCAATGCAGAGCGTCAGGTTCGAGTACGTCAGTTCTTACCACAAGGAACTACAAGCTCTGATAAGATTCGTTATATTCAGGAATCTAACTATACTGATGGAACGGCTACAAGTTCTGAAAACAACGCATCAGGTCAAAGTGATTTCGACTTGACAGCAACTGATGCAAACGTAACTAAAATCTCTGCTCATTTCCGTGTTTCTAAGGAAGCATTGAATGACACACAGGGGTTGGCTTCTCATATCTCATTGCGTGGCTCACAGAAGTACATGAATGAAGAAGATGCTCAGTTACTATACGGAGGCGGTACAGGAGCAGACCTTGACGGTTTGACCACCACTGCAACCGATTATACGTTAGATGCTTATACTGGCGATGCTAATGCACAGGAATATGATGTACTGTTGCAAGCTATTCAGCAAATCAGAACCGATAACTACAACCCTTCTGCTATCATGGTAAGTATTTCACGATACTTCGAAATGATTCAGCGCAAGGATGCTGACGGTCAATACATTTTCCCACAGGAAGTAGTATTCGGTAATCAGATGCCACGAGTTATGGGCGTTCCTATTGTAGCAACTAACGCTATTAACAGCACAGACGGTAACATTAATGACTTCTTAGTCGCTGACTTCCCACAGTTGACTACTCTATTTGATAGAGAAGGAATGAGTGTTCGATTCTACGAACAAGATCAGGACAATGTTATCAAAGACTTGGTAACTGTTCAGATTTCAGGTCGTTTAGCACTGCCAACATATCTACCTGATGCAGGTCGATTTGGTAACTTCGCTACTGCGATACAAAATGCAGGTAACTCCTAAACAGGAGCAAGGAACTTTGGAACTTGGGGCGGTTCGACTCCGCCCGTTCCTCTATTAATTTAATCTATACTTATGGAATACAGAGCAACACGAGCGTTTAAAATGCAAGGACAGAACGTAAAAGCAGGCGATAAGATTAAAGTTCGCAAGCAAGATGTTCAGAAGCTAAAGCGAAAAAACCTTATATATGAAACCAAAGAAGATAAAAGGGCTTACAATGCCGATGCTAAAGCTACCATTGAGCATGATGGCGGGCCTATGTTTCTTGTTAAGAAAGGCGATCAAGTTATAGACCGATTGACTAAAGCGGAAGCCGAAACAAAAAGGGATGAAATAAATGGGGCTGTATAGAACACGAACATCAAGCGGTAACTACGGGCAGAACGGTGTTCTTACGCTTACTGTATCTGACACTGATGGCGCAAGTGATTTAATAAGCACGGCAGATGCTAAGTCATGGCTTAAAATAGATACGTCTGATGAAGATGATTTGATTTCGGATCTTATTGATGAGGTTACAGCAGATATTGAGAACAACTATCAGATACCTGTTAAAAGCAAAGATGTTACAGCTGTATGGGAAAACTTTGGTAGTGAAGTTCCTTTACCGTTTCAGCCAGTTGACTCTATAACTACCGTTAAAACGATTGAAAGCGACGGAACGGAAACAACCCTTACCGTTGATGAAGATTATCGGTTAGTAGGTAGTAGGTTGCTTATAGATGAGGTTTATGGATATGAATCCCCCTACAACCGCACAAAATTGGAAGTGGTTTATGTAAGTGCTTTCGATGGCGTACCTAATGACATAAGGTTGGCTTTAAAGAAGGCTGTACTAAGTAACTTTGAAGACAGGCAGGATGTTGTAGGTGGAATGAGTGTTTCTATGTTACCAAATTCAAGTAAGAAGATACTAATCAAATACAGGAAGTTTTGAAAACTCGTGATCGCTCTTATAATGTCGGATTAATGAAACAGCGTGGTACGTTTGAGTATTATACCACGACTACCGATAGTATAGGTGGCACTTCCCAAACATGGACTACGTTAGCCTCTGCATGGTTGGATGTTAAGCCACAATCGGGGCGCGAGGCTCTCGAAACAGGAGCGTTAAGGGGTAATGTCAAGTATAAGATTGTAACACGTTACAGGGATGATTTTGTAACAGCGGGATATAACAGAGAAACGTATGACTACCTGCTAAGATTAAAATATGACGGTAAGATATTTAACATTGAATACGCTATCGACAAAGGCGAAGAAAAGACCTATACCGAGCTTATAGCAGTTCAGGAGGTCGGTGATGAAGCTTAGTGCTAAGATAGAAGGTGTTAATAAGGCTATAAACGCCCTACAAGACAAATCTGAGGATATACAAGCGCGAGCAGACCAAGCTATTGGGGAATCTGCTAAGATGATTGAAACCAAAGCCAAGCAAAACACACCTGTTGGAGCCGATGGTAGATTGAGAGCCTCTATAAGTGCTGAAAAAGACAGGGATTTGAATTGGGCTGTTATCGTAAACTCACGCTATGCCCCTTATGTCGAGTTTGGAACTAAGAGTAAAGTAAGTGTACCGTCAGGATTAGAAGGCTATGCTATGCAGTTTAAAGGCGGTGGTGGTTCCTTTGATGAATTAGTTAAGAGTATTAGGAATTGGGCTAAGAAAAAAGGTATTCCCGAAGATGCAGTATATCCTATTTCAATAAGTATAGCCCGTGAAGGCGTGAGCGCACAGCCGTTTCTATTCCCTGCATTTGAGGCAGAACGCAAAAGACTATTAAAAGACTTAAAGAAGGTGCTAAATGACCGTTAGGAATCAACATGCGAGTTCAGGTAGGTTTGTTAAAGACAATGGGCGTAATGTAAATTTAGCCGACATAATAGATTCTGTTTATTTGGATGGTAATCATAATGTAATTGTTATAATGGACAACTCTGTTAAGAGAACACTTGATGGAGATATGTATCGTTTTGGGGCAAAGATTTCTAACCTTGCCAATAATGAATCAGAACACATTGAAATACAGACGGGATCTACTCAGTTATATATTACAAATGTATCATTCAGCCCTGATGATGGTGGTGTTACAGCTATATTAAAAGAAGGTGCGAGCATAAGTGGTACACCTACATCACTAACATCATTTAATGAATTAAGAAGCAGTTCTAAGACGTCAAATGCGACATTCCAAAGGTATGATAATAGTGCTGTTGTAACCGGTGGCACGGCTATTGAAACGTTATATATACCGGGTACTGGTAAAAATGCAGGTGAGACTTTTTCGAGCAATGTAGGGTTTGTTTTAAAGCCTAATACAACATACGTAAGAACAATAACCAATAATTCAGGTGGGAACATCACATTAGGTGTTCAGGCTGAATATTATGAGTTTGTGTAATGCCTAAAAGCCCAGCAACACAATTACAAACGCAATATTATTCATTACTGAATGGCAATATTACCTATGACGGTAGCACTGTACCTGTTTATGATGTTGTGCCTGACAATGAAACCTATCCTTACATACAGTTAGGAGACTATACAGAAACAGATAATAGTTCTAAGGGAGATTTTGCAGATGAGTGTACGTTTAGTATTTCCGTTGTAGATCGTTTTCAAGGTAGGTTCGGCAGTGATGCAGGTATATATTCCGTATGGAACGATATTAAAGATATTATACGGGCAAGACCGACGGCTTTCACTATGGCAGATTTTTACGTTAACAGCACGGTAGTTGACAATGCTGTAACACGTGAAGAGAAAACAGAAACATACATGTATAAAATACTTGAAGGAAGATTCAGACATCTAATAAGGCAATCATGAGTTATATAACCCAACATATACAGGACTTTAAAGACTTAGGAATAGTTAATGGTGTTAGCTTTGGCACAGTTGGCGTATCAAAAATGGACATCGTTGCAATGAATGAACTTATACAATCAACAGGTAATTCTATTTTGGTACTTCTTGCGGTTAGTTACACCGCTTTTAAGTGTTACCGAATGTTAAGAGATATGAAGTGGGAGAAAGAGGACAGACAAGAAAATTAGCCTTAACTAATTTAATAATTCACAAAGTCAAACTAATTTCTTATATTTAACAAACTTTTACAAACTAAATAGAAAATTATGTCAGCAGTAAACGGAACACTTATACTACTTAAAGACGATGGCACTGCTTTCGCTCTATCTACATCTTGCTCATTGAATATAGATGTTGATCTTCCCGATGCTTCGTCTAAAAGCTCAGGTGGTTGGGCTGAACACATTAAAGGACAACGATCTTGGAGTGTTGATCTTGACTCTCTTGCAGACTTTGAAACGACTACAGTTGGTGGCGTTAAAACCATTATTGACTTAATCGTTAATGAATCAGATGTTGATGTTGAGTTTGAGCCACAATCAGGGGCTTATACTTCTGCGGGTATCTCATTTACAGGAACAGCTTCTACAAGCTCTGTAACCGTTGAGGCATCTAACGAAGATACAGCGACTCTAAGCGGTTCTTTCACAGGAAACGGAGCGTTAACACCAACGGCAGTTAGCTAATGATTAAACAAGAGAAAGAGTTTAATATAGGAGGTAAGAAACGCCTTGTTAAGTTTGGCACAAATGCCTCTGCTATCTATTGTGAAGAACACAACATATCATTGTCTAAGTATAACGAATCGTTTGCCCTTGATACGGTAACGATTGGTCAGATTAGGGATGTGATATGGTCTGGTCTTGTGGCGGGTTGCTACAAGCAGAAAAAGGAAGTGGACTTCACAAAGTATGATGTTGGTGATTGGATTGATGAATTACAGCAGGAAGAAATAGATAATATCCTTTCACTCTTAATGGGAGAGTCTGACAAAAAAAAAGTGGGAAAAGCTTAGAGTGGGATGAAGTATTATCTTTATCCTTCCGAATTGGGCTATCCCGTGAGGACTTTTGGAATCTTTCATGGTATGAATTTGGATGTGCTGTCAAGGGTCTGAATGAGAATATGAAGCATGACTTTAATGTTATGCGGAATCACGCCTCATTAGTTATAAGTAGTCAAGCCCCTAAAAAGCATCATAAAAAATTAACACCTGAAAGATTATTTCCGATGCCTGATGATAACACAGATAAACAAGAGCTTACCAAAGAAGAAGTTAGGGCTATTATTGACCGTTCAAACAAAAGGAGGGGCATAGATGGCTAACTTAGCAAAGTTACAAGTAGAATTAGGTGCTAACCCTACACCGCTTATCAGTGGGGTTAACAGAGCCGAGAAAGCCTTAGCCGGGTTTGGTGGTAACACTAAGAAGATAGGTAGTAGTCTATCTAAGGGGTTTAAGAAGCCACAGAGCCAAATTAAAGGCACTACAATGGCGGTTACTAACTTTAACCGTGTTGTTCAGGATGCTCCATTTGGTATTATGGGTGTGGCTAATAACTTGGAACCCATGATTCAGTCTTTCAATAGTCTGAAAGCTCAAACAGGTTCTACTACAACCGCTTTAACAACATTATTAAAGAGTGCATTTACAGGGCCGGGAGCTTTAATTACGGCTGTATCTGTTGCATCATCATTAGCCATTGTGTTTAGTCAAAGAATGCGTGGGGCGGGTAAGGCAAGTAAGGATACAAAAAAAGAACTTGAAGCGACAACAAGTGCTGTTGATGAACTTTCTAAAAAGTTTAATAGTTTGGCTGGGCTATCACTTACACAGGAAACAGAGCGTGAAATAGAAGTAATTGATCGTGCTATTAGGGTTGCTGAGGAAAGGGAAAAGGCGCAAAGGCGTATAAATGAAATAAATGCTGAAGCAAATAATAGAAGCGGTGAATTAAGTGATGCTCTCGCTAAAGAACTTGTTCAAAAGAGAAATATAAGAGATACCTCTGATGATGTAATTAACAGGCTCGGATTTGAAGTTACAAGTGTTGCAGAACTTACAGATAAAAGAAAAGAACTTACTAATACTTTAGATGTATATAATAATTCATTAACCGAACAAGAGCGAGTAGCAAAGCGTGTTGATGATATACAAGCTAAAACAGCGCAAAGTATAGATGCTTATACAGCGGGCGCAGAAGGCTCGCAACAGGCTTTAGTAGGACTTGCTCAACAATATCAACAGAGAATATCCGACCTACAAAGTGAGGGTCAATTAACACAAGAGCAAATTGTAGAAGTTAATGCCCTTAAAGATGCTTATAAAGATTTAACTGGCTCTATAAAAGAAACTGAGGGGGTTGAATTACCTGATTTCACTGCAAGCGGTTCTGTTAATATAAATGCCCTTCCACAAATATCAGATGAAGATGCCCAAGCAGAAGCTAACACTGTTAAACCGCCTAAGCTACCTGTTATGCCTGAATTTGAATTAGGCAATATTGAAGGCAGTATAGGCGCTTTAAATGATCGGGTGAGGGCTTTCCAAAGAGCGCAAGAAGGGGCGACTAACGCAGATGTATATAACGAATTACAAGCCCAAATTGACAAAACACAAGCTAAAATAAACGAGATTACAGGCGCTACCAATGAAGCAAGTGATGCTACAACCGACTTAGGGGCAACAGGTGATGCTTCCTTTAAAATGATGAGTCAAGGATTGGGTAGTGTTGTGGGTGCCTTGATAGCTGGTAAAAAAGAAGCGTTAAGCTTTAAGAATGTATTAGGGGCTTTACTTCCCGGTATATTAAATATTATAACGGGTGGTTCAAGTGGTGTTTTTGGTGCGTTTGCATCTTCTTTATTTGGCGGATTCTTTGCAGGTGGTGGTCAGCCACCAATGGGTAAGGTTTCCGTAGTAGGTGAGCAAGGCCCCGAATTATTTGTACCTAATACAAAAGGAACCATATTACCCAATGAAGTCTTTGGTGGTGCTATGAGTAAGACAGTAAACGTACAGGTAACGGGTGTGTTGAAAGGTGAAGATATTCATGTAAGCGGAAGTCGTGGTAATATAAGGTTTGATAGATGAGCGAAAGGTATAACTCAGGACATACTACATTAGAAACGAATGAATCAGTAGAGATTAAAATACTTGATTCTTCTTTTGGTGGTTCTGCCACAGAATTAGATAACATCGGTGCAGGTTGGTTAAATGACCAATTACAACAATTAGATGTAAGGGAGCCACTATCTAACCCCATCCAAAAGCGTACTATTACAGTTACGGTATGGATTGAAACAAGTGAATACGATGAATCAGGATTACTAACAGATTTATTCGATGCCGATGAAGGTCGGTTTACTTTAGAATACTATAAAGGTGGTTCGCTCGAATGGACGGGTATTATACTTCCCGATCTTTGCTCCTATCAGGAAAAGGATAACCCGTATTCGCTTACCATTGTAGCTAAAGATTTTTCTACATTAAAGGGTGATTTATACCCATTAGATGATGACAGGGAAACACCAATTACAATATTGGCAAGCCTTTTATCTGATATAGTAGCATTAAATATCATATCTGAAACATCATGGATATTAGACGGTGGTACTGATTCAAACGATATACTGAGACAGGTTTACATTGATGAATTTGCACTGAGGGAATATGCAAGGACAGGGGATGAATCCCCTGAGCAGATAACGAAGTTAGAAGCCTTAGAAGCTATACTAAAATCCTTTGGATTGGTGTGTAAGCAAACTAATGGTAAATGGATAGTTCAGCATCTATCGGCTTATGATGACCCTACCGATGTATTTCAAGCTGAATATAATTCAAGTGGTGTCCTGCAAAGCGAAAGCACTGGTAATGATGTTACTTCTGCGGGTACAATCACTTATTCAGATAATAATTTTAACCCGGGCGTTAAAAGTGCAAGGGTTAAATTTGACCATCGAACACAAGTGTCAACGATTAAGTTCCCGCGTAGTATAGTTCTGCCCGATGATGATTCAACCTATACGCAGTTCTTCCAAAGTGATGGCGATCAACAAATACGATTAAGTGGAAGTATTGAGGCAACGCTATCAGATGGTAGTAACCCGACAGGAACGGCTAATATCAGGATTAAAGCAGGAACAACTAATGAATATTGGTGGGATGGTGATGACTGGCAAACATCTACAAGTAGCTTTTCGCTTACAACTTATTTAGCAGGAGATGATGGGAGTGGTAATTTTGTTTATGAGCGCACAGGATTTGCCGAGCTAACAGATAACATTCCTGCCGATGCCGATGGTGAAATAGAGATACAACTATTCCAAGCGGGTTCGGGTGCTTTTACAGCTACAAACACAGAGTACAATTTAGACTTTAATATCATAAATGCCGTAGCTCAGGAAAATTCAACCTACATTGATTATGAATTAACACAAACACCAAGCCAATCAGTACGGGTTAAATATAGTGATATTTGGTTTGGAGATGGCCCCGTAAGTTATGCTCGTTCTGCTATATCCACTAATTCAAGTGGTTCTGATTTAACGGCAGATGATTGGGCGAGAAGGGGTGAGATGACGTACCTTCCATTTGCTCATAATCTACTAAGAGAAGTATTAGACGTACAGCGAACCACGACACGAAGGATTTCAGCTACTGTTAAAAGCGTGCTATCGTTTGGTGATATAGTAAGCTATGACTCACAGTATTTCTACGTCTTAGGCGGTAGTTTTGACGGCTATTCAGGTGTTTCAACGGTTGAGTTACTACGCATAAACATACAAACAGCAACCGATACATTTGATAATATCCCCAAGTTTGAAGAAGAGGGGACTACGGGCAATACATCACCAAGTACAGGCGGAGGTGGATTAACAGAAAGCCAAGCTAATAACACATACCTACAACAATCTAATAACTTATCTGATTTAGATTCAGCAAACACAGCAAGGGGTAACTTAGGCGTTGAGATAGGGATAGATGTGCAGGCACAAAGTTCCACCCTTCAGGATTTATCAGACAGCCTTACAGCAACGTCTACTGAGCTTAACCGCTTAGACGGAACCCTTGCAACTGTACGGAGTAACTTAGGCTTAGGCGAGACAGATGACGTAACCTTTGCAGATATAACAGGGGATTCACTTGATATTGGTGGTGGAGATGCTACGGTGAATGGGAGTGGGGTTGCAACACTTAGCGGTTTATCAGTAAATACTTCATCAGGATCAATCAGTGTAGACCCGCTTGGAAGCAATTCTACATTATATGACATAACAGCGTCAGGTCAATGGGATTTTAAGGGGTCATTTTTTAAAATATCAAGAGGTTCTGTTGATAAATTAGCAATCCAAAAAAATAATTTTACTGCATATGGAGACAATTATAGATTAATAATTTTAAATGATGCTACTGTAGATGCTTTCTCAGCAGGTCATAGCATTGCTGGTGGCGGTTTTTTAGAGGTTAGGAATGATGCAGATGAACAGAAAATTGTTCTGAGGTCTTATGGTGACAGTGTTTTTGAAAATGCACTATTTGTTAATAGTCTTCTATCAGCCGATGGTGGTATCAATGTAAACGATGACTTCACGGTTGGAGCAGGCGGGGCTACGGATATTGATAGTACCTTAGGCGTTACAGGAGACGGAACCTTTGAATCTAACTTATTTGTAGAGGGAGGGTTATTTGCCAATGAATTTGTTGTAAACACTACTAAAGTATTAACAGACTTTGCCATGAGTGCGGGTGGCAAGGTTGGAAGCGTGTCAGGAGGTGCGGGTTCAGAGGTTGTTTCCTTTGTTGATGAGGATGATACTAAAGTAGAACCCTTCGGAACTAATGACATTCTACACATCCAAGTTACAACTGGGGCTACAAATGGAACTATCGTTAAAAACATTTATCGCAAAGTAGCAAGCATTGATGGAAGTAGTAACTTTACCCTAACTACAAGCGGTATAAATTGGACTACGGGTAGCGATGTGGGATCTATTGCCGTTGGTGATTCTGTTGTAAGGAAAGGTAACACCGCAGGAACGACAGACAGGGATCACTACATTAAATTTGATATTAGTGGCAATGGCGGTGTATCTGCCCCAACGGTAACGGTATTTGACAACGTAACGGATGTAAACGATGATGGCGATATTCGTCTTATGTACGGTAAGTTGGACGGTGAATATGGTATTGGTGGTAGTGCAGACGAATTTGGCTTTGCTGTTGGCGATAGTTCACTAAGTGGGAATCACATTATACTAACACCGTCAACGACTGCTTTTCAGCTTGATACGTTTAAACTCGATTCTGATGGTATTGATATTGACTCATCAACAAATAGTATAACAGTTGGTACGGGCGGAAAGTTAGAAGGTGATAATTGGGTTATATCAGATACAAGTTGGGAGCATCCGTCAATAAGCGAGGTTATTTGGAGTACTGCATTCGAAGCCGATACGGGTGTTATAACGGGAGGCGGTGAACCACCCTCTGTTTCTGGGGAAGAATACACAGTAGAGTCGCAAGCCCCAAGTGGGAACCAAGATAATGAAGTAGAAAGGAGATTTGTTTCAGCAACTTTTAGAAAGGCAACAAACAAAGATTATTTAGTTTTTTACTCCCAACAACTTTCAGATATATCAGGAGATGCAACAACTTATGAGATGGAATTGAAAATGAGCCTTGACGGGTCGGTTGTAGCCACAGAGTCAATGGCCTCATTTGGTTCAGGCGATCCAATTACATTAGTGTATGATATGTCTGGGCTTTCAAATAATACAGAACACTATGTAGAATTATCCCTAAGAGCAAGAATAATTACAGGTACAGGAGAATCTGGTACAGCAACCGCATCTATATCCGCTATTTGTGCGCTTACTGCGGAAGCTGTTGATCCAACGGCTTAATCACACTCCATTTTATTTAATGTACTTATAAAGTCCTGTCCGTCAACTTTATATACTTTAAGGTCGGTATATATTTTGAATGAAAAATATATAGGATTAATATCTGGCGAATTGTTGCATGTATATGAAAAAGATTGTGTTAATTTAAGCGTATCACCGAATTCAATGTATGGTGATCCATAAACATTTATATCTGGGTGCGCTGTTCTTAAAATAGTGTTTGAGTGTGTGTAAATAGAATCTGATTTAAATTCAGTATCTATAAGGCTAATCTTGTAGTTTCTGTTCTCCTTTAGCAATGTAACGCTAACGCTGTTAGATGGGTTGCTATTTTTAAGTATTTCGCCTACATATTCGTATTTATTTTGTGATGTTTCTGACCAAAGTGATAAATCGTTTGATTTGCACCCTGCAAAAGTTATTAGTATAAGCAGTGCTAATATTAAGTATTTCATTGTTTTTTTGGTTTGGTTGTGTCCTTATCGGACGTTAAAAGTTTCTCAATCTCTGATTTAGGCTTCTCAATCTTACCTTTAGCAATCGGCTTTAACAAGTCATAAGCATAATTAGGTAAGTCATTAGGAAGTTCAACTTTTTCAACAGGTAGGTTAATCTCTTTGTCTTTAATAGCTTCCCTTTCCTTTTCGCTTAGATCATTCCATATCTTAACTTCTGATTGTGCATAAGCAAAGAATCGCTTTATGAACGTGCTAAATTCATTCTTACCTTCATAGACTTGGGAAAGGTTATCAAGTACGTTCCATGTTTGTATAATTTGAATAGGTGTTATCTTCATTGTCTTTTACCTGTTTTGATTTGTGTTGCTAATTCGTTTGCTCTATTACCTACCTGAGTCGCCCATTTTGAGTCTAAGGCTTCCGAGTAGGCTTCGTCATAGTCTTTGTTCTGTAATGCCATTATCATCTTCTCAAAATTTAATAGACCACCTATTCCAAGATTGAAAGCCATGTTAATGATAGCATCTTTGCGGACTCTATCCTGAATGTTGAACCAAGAGAACATATTTAATCTGCCTTCAATGTTAAGCAATTGATCCCTAAGAATAAACTCTGCCTCCCATTCGGTCAACCCTCTATCATCAAGGTTTAACCCTATTCCTACTGTAAGTTTTCCTACGGTATCTTTGTAGGGGAATTGCCTATATCCTTCGTGTCGTTTTAATTGCTCTACTAATTGTTTCATGGCTTTATATAATTTCTTAGTCTTTGCTTTATTAATACTGCTTTTTTCTCAGCCTTATATATATTATCCCTTATCTTTTTTTTATCGCCAATGCTTATATTAAGATCTGACAATTGGGATTTTATTGTTTTCAAATCGCAAAAAGAATCTAAATCATTATGTGTTTTTATAATTAGCCGTTCTTGTATGTTTGTTCGTTCTTCTAATATATCGTTAATCATTACACCGATTTAAAAATGGAAATTTATTGGGGTCTTTACGCTTGGCTTCTTCCCATCCACGCTCCCAACACATAACATTACAAGGCGTTCGATAATTGTGTGTTACCCTATCGCTTCCCTGCGTTAATATATACGCCTCAAAGGCTTCTTTCTTAATTTTGGCTATTATATCCATGTTG
>Ga0209937_1000149_pt1 | contig 22945 bp, 22 predicted proteins | sample SalPon1_B_H2O_MG_FD_185699 | JGI IMG/M metagenome (GOLD analysis project Ga0209937, IMG submission 185699) | Salt pond water microbial communities from South San Francisco under conditions of wetland restoration - Salt Pond MetaG R1_B_H2O_MG... | ecosystem: Environmental > Aquatic > Non-marine... | reverse complement strand
AACTGCCCGCCGAGTGCGGTGACGATCACACTGAACAGCTCTGGCATCGAGGACCCCACCGCGACGACCACGGACCCCTGCACCAGCGGTGGGAGACCATAGTGTGTCGACAGCGCCTCTGCCTCCCGTTCGAATCGGACAGCTGCCAGGATTAACAGCAGGACCGAGACGGCGAATGCGACCGCGGCCCACAGCAGACTCGGGGGGACCGGGACGGGAAGGATGGCCATGTGCCTAATGTGGTCGCGCACCCATCCTGTCTCTTATGATTCTGTGAGGGGGCAGAGTCATGCAGAGTCTCGGTTAGACCAGAGCATGAGAGATGCACCGACACCTGCGCACCTACCAGCTCCGATCGCCGCATCCTATGATCGTGTGATCGGTCCCATCGAGAGGACGGTCTTCCAAGAGCATCGACGATGGCTCGGGGCAGATGTCGACGGCTGCGTGCTGGACCTCGGTGGGGGCACCGGGAGACAGATCGAGCATCTGCAGGGCGCCGATCGCATCATCCTCGTAGAGCCAGACTCACGGATGCACCGGCATGCAGAGGTTCGAGGTGATGTCGGGCCGGGGATGTCGATCATCACCGCACAAGGGGAGGCACTCCCGCTTGCCGATGGGAGCTGCGACCATGTGGTCGCCTCCCTTGTGCTGTGTACGGTCAGAGATGTCAGGCTGACACTTGCGGAGGCCCATCGGGTACTCCGTCCTGGTGGGGAGTTCCGATTCTTCGAGCACGTGGCCGATGATGGGGCAGGCGGTCTCCTTCAGCACGCCATCAACCCGCTGTGGGGTAAGATCGCAGGCGGATGTCAGCTGACGAGGACACCTGTGGAAGCCGTGCGAGCGACACCTGGACTCCGGGTGGAGTCGGTCGACCGCCTCTCCGTGGGCGTGCCACCGGTGTATCCATGCGTCCGCGGCGTCGCCATCGCAGAATGAGAATGTTGGATGGACTCGCCGGGATTTGAACCCGGGGCCTCGTCCTTGCGAAGGACGCGATCTGCCACTGATCTACGAGCCCGAGACGACCGCCTGCGCGTGGAGTCAGTCCTCGAGGACGATCTCGATGCTGACGTCGTTTGGGACCTGGATCCGCATGAGCTGCCGCAGCGCACGTTCATCCGCATCGATATCGATCAGCCGCTTGTGTACCCGCATCTCCCAGTGCTCCCAGGTCGCGGTCCCCTCCCCGTCAGGGGACTTGCGTGTGGGGATCTCGAGCCGCTTCGTCGGGAGTGGGATGGGGCCGCTGATCGAGACACCGGTCTTCGTCGCGATCTCCGTCACATCCGCACAGATGTGATCGAGGTCGCTCGGTGAGGTGCCTGCGAGTCGGACGCGTGCCTGCTGCATCTATCGCGGGGTGACCTCGAGCACCTTGCCCGCCGCGATTGTCTGACCCATATCGCGGACGGCGAACGAGCCCAGCTCGGGGATCTCGCTCGATGGCTCGATGCTCAGCGGCTTCTGTGGCCGGACGGTCACCACCGCGGCATCCCCAGATTTGATGAAGTCGGGGTTCTCCTCTGCGACCTCGCCCGATGCGGGGTCGAGCTTCTGATCGATCGACTCGATCGTGCATGCGACCTGTGCGGTGTGTGCGTGGAACACGGGTGTGTACCCCGCAGTGATCACCGAGGGGTGCTGCATCACGACGATCTGTGCTTTGAACGTCTCCGCGACCGACGGTGGGGTGTCCGCAGGACCGCACACGTCGCCGCGACGGATGTCATCTTTGCCGATGCCGCGCACGTTGAATCCCACGTTGTCGCCGGGGCCCGCCTGTGGCACCTCCTCGTGGTGCATCTCGACCGTCTTGACCTCCCCGCTGACGTCAGACGGCTGGAAGCTCACATTGTCGCCCGGGCTGACGGTGCCCGTCTCGACACGGCCGACCGGGACGGTGCCGATCCCAGAGATGGTGTACACATCCTGGATCGGGAGTCGCAGAGGCGCATCCGTCGGCGGTGACGGTGCCGGGAGTTCATTGAGCGCCTCCAGCAGTGTCGGGCCGTCGTACCAGCCCGTCTCCCCGGAGCTCTCGGCGATGTTGTCCCCCTCAAACGCACTGATGGGGACGAACGTGGCATCGTCGGATTTGAAGTTCACCTGATTGAGCAGCGTCGCCACCTCATCACGGACCTCCTCGTACGCGGCCTCGTCGTAGTCGACGGTGTCCATCTTGTTGACGCCGATGATCAGCTCGTTGATGCCCAGCGTGCGAGCGAGGAACACATGCTCGCGGGTCTGTGGTGCGACACCGTCGTCTGCTGCGACGACGAGCACGGCGTTGTCCGCCTGCGAGGCACCGGTGATCATGTTCTTGACGAAGTCCCGGTGGCCCGGGCAGTCGACGATGGTGAAGTAGTACGAGTCCGTGGTGAACTCCTGATGAGCGATATCGATCGTCACCCCTCGCTCGCGCTCCTCGGCGAGGTTGTCCATGACATATGCGAACTCGAAGCCGCCCTTCCCTTTCGCCTCTGCCTCCTCGCGGTGCTGTTCTATCACATGCTCAGGGACCGATCCTGTCTCGAACAGGAGTCGCCCCACAAGCGTGCTCTTCCCGTGGTCAACGTGGCCGATAATGGCCAAGTTCATGTGTGGTAGGTCACTCATTGCTGTGGTCCACGCGCTAAGGCGCTGTGTACCCACTGTACCGGAGTCCCTCCTAAAACGATTTCGAAAGGTGAGGGTGTCTGCGCGGCGGATTCCGGCAAATCGTGGCAGCTTATCACACGGGAAAGGGTGATCTCAGGTGTCCAGTCGGTCGATGTCTGCGAGCACCGCCGCAGCCGTCTCCGGTCCGCCTGCACCGCGGCCTGCAAGGTGCATGGGCCCAGCATCGGCGATTTCCAAGCGGACGATGTTCTCCGTCCCGGTGACCGCGAGCGGATCATCGGTCGCGAGGAGGCGTGGTCCGACACGGACACCGTCACGCCCAACCTCGCCGATGAGGCGGATGGTCATGCCCGCATCACGGGCGGCCTGATGCGCGCTGGTGGGGATCGCATCGATACCGGTGATGGCCGCGTCGGCGAGCTGGTAGACCTGGTCATCATCCGACAGTACGTTCGCGAGGATCACGCACTTCAGTGCCGCGTCGGTCCCCTCGACATCGAAACTGGGGTCGGCCTCCGCGACGCCGAGCTCCTGAGCCTCCGCGAGGACATGGTCATACGCGAGCGACTCTGCAGCCATCCGAGAGAGAATGAAGTTGGCCGTCCCGTTGAGGACGCCGCGCACCCCTGTCACCTCAGTGGGACCGTACGCAGCAATCGTCGCCATCACCGGGATGGCTCCGGCGACGGTCGCCTCGAAGCGGACGCGCCCTGCAGATCTGTCCACCAGTGCCCGTAGGTCCGCATACCGCTCTGCGACGGGCCCCTTGTTCGCCAGCACCACGTCCCGGTCGGCACCAAGCGCGCGCTGGATGTGCTCGAAGGCGGGCTCAGCGCTCCCGAGCGTCGTCGGGGTCGCCTCAACGAGCACGTCATAGGGGGCGTCGAACAGCGCGTCCGCCTCGGCGGCACCCACCTGGCCTGATGCCTCTTTCTCCGCGAGGACCTGCGCTGCATCGAGCCCAGTTGGATCGACCGCAGCGCCCCGTGAGTCGGCGACAGCGACGACCTTGTGGCCGCGGCGAGGCGCCTGTGCGAGGACCGCCCGGCCGACAGAGCCGGCTCCCACGATCGCGACACGCATCTCAGCTGTCCCCCACCTCAAGCGGTTCAACGATCACCGCAGAGTCCGGCAGCCCGGTCGCCAGTGCACGGCGCACCCCCACGAGATCACCATCGGGAACAATGAGTTCGAGCACCACCGTCGCGGCAGCCTCAGGACCGGAGGGTGTCCGCACCTCCATCCCGATGAGCGTCCACGCCGCACCCGCATGCGCCGTCTCGACGATCTCATCGAGGTCTGCTGCCACACCCGGACCCGTGATGAGGATGCGGACCGTCTCTGCGAGCCTGTCCGCCCCTGCCTCAACGATGTTGACGCCCGCGGCCCGCACCCGGTCGACGAGCGGAGGAAAGCGCTCGGGGGGACATTCAAGATCCACCACCACCGGGATGCGACCACGCGGGGTGATGTTCCCACGCTCATGGAAGATGCTCAGCAGGTTACCTCCGGCATCAGCGATCGGCTCCAGCGCCGCGAGCAGTTGGCCGGGTTCATCCGCGAGCTCCAGGCGAATCGTGTATGCCTGCACGTCAGCGTCGGCCATCTGCACCCCCCACGGTGTGGCCCTGCCGTGTCAGCATCCGAGCAAGCGGGCTCGCTCGGGAGGCTGACGGCCGACACCGGGGTGTTCGGAGCATACATATCGGTGAGGCGACCCTGCGCTAAAAGCGTTCGTTGCGACTCAGATGTAGTCGATCGACGCCGGCAGCTCCATCTTGAGCCCCTTCCGCTCACGGATCTCCATGATCGTCTCACGCTGGAGGCTGTCGGACATCACGCGGAAGCCCGCGTTCTCCGTGTTCCACGCAGCACGACCCTCCGTAGCTGACCGGATATCTGAGGAGAAGCCGATCATCTCATCGACCGGAGCGATGCCCTCGATCACCATGAGGTCGCCCTCCTGGAACATATCATCGACACGACCGCGCCGACCCTGCACCTCGCCGGATGCGGGACCCATGTGCTCCGAGGGGACATCGATGCGGACGTTCTGGATCGGCTCCAGCAGCTTGACATCTGCATCGATCAGTGAGCGATGCACGGCCTCGCGCACCGCGGGGATCACCTGCGCCGGCCCGCGGTGGATCGTATCCTCATGCAGCTTCGCATCGTGCAGTCTGAGGAGGACCCCCTGGACAGGCTCACGCGCCAACGGTCCATCATCCAGTGCCTCCTCGACACCCTCGATGACCAGCTCCATCGTCTCATTGAGGTACTGAATTCCCTTCGTCGCATCCACGAGGATGTTGGATCCGTAGATCTGCTCGACACCCTGGGCGGTGTCTTTGTCCATCCCCAGCTCCATGAGCGCCTCACGACGCTCCAGCTCGGGACCGCCCATCGCGATCTCCCCGCGCTTGATCGCATCGATGATCTCGTCGGTCAACGGCTCAGCGGTGATGTAGAACTTGTTGTGACGGTTCGGCGAGACCCCCTCGACCTCCGCGGAGACCGTCTGTGGGGCCTCACGGTAGACGACGATGGGTTCGCCGGTGTGGACAGGCAACCCCTGGTTCTTCTGGATTCGCTGGGTGATGACCTCCAGATGCAGCTCTCCCTGTCCGCTGATGAGGTGCTCACCGGTGTCCTCATTGATCTCGATGCGGATCGTGGGATCTTCCTTCGCGACCTGTTGGAGCGTCTCGATCAGCTTGGGCAGGTCATCCATCTTCGTCGCCTCGACGGACTTCGTGATGACAGGCTCGGAGATATGCTCAATCGACTCGAACGGGGTCATCTCCACCGATGAGACGGTCGACCCTGCGATCGCATCGCGCAGCCCAGTCACCGCGGCGATGTTGCCTGCGGGGACCCCACGGTCGAGCTCCTCGCGCTCACCGCCCATGAAGATCCCCACCGACTGGACGCGGTTCTGCCCCGCGACCCCCGAGACGAACAGCTCCTGGCCCTTCGTGAGGGTGCCGCTGAAGAGCCGGCCGGTCGCGACCTCTCCCGCATGCGGATCCATCGAGATGTCCGTCACCATGAACACCACCTCCCCCTCGTCGTTGACATCGGCCATATCGGTCGCGAGCGTCGTCTCTGCATCCCCCCGCCAGACGCGTGGGATGCGCTGGGGCTGTGCATCATAGGGGTTCGGGAAGTGTTCGGCGACCATATCCAACACCACGTTCGACAGCGGACTCCGCGCATGGAGCTCCTCCCGCTCGCCGTCCCGCTCCAGTTCGATGATCTCTGGGAAACCCACACCGGTCTCCGTCATCGACGGGGCGGAGACCCCCCACTTGTACAGCGCCGAGCCGAATGCGACAGTGCCATCTTCGACACTGACCGTCCAGTCGACGTCCATCTCCTCGGTCATCCCGATGATGAGCTCGTTCACCGTGGCGATCACCGACTGCAACCGCTGTTGCATCTCCTGTGGGCCCTCCTGCAGCTCGGAGATCAGCCGGTCAACCTTGTTGATGAACAGCGCGGGCTTGACACCCTCCCGGAGTGCCTGGCGCACCACCGTCTCCGTCTGGGGCATCGCGCCCTCGACCGCGTCCACGACGACCAACGCACCGTCGACCGCACGCATGGCCCGTGTCACATCACCACCGAAGTCGACGTGGCCCGGGGTGTCGATGAGGTTGATCAGATACTCTGTGTCGTTGTACTCGTGGGTCATCGAGACGTTGGCCGCATCAATGGTGATCCCCCGCTCCTGCTCGTCCTCCTCGGTGTCCATCATCAGCCTGGTCGCCTCCCCCTCGTCGGCGATCATCCCCGCTCCGGCCAGGAGGTTGTCCGACAGCGTGGTCTTGCCGTGGTCGACGTGAGCGGCGATGGCCATGTTCCGGATCTGATCCGGCTTGTCCATCAGCTTCTCACACTGTTGTACGATTTTGCTCCGTCGGCCCATTATGCGCCGAGATTCCGGAAGCATCGGCAAAAGGGTAGTGCTTTGGACGTTCCACAGACCGACGCAAGAGTCAATGTGCACTCGCCATGAGAACGGATATCATGGAGGTGAACGTGCGAGACGGTGCACCACCGGGGCCGTTCCTCTCGGCGGCCGAGATGCTGGAGACACGGTATGACGTCGATGCACCCGTGTTCGTGACCGTCGTGGAGGACCCCGACACCCGTACCCATGTGGTCCATTACGATGATCATCATGAGGTGGTCATCTCGGCAGCTGCGGTTTCGAGTGCGATGGCGCGAGAGCTCATCCTGCATGAGTTCGCCCATGTAGTCCGGAATGAACAGGGCCACACCTCGCATCATCTCGAGCCCACCGAGGCGGTGATGATCGGGGCGGCCGGTCGTCGCGTGGCCCGCCCGAAGATCATCCACTGCTATCAGATCGCAAATCACATGCGCGACATCTACGCAGATGACATCACGCTCGACCTGCTGCCGCCGGATAAGCTCATGGCGTATCTAGCCTCGGCGGTGGCCCATGCGGTCTCCGAGGCCCAGCACCACATGATGGGGCCGCGGTCGCGGCTCGTCTCACGGGCCCCGGACCCCGAAATCACCGCGGTCAACGCCGCGTTCGCCCTGGGTGTTGCGCGGCGACACAATGTCGACCCGGCGGTGTATCGCCTGGAGGCACTGGCGCATGCGGCCGGTGATGATGCACCACGGATCGATATCGATGGGTTCGCAGACCGGTTCGCGCGGCTGCGAGCAGACCCGAGCACCCGGGAGTACCGCCGGGCGCTGGTGGAGACGTTGCAGACGTATCTGTGGCCGTCACCCCAGCAGCCTCAGGCAGCCGACTGATGCCACGGCGTTGGGTGCAGCGGATCGGGATGATGGCGACCGCTGGATTCATCGCCGGCGTACTCGCCATCGCACTGTTCGGATATGTGCTGACAGCGGCGGTGGGGCCGATCCTCATCGCCGCCGCCGTGGCACTGGCGGTCCAGCTGGTGAACGAGTGAGAGGCTCAGCGGGCCGCCGCGGCGACGCGTTCCTTCTCCTCTTTCTGTGCCACCGCATGCGACTGAACGTCGTTGTCCGCTGCGCCCAGCAGTACCGATGCCAGCGCCTCACCCGCGCTTTGCGGCGACTTGTAAGCGCCCTTCTGGGTCCCCTCCGCGATGAACTTCAACGCCTGGTCCACACGGCGCTGTGGCGCGACGTCGACCGCCTGCGGAACGGAGATGCCGCCGTACTTGAGCCGGACGGTCTCCTCGCGCGGGGCAGCATGTTCGATCGCCCGGACGAGCACCTGGACGGGGTGCTCGCCGCTGCGTGATTCGATGAGGTCGAATGCCTCACGGACGATCCGCGTCGTCCGCTGCTTCGCGCCGGTGTTCTCCTGCGTGCGCATCAGCCGGTTGATCAGGCGCTCGACGATGCTGATCTCGGATTTCTGGAACTGCTTGTTCGCATGCCGCCCCATGGTGTGAGCGATCGGGGTCACGGTGAGGTATCGCGCCGTCGAGGGGTCCCTGTACTCGATGTCACTGACGTCCCACTCGCCGAACAGCTTCGCTGCGGGTGCTGTATCTTGCTCCTCCGAGGGGGCTGCATCTTCCGCGCTCATCAGCGGACCGGCTTCTCCGCGTTGCCGCGGACGAGCTCCAGCAGCGAGACGCCGTTGACCTGTTCGACCTTGTAGTTCACACCTGAGAGGTCACCCATCGCCCGGCCCTTCGCCCCGCCGATGCCCGCGATGGTGACCTCATCATGCTCATCGATGAAGCTGATCGCACCATCACCTGGGCAGAACGCCGTGACCTGCTTGCCGTTCTTGATGAGCTGTACCCGCACGCACTTGCGGATCGCCGAGTTGGGTTGTTTCGCCTCGATCCCGACCTTCTCGAGGACGATGCCTCGCCCCTGAGGTGCACCCTCGAGTGGGTCTGACTTGGAGCCGAGCCCCCGCTCACGCCGGGCGTAGGTGGAGTCGGACCACCGTCGTTTCTGGCGGTCCTGTTTGAGTTTCCGCGCCGCGTACTTTCCGTTGGCCATCGTGCCGCACGATACCCAACGGACATATTTAAACGGTGTCTTTCGGGCGGCGCTGTTCAGGCAAGCTGGACGTCGTCGATGTCGTGATGCCGGGCGGCCAGCGTCCGGGCGAGACCGATCGTCCGACCATCGCGGCCGATGGCCACGCCGCGGTCGGCGGCAGGAACCTCCACATAGGCGACGGTGACCTCCCCCTGCGTGCTGACCACCACATGTTCGACCGCCGCAGGCGCCAGCGCATTCGCGACGAACCGGGCGGGATCGTCAGCGCCCTCGACCACCTTCACCGTCGAGTCGATCGCCGCCTCAACCGCCCGGACGTGGGCACCATCGGGGCCGATCGCCGCACCCATCTCACCGGGGGCGACAACGATGACCACACGATCGTCGAGCACGATGCAGTCGGACACCGCTGCGCCGGTCATATCCTCGAAGGTTGTGAGGTACCCGCGAGCACGGTCCGTGAGCGTCCGCCCCATACCGCTCAGTCGTCCGACGGTTCAGGCGTCTCCGCCGGCCTGCTCCCCATCCGGAGCTTCACATCGCCCGTGCCGATGGATACGGGTTTACCCACGATCACGTTCTCGATGACGCCATCGAGGTCATCGGCCTCGCCGTGGATCGCCGCATCGAGCAGGTGGTTGACGGTCACCTCGAACGCTGCCCGCGCGAGCACCGACTCCTTCGACCCTGAGATGCCGTGCCGACCGATCGACTCTATCGTGCCGGTCGTCGTCATGATGTCCGCAACGAGCATGAGGTGGCGGACATTGACATCATCCAACCCCTGCTCGCGCAGGGTGTTCATCGTCTCATCGATGATCGCCTCCCGTGCGGCCTCGATGCCCAGGGTGCGGTGGACCTCATGGATGTTGTTGCTCGTCGATCGGGTGGCATCCACCCCCTCGATGTCCAGGATACTCCCGAACGCCGAGCCCTCGGTGTACAGGACGTACTCCTCACCATCGGTGAGATCGTTGTCCTCGCGGCGGATCACCACCCGCGAGATGTTCTTATGCCCCTTGAAGACGATGTCGCGGAGCTCCTCGACGAGCTGCAGCAGCTGGCGGTAGCTGGGTTCATCTGGCCCGAACTCGATCACCAGCCCGTCCCGGTCCGGGGTGACGTCCAGTGCGTCAGCGATCTCATCGGCGATCATCGCGGCGACCTCCGTCGCGCCGTCGACCTCAGGCCAGCGGTCCACCAGCGTCTCCTCGTTGAGGTCAACACGCACCAACATGTCCGCCACGTTCGTGGAGATGCTGCCCAGCGCGAGGATGCGCGTCGCCTCCATCTGCCAGACGACCTCGTACGCCTTCGCCTGATCGGTGGCATGCTCACCCTCAAGGTAGACGGTCATCATCGGGGTGTCTGGCGTCTTGCGCGCGTCCACCAGCTCGATCAACCGGGGCAACCCCTGGGTGACATCAATCTCCGCGACACCGGCATAGTGGAACGTGTTCATCGTCATCTGGGTTCCCGGCTCACCGATCGACTGCGCCGAGACGGTCCCGACGGGATCATGTGCGTCGACCCGTGTCTCCTCGTACCGCGCCTGAACGGCCTGGATGATGTCGGCCGCATCGTCATCCGAGACCTCCTCACGCGCGGCGATCGCCGACGCGATCCGGAACTGGAGACTCTCGGGCAGGCCGCTGTCTGTGATCATCGACCGGTGGGCCTCGCTGACCGCCGCCAGGGGCTCAGTCATCGGATTCGACCCCCGCACGCGCATCCGCGACGGTCGGCCCGGCGTACTCGGAGATGTTCGTCGGCTGCACCTGCGGCTGTAGGAACGCCTCGCGGTCCGCATCGGAGTCGAACTCTGCGGTGATGATGCGGTCGGCGATCGCCTCGACGTCGATGGGCTCGTCCTCCCCGGAGGCCACCTTCACCGGCGAGGTCCCGTCCTCGCCGAATTCGAACTGCACCACCCGGCCTGATGTGTCGCGAACGGTCCCGTCGTACTGAGCCTCCAGCTCACTCAGAGCGTTGATTAACCGCCGCTGGAGGTACCCCGACTTCGAGGTCCGCACTGCCGTGTCCACGAGCCCCTCGCGACCACCCATCGCGTGGAAGAAGAACTCACGGGGTGTCAGTCCGCCACGGTAGCTGTTCTCGACGAACCCGTGGGCGTCCGCCGAGAGGTCACCTCGGCGGTAGTGACTCAGTGTGCGACCCTCATAGCCGCGGTTGATCCGCTCGCCGCGGACCGCCTGTTGGCCCACACATCCGGCCATCTGTGTGAGGTTCAGCATCGACCCACGCGCCCCCGAGCGCGCCATCACCACCGCAGGGTTGTCATCAGAGAAGTGCTCCTCAGCGATCTTGCCCGCCCGGTCACGTGCGCGGCCGAGCTCCTGCATGATCTTCATCTCGAGGGTCTCATCAACGGTCCGACCGGGGAGAGACTCGAGCTCGCCGTCCGAGTAGATCCTGATCACATCATCGACCTGGGTGTACGCGTCACTGATCACCTGGTCGACCCGATCACTCTCCGACGGTGGGATCGACTCGTCATCGATCCCGAAGGAGAAGCCGAAGTGCATGATCGCCCGCATCGCGAGCGTGGAGACCTCATTGATGAAGATCCGCGCCCGCGTCTTCGAGTACTGCTTCGCCAGCTTGTCGACGACGGTGCCACCGAAGGCCCCGACCGCATCCTCATCGATCGTCCCCGACCGGAGCTGCCCATCGACGATCTCCACGGTGTCTCCCGTCGACGACGTGAACTCCGCGGTGAAATCCGGCGGCAGCAGTTCGCTGAACAGCTGCTTGCCGGTCCACATCGGCTCGTCTGTCTCCTCGTCGACCTCAGCGGGCTCCGGCAGCGTGTCGATCCGGGTCGCCCGCAGGAGGTCGAGCGCCTGCGTCTCGGTGAAGCGGGTCTCGCCGTTCGTGAGCAGGTACGTCCCCGAGATATGGTCCTGGATGGCGCCGATGATGTTCTCGCCGAAGCGGGGGCTGAGCAGCTGCTCCTGCACCCGCATCAGCACACGGGCCTCGGCGCGCGCCTCCTCGGTCTGCAGCGCGTGCATGTTCATCTCATCGCCATCGAAGTCCGCGTTGTACGGTGGACAGACGACCGTATTCAGTCGGAACGTCTTGTACGGCATCACCACGACCTCATGCGCCATGATGGACATGCGATGCAGCGATGGCTGGCGATTGAAGATCACGATGTCCCCATCGATCAGATGTCGGTTGACCTCCCAGCCGACCTGCACCTTCTCGGCCAGCTCGACACAGTTCTTCTCGGTCACCTTCAGACGCCGGCCGTCCAACCGCTTCACATAGTTCGCACCAGGGTGGCCACCGGGGCCATTGCGGACGTACTGTCGCGCCCGCTCGAGGTTGCGCTCGCTGACGTTCATCGTCTGTGTCATCTCCTGTGCGACCCGCTCTGGGACCCCCACCTCGTTCAACGAGAGGGTGGGGTCTGGCGAGATCACCGTCCGTGCGGAGAAGTTGACCCGCTTGCCGCTGAGTGAACCACGGAAGCGACCCTCCTTGCCCTTGAGGCGCTGACTCAGCGTCTTCAACGGTCGCCCCGAGCGGTGTCTGGCCGGCGGTGTCCCACTGATCTCGTTGTCGATGAACGTGGTCACGTGGTACTGCAGCAGCTCCCACAGATCCTCGATGATCAGCTGCGGGGCCCCGGCCTCCCGGTTCTCCATGAACCGCTGGTTGATCCGGATGATGTCCACCAGCTTGTGGGTGAGGTCGTCCTCGCTGCGCTGGCCGTTGTCGAGCGTGATCGACGGACGTGCGGTCACTGGCGGCACCGGCAAGACCGTCAGCACCATCCACTCTGGCCGGGCGCGGTCGGCATCGATCCCCAACACCTCCAAGTCCTCTGCGGGGAGGTCCTCGAACCAGTCGCGGATGTCCGACGGCATCAGCTTGTTCATGTCCTCGACGGTCAGCTCGATGCCCAGTGCCCGCTCGAGCCGTTTGCGGTCATCACCGACCGGGCGGAACTGCCCACTCAAAATCTCATTGATGCGGGAGAGATCGAAGTTGGCCGCATCCGCCAGCTCCGTCGGCGCCATCCCAGGGTCCTCTGGGTCGTCGGGATCGGGCTGCATCGCCGCGGCGATCCGCTCCGGGTAGTCCCCCGCGAGCACGTCCTGGACCTCATAGTAGGTCGTCGGCTTCTCGTGTTTGATGTCGTGCTGTTCGGCACCACAGTGCGGACAGACCGACGCCTTGCGGGCCTGTCGCACCGCCGCTTTGAGCACCGTGGTCCAGTCGTCCCCGAGCTCTGCGGTGCGGTCCAGACGCTCGGCGTACACCGCACGCTCCTCATCGGTCAGAGAGAGCCGGCTGCACTCGCGACAGGTAGACCGCAGCAGTCGCCGCATCAGCTTGGTGAACCCGACGTGGATCACGGGCGCTGCGAGCTCGATGTGTCCGAAGTGCCCGTTGCACGACCCCGAGTGTGACCCGCAGGTCCGGCATTCCAACCCGGGGTCGATCACACCGAGTCGGGGGTCCATCAGCCCCATGTCGATGGGGTAGCCGTCGTCATCATACGTGTCCGCGGTGATCACCTTCGTCGCGGACATGTCACGATACGTCTCGGGATCCATCAGGCCGAACTGGATCGCACCAATCTCTTTGGGGGTTTGCATAGACATGAGTAGTTACACCGCGTCCTTCAGGTCGAGTCGTGGTCGGATGCCCAGGGCAATCATCTCATCCAGCAACAGCTTGAACGCGTAGCTGATCTCGATGCGGTGGATGTTGTCCTCCTCGCCGGTGATCGGGTCGTAGACACGACGTTGGGCACGGTCCTCGACGGCGACCATGCCGGTCTCCGCTGAGACGTACACCGACTCCTTGTCCGAGGAGTCCAGCAGACGTTCCTGCAGCACCATCGCCGCGCCGTGACCGATCACCGTGTCACGCTCCATCTCCCCGAGGCGCAGGCCCCCCTCGCGGGCACGCCCCTCCGTCGGCTGGCGCGTCAGCACCTGCACGGGCCCGCGCGAGCGCGCATGCAGCTTGTTGCTGACCATGTGGTACAGTTTGTGGTAGAAGATGATCCCGACGAAGATCTCCGCCTCGATCTTCTCGCCGGTGACGCCCGAGTACATCACCTCCTTGCCCGACGATGCGAAGCCGTGCTCCAGCAGCGCACCCCGCAAGCTCTCCTCATCCTCACCCTGGAAGGCGGTCCCGTCCACGCGCCGTCCCTCCAACGCGCCGACCTTCCCACCGAGCATCTCCAGGACGTGCCCCACCGTCATCCGCGATGGTAGGGCGTGTGGATTCACCACGAGGTCGGGAACGATCCCCTCCTCGGTGAACGGCATGTCCTCCTGTGGTGCCAGGTGACCGACGACCCCCTTCTGGCCGTGCCGGGAGGCGAACTTGTCACCGAGTTCGGGAATCCGCTGGTCCCGCACGGAGACCTTCGCTAACTTCGAGCCATCCTCACCCTCCATGAGCGTCACCGTGTCGACCACACCATGCTCACCGGACCGCATCGTCACCGAGGTCTCTCGGCGCTTCTGGGGGCTCAAGCCGCCCATATCATCCGGCTCCTCGAGGAAGCGGGGCGGGGAGGTCTTGCCAAGCAGGACCGAGTTCTCATCCACCACCGTCTCGGGGTTCACGAGCCCATCGTCATCCAGGTGCGTGTACGCGTCCTCGCCACGTGCCCCCCGGACGTCCTGACTCGGGACCTCGAAGCGGTCCTCCTGACCGCCGGGGTAGCGCCGCTCCTCGCCCTCGTAGGTCCGGAAGAAGTGCGACCGGGCCATCGCACGCTCGACCGACCCCTTGTTCATCACGAGCGCATCCTCGATGTTGAAGCCCTCATAGGACATCACCGCCACCACGAAGTTCTGTGCTGCAGGCCGCTCATCGAAGCCGATCTGCTCGGTCGTCTGCGTCTTGACCATCGACAGCTGCGGGTAGTGCAACAGATGCTGTCGGGTGTCGGGACGGATGCGGTAGTTCGCCGCCGGCAGCCCCAGAGACTGCTTCATCATCCCAGCCCCCATCGTGATTCGTGGCGATGCATTGTGCTCAGGGTACGGGATCATGCCCGCCCCGATACCGAAGATCAGCTGTGGGTCGACCTCCAGGTGCGTGTGCGCTTCGGTGAGGTCGTCCTCATCCACCGCGACCAGGATGTCCTCCTCCTCCTCCGCATCGATGAACTCGATGTAGCCACGGTCGACGAGGGCCTCGAAGCTGACATCGCCCGCCTCCAGTGCTGCGATCTCCTCATCGCTGACCAGTGGGGCACCATCCTCCACGATGATCAGCGGCCGCCGTGCCCGTCCCGCGTCCGCGTTCACAATGACCTCCCGGGTGCGCTCCTTCACAGAGACGTTCACCATTGGGCTGACATCACCGCGGCGGCGCGCCGCACGGATCTCGGCCGCGAGCTCTGCTGGGTCCTCGTGCGTACCGATGAGGCTCCCGTTCACGTACACCTTCGCTTCGCGTTCAGTTGTTGCCATAGATATCAATCATCCGCCGGGGTGGACGGCTCAGACGCCGGTGCGGCCAACACATCGACCCCCATCGTCCGCAGTTCACGTTTGAGCGCCTGTTCATCCGTCACATTCTGCGAGAGCTCCATCGCCTGCGCGAAGTTCTTCACCAGCCCACAGTTTGGCCCCTCTGGGGTCTCCGAGGGGCAAATACGCCCCCACTGTGTCGCGTGCAGGTCGCGAGCCTCGAAGTGCGGCTGTGAGCGCGATAGCGGCGAGCGCAATCGGCGGAGGTGCGACAGCACACCCATGTAGTCGGTGCGGTCGACGAGCTGCGAGACGCCTGATCGGCCACCGACCCAGTTGCCGGTCGCGATGGGGTGCTCGAGTCGCTCTGTCAGCACATCTGAGCGGACCACGGTGTTCACCGTGAGGTTGCGGTTCCGCATGTTCGCACGCTCCAGCTGGTATTTCACATCTCGTGCCAGCTTGTTCAATGCGGTCCGGAACAGGTCACGCATCAGGTCTCCAGAGACCTTCAGTCGCTTGTTGGCGTAGTGGTCCTTGTCGTCTGCCTCACGGAGGTTCAACGCAAGCTCGAAGCATGCCTCAGCCATCCGACACAGATAGAACGCCTTGTTCATGCGGATGACCTCCTCGTCGACGTCCTCCTCGTGCAGGTGCGGGAGGAGGTAGCGGTCGATCACGTAGTTCGCCCGCTTGAGTTGGTAGTTCTTGCCCTGACCGCTCGCGACACGCTTGCCCAGTGTCTCGATCGCCTCGGTCTGTGTATCAACCTCAGCCTCCTCGAGATTCTCCAGCATGAACTTCACAATCTCGGGATCGTCGGAGACCCGGTGGACGATCTCCTCATCGGACTCCAAGCCGAGCGCCCGCACAAGGGTCACGAAGTTCACGCTGCCGGAGACCGAGGGGAAGGATACCTCGAGCAGACCGTCACGTGCACGTTCACACAACACGAGTGCCCGATACCCCCGGCGCTGGGAGAAGGTCTTCGCCACCTGAATCTCATCGCCGTACTTGCTGTCGTACTCGGCGAGGATCTTGTTCGGCGCGAGGTCCTCAGACGTCATCAGGACCCGCTCGGACCCATTGACGATGAAGTACCCACCGGGATCGACAGGGTCCTCCCCGATCGTGATCAGCTCCTCCTCGCTCAGCCCGTAGATGTTGCACTTCTCCGAGCCGATCATGATGGGCATCCGGCCAACCTTCGTCTCCGTGGTGTCCACAGCGACAGGCTCCTCCTTGTCACCGCCCCGGACGATCGTCATCTCCATGAACACCGGTGCCGCGTAGGTGATGTTCCGAAGCCGAGCCTCCTGTGGGTACAGCAACTCCTCGGAGCCATCCGCCTCCCTGACCCGTGGCGTCTCGACGCGGACATCGCCCAGCTCCACGTAGACGGGCTCTTGTCCCTCCTTGTCTCCGATGTCCGTTTCGATCCGCGCCTTCTCGGTGACGACCTCCTGCATCCCCCGCTCGAGGAAGTTGTTGAACGAGCGAAAGTGATGCTCTGCCAGCCGGTCCTTCGAGAAGTACTCCCTGGAGATGACCCGTCGTGACTCGCGGTTCATTCGATCACCAGACGGTACGAGACGGCCCGCTCAGTGGTGCGAGAGTCCCGGGTGATTTTGATCACATCACCCTCGGCTGCATCCTCGGGGAGGGCCGGATCCCGCCGGCGGATCTTTGGGAGATCTGAAGCTTCGATCCCATACCGCGAAAGGATCGTCGATACCTCGTCCTCATCGATGACCTCGTGGTCAGGGACAAGTCTGTGTTGGGTGACGTCTGGCATGATTGGGTGTGGGGGGGTCTCGGATGGGAGAAGTTCTCACGTGATACTATCGCCCCTTACCCTGAGCACACATTTAACAGTTCCCACATCGGGGTGCACCGCTCATCACGCCTGTTGGCGTTAGCTCGCATTTGGCCGGAGGCGAGTATATATCTTCTGTCGACATGGCGGGGATGATAACCCTTAATGCCCGGTCTGGAAATCTTCCATCGGCACGTGCCCGGGTGGTGTAGTGGCCTATCATATGTCCCTGTCACGGACATGACACGGGTTCAAATCCCGTCTCGGGCGTGCCAGGTCGGCGTTTATTCCACAGGACGGCAAAGCCTGCAGCATGCGACGACATGAGCGCGCAATAGAGGGGCTGCCGGTGAGGCTGGTCATCGCCCTGGTCGTCGGGGCAGCAACGATGTCGATCATGTTGAACATGCTCTCGGGGGTCGAAGGGCTCGTTGTGACCGAACTCGATGTCCGCCCTGAGCCCGACGTCATCGAACCCGGCCCACAGGAACTGGCGCTCACGGTCATCGACCCCAGCGGGTCGGCGGTGGGTGATGCGATGGTGGTGGTCACCCCCGGGACCGCCGAACTGAATGAGGTGATCACCGCACGTGCTGATGCCGACGGCGTCGCGCGCGTCCAGATAGAACCTAGCCTCCGACCGAACCAAGCCACCGGGACGCTCGAGATCGCGATCAAACCACCGAGCGGTGGCAGCTTCGTGGACCAGCGGACGAACACCGATGTGCTCGTGATCAACCGCTGAGCTACCCCTGGGGCGAGACGGGAGCGCGGGTGGGCTGTCGGACCAGCGGCCGCGCCAGATGTCGTCGTGCAGAGGGGGGGACCTCATACCAGCCCGGTGCGATCGACCGTGACTGCGGTCGTCGGAGCTTCCCGGCCGCGGTGGTCCCGCAGCGGTCGCAGCGGTACCCCGCCTTCCGGCCCGCAGATGACATCCGTGCACCGCAGTCGCTGCAGGGGGGCGTCTCCCAGCTGTGCCGACGAAGGTGGCGGAGGTGGAGCTTCTCCAGGTTAATCTGGCCATCGACATGGGTCCCATACAGCGTGAGCCGGTCACCAGGCAGCAGCGCCCGGACGACATCGCGGAACTGTTTCGTCGGCTCGAAGGCGGCCGCAGTGATTGGCCCGACGACAGTGTCGACATCGATGAACACGTGCCCCCCTTCGAGAGTCCGGGGCGATCGGTCCACAGTCCCCGGGAGCCGGTACGCGGTGCGCTGCCGGAGCGGCCGTTCTGGTGGTCGAATGTGTGCGTCGGTGCCCTGGTTGGTCCGGAAGAGCTGCCTGTGCGACACCGGCTCAGCCGCGATCGTCGCTGCGGTCGACCGCACGGCAGCGGGCGTCTCTCCCCGAATGCCATACAGCACGGGACACGGTGTCCGCGGTACACAGACAGGGTATGCCGCGGCATGATCGAACGTGTCCCAGGCGGAGGGGTATGCCGCAGCCGCAGCCATCGCGACGGAGTCGGGGTCCACGGTCCGTGTGGTTCCCCAGCGGGCGGGCTTCCGGTACGCGATGAGTTCGTAGGTCCAGGATGTGTGCGTTGCCATCGCCCCCACTGCCGCCAGTGCGCCGATCACCCCGCGACCAACACCCCACCGCTGCTGCAGATAGCCCTGTGTCTCAACGAGGTTGCGAGCCGCCGTGAGGGAGACGATGCGATGCAGACAGGTGGCGCTGAAGCGTCGAACCGCCCGTGGTGTCGCCGCGATCGGGTGATCCGCGATCACCACGCCGGGATCGGTGCCCGCAGCCTCCACGTACGCGTACTCTTCGATGACCGATCGGGCACATCGCAGCGCAAGAGCAGCAGATGCGTCCGTCTCGAATGCTACCGCCGCGTTGCCCCGGGTCTTGTGCTCTACGGCGGGGTTCAGTCGGATCAACGATGGCAACCCCACGGTGGCTCCCTCTCCTGTAAGCCGGCCGGCGATTGCGGTGGCGACATACGTCGTGCACATCCCGGCTGTCGCGGAGTCTGTATCGTCGACACCGATGAGCACCATCATCAGCTGTGTGCACGTCCGGCTCTTGTGCGTTCTGTTGAGCGGCGGCACAATGTCTATATGCGCGTGAGCCCGTGTATCACGGTATGAGCCGATCCGCGGTCGTCGGGAACATCATCGCGATGCTCGAAGATGCGGGGTTCCTGGTGAGCGCGCGGTGCGCGATCCGACCGAAGAGCTTCGATATTGCAGCTCGCCGTGGCGAGGACATCCTACTGGTGAAGATCCTTGGCAACATCGATGCGTACAAACGGACGACGGGAGTGGAGATGCGCCGGCTGGGCGAGTACCTGGCGGCAACGCCGATCGTCATCGGGTTGCAGACGCGCGATGAGCCCCTCAAGCCGGGTGTGGTGTACTTCCGCCACGGGGTGCCAGTGCTCAACCCGGACACGGCGATGGAGCTGTTCATCCACGGAACCCCACCGCTGATCTACGCTGCACCAGGTGGACTGTACGTGAACATCGACGGTGATCTCCTCGAAGAGGTCCGTCGAGAGCGGGGGTGGTCACTCGGACAGCTTGCGAAAGAACTGGGTGTCTCTCGCCGGACGATCTCCAAGTACGAGGACGGCATGAACGCCTCGATCGAGGTGGCGATCCAGCTCGAGGAGGTGTTCCAGCAGCCGTTTACCCATCCGGTATCGGTGCTCGACGAGACCGAGGAGTTCCAGGATGGCCCCGCTCCTGACCAGGTGCCGCCCGTCGAGGCGGTGGATGAGCCGATCGTCAGCATCCTCACCGAGGCGGGTTTCATCGTTCACCCGACGGTGCGGGCGCCGTTCAAGACGGTGAGCCATGATGACGATCAGGAGGGGTCGGTCGCGCTGCTGACGGGGCACTCAGCGATGACCAAGACAGCTCGGAAGCGGGCACGAATCATGGCCTCACTGGGGGAGGTGACGCGGACCCGTTCGGTGTACTTCACCGAAACGGATGCGAAGGCGACCTCAGTCGAGGGGACCGCCATCGTGAGTCACCGCGAGCTGGCGACGTTCCGGGAGCCAGAGGAGGTGCGCGAGGTGATCCGTGAGCGGACCGAGGACCCCCTCGAGGTCTAAGCGTAGGTTGATTCGAGGTAGTCGATGATGTCCGCTGACTCGGGCATCCCCTCGACACCGTGTGCGGTGTCGACGAGCACCGGAACCCCGGTCTGACCGCTGATCTCCTCGACCGCCGAGCGCTCGCCGTGCGCACGCGGGACCTCGATCGATGAGTACTCGAGCTCCAGTCGGTCGAGCGTCTCGATCACCTTCTGACAGTACGGACAGCCGGGCAGTTCGTACAGTGTGATGTCTGCCATGGCCATACGAGGTGGGTCGGGCACAAAACCGCGTGGGTGTCGTGCGCGGGGTCAGCCTGTCAGGACACCACCGGTCTGGACGATGAAGTAGCCCACGAACGCCACCGCCAGTGCCCAGTGGGCTGGACGGAGGTCCGCCGTGCGGCCCGCTGCCAGCTTGACCAAGGGGTACGAGATGATTCCCGCGGCGATCCCGTAGGCGATCGAGTAGGTGAACGGCATGACGAGGATCGTCAAACCCGCCGGGATGGTGACGGTGATGTCGTCCCACGCGATGTCAGCAACGTTGCGCAACATGAGGATCCCGATGACCACGAGCGCGATGTGGGAGGCATACAGCGGGATCACCGTTGCCAACGGCACAAAGATCAGCGAGACCAAGAACAGTGCGACGACCGTCAGCGCCGTCAGCCCCGTCCGACCACCCGCTTCCACACCGGAGGCGGATTCGATGTACGTCGTCACGGTGGAGGTCCCCAGTGCCCCACCGATGGTGGTGCCGACTGCATCGGCCATCAGCGGGCGGTCCACGTCGGGGAGGTTCCCCTCATCATCAAGGAAGCCCCCGGCCTGTCCCACGCCGACGATCGTGCCGGCGGTGTCGAAGAAGTCCACGAAGAAGAACGTGAAGACGATGAGCGCGAACGTGAACGCCTGGATATCACCGAGGCCGGCGAGGAACGCTCCCGCCAGCGGGGTGATGTCGTATGCTACCGTCGCCGGACCCGCAACGAGACCGCTGTCAGCGGCGAAGAGGCCGCCGCTCACCGCGATCCACCCGAGCGCCGTCGTCCCCAGAATGCCGAGGATGATCGACCCCGGGACACCCCGGGCGTACATGATGAACGTCCCGAACAGCCCGATCAGCGAGATGATCGCGATGGGGTCACTGGCGACCGCCCCGAGGGTGACCAGCGTGGCGGGGTCATCGACGACGATCCCCATCGCCTCCAGTCCGATAATGGTGAGGAACAGACCAATCCCTGTCCCGACCGCGAACTTCACCGGTGCCGGGAACACCCGGACGATGAACTCTCGGGCGCCGATCGCCGTCAGCAGGATGAACAACAGTCCCTCCACAACGACGGCTGCGAGCGCCGTCTGCCAGGGCACGCCCAATGCACCCACCACGGTGAACGCGAAGAAGGCATTCAGCCCCAACCCCGGAGCCTGTGCGAACGGCCGGTTCGCATACAGCGCCATGATCAGCGTCGCGACCGCCGCAGAGAGGATGGTCACGATCGCCAGCATCGAGACGACCTCCGCGGTGGGGATGCCATCGATGGTGATCGCCGCGGAGAGGATGGACGGATTGACCACCACGATGTACGACATCGTCAGGAACGTGGTGATCCCTGCGAGCACCTCCGTTCGCACTGATGATTCATGTTCGTGCACATCGAACCGGGTTTCCAACCGCTCAACTAGTCCCATGATTCACGTTTGAGCATATCTGAACAATCTTATATAATTTCCTATGGCTACGATCGGGCGGGGAGGTGACACAGCGCCTCGACGGGCGCACTCGTGAGCGCGCGTGTCTCGGTGAGTCCGTCATCCCCGACGGCGATGAGCGCATACATCCCCAGCAGCTCTGCGGCCGCCTGTTCGGCGATGTCCAACAACACCGTCTGGGTCTCCCCCGAGCGGATGAGATCGTCGACGATGAGCACGGTAGCACCCTCCGGGATCGCATCGACAGGCAGGTAGTATGTGAGCTCGATGCCTGACCGCAACCGCTGTCGGGACTCGATGAACGCATCGACAGCGGTCTCGCGTGTCTGCTTGGCATACACCACCTCTGCACCGAGATACCCCGCCATGGCACACGCGGTCGTGATCCCGTCGGTCGCGGCGGTCAGAACCACGTCGGCCTCGATGATGTCGACGGTCATCGCCGCGACAGGGGCGACCAGTTCGAGGAACTGCCGGTCGTACACCACACCGGAGTTGTCCACGTACCCCTCCGGATCGATGGAGATCCGTCGACGGAGCTCCCCCTCCAGCACCGGTGGTGCGAGCTCCGCGATGATCCGCTCTGCCCGGTCGATGCCGGGGAGCACATGTCCGTTGACATATCGGTTGAGGTCGCCCGCAGGGATCGCGGTCTCCATGGCGAGCTCCTCGTACGTCCGTGACCGTTTGAGCATCCCGAGGAACGCACAGGCTCGCAGCTGGAGGGTGGCCTTCTGGGCGCGGTTCATGGCCACAGCGCCACACACAGCGACATCAACACTTCGCCGGGGGTCATCGGTCGGTGCGCGCCAGCAGATCACTCGCGGTGCACAGCGACCGCATCGGCACCCCTGCAGCTGCAAGGGCGTCTGTGGCACCCTCCTCGCGATCGACGACGACCCGCACCTCCTCGACGACCGCACCGGCATCACGGATCGAGTGGACCGCATCGACAGCGCTCGTGCCGGTGGTGGCGATATCCTCGAGGAGGACGACCGACTCACCCGCATGCAGCTCCCCCTCGACCTGGTTGGCGGTGCCGTACTCCTTCGCGCGCTTCCGGGCGATGACGTAGGGGATCTCCGTGCGGAGGCTGGTCGCGACGGCCAGTGGCACGCCGCCGAGGGCGACGCCGGCGATGCGATCGGCGGCAAGCCCCTCTGCGAAGGCGCCCGCGATCAGCTGTAGCGTCGCGGGGGTGGTCTCGAAGCGATACTTGTCCACGTAGTACGAGGAGGTGCCGCCGGCAGCGAGCTGAAACTCG
>Ga0209937_1000147_pt1 | contig 23154 bp, 23 predicted proteins | sample SalPon1_B_H2O_MG_FD_185699 | JGI IMG/M metagenome (GOLD analysis project Ga0209937, IMG submission 185699) | Salt pond water microbial communities from South San Francisco under conditions of wetland restoration - Salt Pond MetaG R1_B_H2O_MG... | ecosystem: Environmental > Aquatic > Non-marine... | reverse complement strand
GGAGAGGCTGTCCCGGGTGTAACGCTGTCCGACCCGATATCCGGCGAAGAGGTCAGGACCAGTGCGGTCGGGGTTCCAGCCGCGTACACGTTCTTCTTCTCACACTGCATGTCTGTCTGCCCGATTCTCATCGGGACGCTCCGGAACGTGCAGGCGGGCTTTGCGGGGAGCGACCAACAGGACATGGTGCGGTTCCTGCCGATCACGTTCGACCCCGTACGGGATGATGGCCGCCGGCTCGAAGAGTACGCCGATGAGATGAACATCGACCTCGACGCGGGAAATTGGGCATTCCTCCGTCCAGAGACCGCCGAACGAGCCGAGACGGTGGTGACCGACCGCTTCGGGGTGGTCTTCGACCGGACTGAGGCGACTGGAGAGGGGTACATGTTCGCCCACACCGCGTTGACGCTGCTCGTCAACGCCGACGGCATCGTCGAGCGGGCATATCGAACGGGTAGTCCCGATGAGATGCAGATCACTGCGGACATGGAGGCGCTGGTCGGCTGATGCGACGGCGGTCGGCCATCGTCGCTGGCCTGGGCGCGGTCGCCACATTGGGCAGTGTGCAGGTGCTGCGCTCCCGTGAGGACGGTACGGTCAACGAAGAGGTGCTGGCGATCGATGCGCCGGGGTCATCAGCGGGCCCACTCGAGATCCCACCGGTGGGGACGCCGGCGGTCGTGGACCTCTTCGCCACCTGGTGTGGGCCATGTGGGACGCAGATGCGTGCGCTCCGTGAGGTGCATCGTAGATACGGCGAGAGCGTCCGGTTCATCTCGGTGACGAACGAACGACTAGGGGGTGGTTTCGAGGCGGCCGACATCGCCACCTGGTGGCGCGAACATGGTGGCGCGTGGACCGTCGCCGTCGACGAAGGGTCGGATGTGATGCGGGCGGTCGGTGCAACGAGCCTCCCATATCTCGTCGGGTTCGATGCAACAGGCCAAGTGCGTGCGACCCACGGCGGACTCGCGAGTACCGCCGACGTGGAATCAATCATACAGACGGTCGGGTGAGCACACTGGATGGGACTACTCGCGGAGATAGGATTCGCCATGGGTGCAGGAGTGGCGACCTTCCTCGCACCATGTGCGTTCCCGCTCATCCCCGGCTACGTGGGCTACTACCTCAGCCACAGTGACGCACCGAAGATGGGGCGTGCGGCGGTCGCGACGACCGCCGGCGCTGCGGTGGTTCTCGCTGTGATAGTCAGCCTCGGGCTGCAGGCAGGGACACGCCTGCTCCGGTACCTCCCCCAGCTGGAGCCGGTGATCGGTGTGCTGCTCATCGGCGCTGGGGCAGCCCTCCTCGGGGGGGTCAGCGTGTGGCAGGTGGGCCTCGGCGCGAGACCGGAGCGCAGCCGTGGCTTCGTGCTCTTTGGCGCCCTCTACGCGCTGGCGGCGGCGGGCTGTGTGGCGCCGGTCCTCTTGGGGGTCATCGCGGGATCGCTGGGGATGGGGCCGATGCGACAGCTGTTGATCGTCGCCGCGTACACTGCGGCCATGGCGGTCCCACTGGGGGTGGTGACCCTAATCGCTGCGGTGACGGATGCGAGACTGCGTGGCCTGGGTGCCCTGAGTGTGCAGGTCGAGCGGCTGGGTGGGGTCATTCTCATCCTGGCCGGTGCCGCACAAACGTACCTCTCCCTGTTCGTCTGGGAGGTGCTGTGAGGTGGTCCGCGGTGCGATCATCCTTGCGGGGGGGCGATCGAGCCGGTTCGGTGACCAGGATAAGGCCACCGCACCGCTGGGCGGCGAAGCTCTAATCCGGCACGTGGTCGAGCGGGTAGGGCCGCTCGTCGATGAGGTGACGATCAACTGCCGGGCGGCCCAACGGGCGGCGATCGCCGATGCGATCGGACCGTGGCGCCCGTCAGTCCAGTTCGCCACCGACCCCGAGGAGGACCGCGGACCGGTGATGGGGATCGCCGCGGGCCTCGCTGCCTCGGAGGCAGACCTCTGCGTGGTCGTCGCATGCGATATGCCCTTCGTCGACCCACTCCTGCTCCGATACATGTTCGTTGCCATCGGCGATGCGGATGCGATCCTCCCCCGTCCCGACGAGTGGTACGTCCCCACCCAGGCCGTGTACCAGCGGACGCGGGTGGTTGAGGCGATGCAGACCGTCGCTGAGGCGGGTGACAAGCGGATTCTCGCTGCACTGGAGGGGCTGAAGGTCGTGACGGTGGATGCCCCGGTGTTCGATCGGCTGGATGCCCATGCGAGCCTGCGGAATATCAACACCCGAACGGAGCTTGCAGCAGCCGCCCAGATGATCGGTCAGTGAACCGCGACGACCGGGTCGTCGGCGATCAGTGATGTCAACACCACACGAACATCGGAGGTGGCATCCATGATGCGCTCCGCGACTGCCTGGGCCACCCGCAGGTGGTCTGCATCATCCACCATGTTGAGACAGACGATGTAGTCCGCCTCCGGTGGAACCGACTTCCGACCACCCTCTGAATCGGTCGCGAGCGCCGCGAGGTCCCCCACGGTGAGTGGGTCACCCAGAGTCCGACCTGTCACTGCGGCAACCCGCTCCGGACGGTGGACGCTCTCAGCCGATAGCGGCGCACCCACCACCTGGACACTGCCGACCCACACCACTCGAGCAGCTGAATCTGGCACCTGCGGTTCTGCTGCACCCGGTGCTTTGAGCCGTCGCATCCGGGCGCCGTCTGCCTTCACCAGCACAGGATGGCCAAGTGCGCCGACCGCAGCCACGGTCGAGGGAGGATACCCCACCCGTCGGTCTGGGCCATCGGTCCCCGCCAAGACACCGACAGGCCACTCGTTCGCAGCGCGGACCGCACCGACGGGATCGTCGGTGATCGCGAGGGTCGCAACCCATGGTGCGATCGGTGGGATCCGGACGGTGGCCGTCACCACCGGCGTCGACAGCGCCCGCGCCAGCCGACGCATGAGCGTCTTCTTGCCCCCCGCGCCGACGACCGCGGTAATCCCATCATGCGCCTCGAATGCCGCGACGATGGGCGGGGGATTCATCCGACTGATGCGGTGACATCGGTCGCGGAGATCATCCCCACGATATCATCGGTACAGACCGGCAGATGCGAGACCCCGAACGTCTCCATCATCGCTGCCGCCTCGGTGACAGGAATCGCTGGTGTGACCGTCTCCACCCGGGGCGTCATCACGGCCTCAACGGAGGTCGATGCTGGCGACAGTCCCTCGGCGATGACCCCAACGAGGTCTGTAGATGTGATGATCCCGGGTTCGACCGCCGTGACGATGACTGCCTTTACACTCTCCTCCATCATCAGCTCCGCCGCAGCACGCACCGTCTCCGTCGGCGCGATCGTGACGAGCTCCGTCGTCATCACATCCGCCACAGTCGGGTGCACGGGAGCCATACCACCGAAAGATGGGTTGTCGAGGTCTTTGTTCTTTCGACGCTCAGGTCTTCGGTTTCCGTTCGAGGCTGGGATGCTCCTTTATGAACACACTGGTGTGCGGAGGGATGTCCTCGGTCACCCAGGAGTTGGCACCGATGCTGGCATGATCGCCGACGCTCACTGCCCCGAGCACCTTCGCGCCCGCACCGATGACGACGTGATCACCGATGTCTGGATGGCGCTTGTACCCCTTCTTGAGTGTGTGGGCATCACCCTCGTCCGGCTCGAAGTGGAGTGCTCCGAGGGTGACGTCCTGGTACAGCCGTACCCATGACCCCACCGTGGCACTCTCGCCGATCACGACACCGGTGCCGTGGTCAATGAACAGGTGCGGACCCAAGACCGCCCCGGGGTGGATGTCGATCCCCGTGCGGACCTTCGCGTGTTCGGTCAGCTCCCGCGCGTACTCGGGCGCTCCCTCATGATAGAGGACATGGCCGATGCGTTGGATCATCACGGCCAGGAGCCCCGGATATGCACGGATCACCTCCGTGTAGCTCTTGGCCGCTGGGTCGCCCTTGTACGCCGCCTCGACGTCCAGCTTGACGAGCTCTCTGACCCGCGGAAGGGCATCCAACGTGTGCCGCACGATGCGCTCGGCTTCACCTGTCTGATACGGGCAGATGCCCGCGAGGAAGATCTCACCCAGGCGGTCGACCCGCTCGAGGACTGCGAGCTCATCGCGTACGAGCGCGGGAGCGTTCCAGCAGGTCGGGAACAGCAGCTCCCGGATCAGCCCAAACTCCTCGCGCTGATGGTTCTGCGTCGGGAAACACACCGAGATATCGACGGGGAAGGGCTCACTGTCTGCGCTGTAGGCCCCGAACAGCCGAGAATGGGCATCACCATCGTACCTGTATTCCATAGCCATCGTAAGCGGTCGGCTGGTTTGACAGTGGCGTTCGGCGCCTATAGCCGCCGGGGACGGCCCGTCTCCGTGAAGTACTCATGACGGATCGCTGAGAGGTCGCCATCTTCTCGGAGCTGTCCGATCGCCTCGCGGAGTGTAGCTGTGAGCGGGGGGTCCTCCGCGGTGAGTGTGACCCACGCCGGCCCCACAACAGGTATCGATACAACGAACGACCCGCCAGGTGCCGGGACAGCGTCGACAAGCCGACCATGTCCCCGGTGAATCCAGCGGTACGCCTGGACCCAGTCTGTGACGACCGCAACCTCCGCTGCAGGCGGACGCACTGGACCGGACACCCACTGCGGTGGGAGGTCAGTGATCTCTGTCAGGGACCTGCGCACCACTTCTGTATCCAGATGCTGAGGGACATGGAGCCGGCTTGGGGAACTCTCCGGTGGGTGTACGAGCGTGTAGAAGCCCCTGAGAAGGGGGATGCTCTCCGACGCAGGGGAGGCCATCCGACAGCGGACTGGACTCATCCCATCGTCATCGACCAGCTCGATAGGACGACCAAGCGCTGAGGCCAACCGTTCGAAGACCGCCGGCAGATAGCCCGTGATCGTGGTCCCCTCCCAGTCGCAGCACCGGTCATGGTACCGGAACGGTCGACCGGTGAGGTTGGTCTGGACGGTCAGCGGTGGTCGGTCTCGACCGGTACACCCGGCGATGGCGATGGCTGCCAGGAGCATAGCACGGCGGGTGTGACCATGAGACATACACAATGTGGGGACGGCGAATGTATAGCCACTCGGGCGGGGACAACGCTTTATCCGCCATCACCCAGGAAAAGTCAACGACAAACAACATGGATAGGATACAGACCGTCACGAGTCGTGTGGCGTATGAGCACACCGCGGCGGACGCGGGGCCGGCCGCACGCGTCCCGATCGAGGTGCGAATCTCCGTCGACGATCCCTTTGAGGCGTTCCGGGCAGTCGAAGAAGCACACAATGCTGTTCTGCTGGAGACAAGCGGAGGCCACGAGGGGTGGAGCTACATCGGCCTCGACCCGGAGCGCCACATCCAGGTGCGCGCTCCGATGGAGGCGCATCTGGGCGACGGGTCGCCAACCCTTGCCGAGCTGCAGGCAGCTCTGGATGCGGAGACGCTGGTCCGTGGGGAGTGTTCGGTGCCGTATCCCTGCGGCATCATCGGTTGGTTGAGCTATGAAATCAGCCGCGAGCTGGAGCCGCAGATTCCGGCGAGGGCATCCGAGACGCTGCCGCGAGCACAGTTTGCGATCTTCCCCACGATGATCGCCTGGCAGGAGCCTTCGACCGCACCGACTCTGCTGCACATCACCGGCTGCCCGCGCGTCGGTGATGATCCTGCTGGGACCTACCAGTCGACCGTGAGCACCCTCACAGAGATCGGGCAGACCGTACTGGCGGAGGCCCCCCCAGGAAACCATGTGGATACCGCCGCACAGATCGCCTTCGAGAGCATGACCGGTCCTGTCCGATTCGCCACGAAGGTGCGGGCCATCAAGGCGGCCATCCGTGCGGGGGACACGTTCCAGACGAACCTCTCACATCGTCTCGATGCACCGGCCCAGCTGGATCCGCTTTCGGTGTATGCCGCGCTTCGCGAGGTGAACCCTGCCCCCTACTCTGGGCTGCTACGGTTCCCGGGGATGACACTGATTAGTGCCAGTCCAGAGCTGCTGCTGTCGGTCGAGGGCGATCGGCTGGTGACCGAGCCCATCGCTGGGACGCGCCCTCGGGGGGACGATCCCGCGGCCGATGCGCGGTTTGAGGCGGAGCTCACCGGCGATGAGAAGGAGCGGGCCGAACATGCGATGCTCGTCGATCTTGAGCGCAACGACCTCGGCAAAGTATGCGAGTACGGATCGGTGGAGGTGACGGAGTATCGCAGGGTGGACCGGTATGCGGAGGTGATGCATCTGGTCTCCGTCGTCGAGGGGCGACGGCGAGAGGGGGTGGGTCTCACCGATGCGATTGCGGCGATGTTCCCTGGGGGGACCATCACGGGTGCACCGAAGCCAAAGACGATGGAACTCATCGCGACACACGAGGACAGACCGCGCGGACCGTACACCGGCAGCATGGGCATCTTCGGCTTCGATGACCGCGCAACGCTCAACATCATCATCCGGACGATCGAGGTGCATGGAGGGCGCTTCGGTCTGCAGGTCGGGGCAGGGATTGTCCATGATTCCGACCCGGAGCGTGAATACAGCGAGACGATGGACAAGGCCCGTGGCCTGGTGCGTGCGGTCGATGCAGCGCTCGCTCCGACCCAGCAGGTCAAGATCGCGGAGGCACAGGCACGCTCGCAGGAGGTGAGCGAGCGGTCATGATCCTCGTGATCGACAACTACGATTCGTTCGCATACAATCTGGTGCAGTCGATCGGGCGGGTCACCGACGTGGAGGTGGTGCGCAACGATGCGATATCGATCGCTGAGATCCGCCAGATGGCGCCCGATGGAATCGTGATCTCACCGGGACCAGGGACACCACAGGATGCCGGGGTGTCGATCGAGATCTTCGAAGAGCTCGCGATCCCTACGTTGGGGGTCTGTCTGGGACATCAGGCGCTCTGTGCAGCGCATGGGGTACGGGTGGGGCACGCGCCGACGGTGGTACACGGCAAAGAATCCGAGGTTCGTCATGATGGGAGCGAACTGTTCATGGGGATCGACAGCCCGTTCCAAGCTGGTCGGTACCATTCGCTGGCTGTCGAGCGGCAGTACCTCCCAGACCCGCTCATCGAGACGGCGATGACCACCGACGAGGCCGAGGTCGTCATGGGCGTGCGGGTCCGCGACCGGCCACATTACGGTGTGCAGTTCCATCCAGAGAGTATCCTCACACCCTCCGGTGATAGACTGCTGCAGAACTTCTGTGCAGCGGTGGCGGGGTCATGAGGCCATGGATGTACGGCGTGGCGACGATGTTAGCATGGGGTGGTTGGATCATCCTTGGGGAGGTCGCGGGACGGAGCATCGACCCCCGGACGGCTGCGGCGATCTCCTACGTGAGTGCGACCTCGATCGCAGTGGTTTACGCCCTGGTCGCCGGGGGTGGCGGACAGCTCACCGCCGTGGGTGTGGGCTTCGCTGTTCTCGCGGGGGTGGGCGCAGCGATCGGGGTGATCGCGACGTACGTGGGGATCGCCAGCGGCTCAACCGCGGTGGTTGCTACACTCGGAGGGATGTACTTCGTGATCGCAGCGGTCCTGAGTATCATCTTTTTTGATGAGCCACTGGACCTCCAGACGGTGCTCGGCATCGGGATGGCCATCATGGCGATCGTGGTGTTGACGACGGGGCGTTGACTGGGGCTATTCGTTTCAGATTTCTGATAGTTTATGCGAGTACACTCGTGATTTACACCGTGGCACACGAATGTCCAGCTGCATGCTGGATACAATCTCCACCGATGCGGCGCCCGCGGCGGTGGGCGCGTACAGTCAGGCGACAATGACCGATGAGCTGGTGTACACAGCAGGTCAGCTACCGATGACACCCGACGGCGACCTCCTCACGGACGCGTCCGTTGCCGAGCAGACGACCCGGTGTTTGCAGAACATCGAGGCGATCTTAGACAGCGTGGACCTGTCGATGGCTGCGGTCATCAAGACGACCGTATTCCTCGCCGATATCGGGACGTTCGATGAATTCAATGCGGCATATGGGGAGTTCTTTCCCGAGCAGCCGCCAGCCCGCAGCGCAGTGGAGGTGGGAGCGGTCCCCAAGGGGGCGGCTGTCGAGATCGAGGCGGTCGCGGCTCGCTAGCTCACGACACGCGGAGCTTCTCCGCCCGCTCAGCGGCCAGCTCGACGAGCTCCTCGACGGACGTATCAGACTGTGTCGCCAGCACGCGGGTGAGCATCGCGAGCTGATCGACGGCAGCTGTACGGAGCTCCTCTGCAGAGCTCGTATCGTTTGCGAAGAAGTACTCCTGACCGCTCTCACGCGTGATGAGTCCCACGTACATCGAGTGCACATCGTCACCAGACAAACGGTCGATGGCCTCCGCACGGACGTCATCGAACTGTGCTGCGCACATATGTGGTCCAACACAAGCACCCGCTTGAGACTGCTGGGAGGCGTGGGCTTTTGGTCGGCCGTCTGATATGCTTGCATATGACAAGCGAGGCCGGGACCATTCGAATCGCGGCGGGGTGGGGCTCGCGCGATGCAGAGAGACTGGTCGCGGCCGCAGAGGAGGACGCAGGAGCAGTACGGGTACTCCGCACCGGCCCTGTCGGAGTTGCCGGATGGGAGCCGGTGCTCTTTGCAACGACGGCCGAGCGGACCAGCGTCTATCCGGCACCGTCGATCGCGACCGTCAGTGAGGTCATAGCCGCCGTCGAGGAGGGCGACGGTCCGCCGGGTCCGCCACATTCTGTGAGCCACCCTGGGACAGCCACTCGACGGCCAGCTGTATCGGGCACGCCGTTGGATGCAGGCGAAGATCGAATCGTGGGGTACGCGGGATGGGTCAACCCGATGGCGGCGACGGATATCCCCTCTTCGCTCGATCTGTTCGCGGGGGCGGCCAGAAGCGTGCGGGGGCGTGGATGGGGGGACGCCGCAGAGGACATTCCGGTGGGTGAGGTGTGGGATCGCCTCCCCCCAGATACCACCGATGGCATCGTCGTCGTGAATGCGGCGGATCCGCATCGGTTAGCGCAGGTCGATCGGTTCCTGATGGAGACACAGCCAGGACGCATCATCGGCACCGCAGTGGCGCTGTGTGATGCGCTAGATGCGGCAGATCTCGTAGTGGTGCTGCCGGGGGATGCGGACCAGCTTGCCGCGCGCCTCACGGAGGGGATGACTGGTGCGGCCTCCGTCTCGGCCCAGGTCATCTGCGGGCCCGAACTGTTCCATGCGACTGAGCCAGCGGCCCTCGTAGAGTACCTGGAGGGGAACGATCGCATCGAGCCGCGCCGGAGCCCACCAGGGCCAGAGCGATTCGGGGTCTTCGGTCGCCCCACGCTGATCCACACCCCCCGCACACTTGCACAGATTGCAGCCGTCGATGAGGAGGGGCAGGTTGGAGATGACCCCGGCACGCGGCTCTTTCATGTCTGTGGCGATGTCCGTGTCGAAAGGACCATCGAGCTTGCGCCGTCGCAGCCGATCGGGATGGCCGTCGCCGCGGCAGCCGATCGGGATGAGGTGGGTATGGTCATCGTTGGAGGTGTCTTCGGGGGGTTCACGACGGATCTCGATCTCCCCGCCAATGTGTCAGCCCTGCAAGCTGCTGGGGTGGGCACCGACGGTGTCATCGAGGTGTGTGCCCCACACCGATGCCCAGTGCGCATCGCAGGCGATCGCATCAGCTACGCCGCCGAGTCCAACAGCGGTCGGTGTGTGCCCGGACGGGAAGGCACCGTCCAGCTGACGGAGCTCCTCCGCAGTGTCTACAGTGGCGACCTGGATGCTGCGGGGATCGAGGAGTTGGCGCGGGTGATGCGTCACAGCAGCAACTGTCGCCTGGCGGCGGCGGCAACGCGTCCTGTCACGACGGCACTGGCGCAGTTCCGGAGTGCGTTCGAGGCACATGCTGCCGGCGAGTGCCCCACAGGAGGTTGCCCACAGCTATCATGAGTACGACAACACCACCGTCCGACGAGAGCATCGTCTCCGAGAAGGTCGTCCCACGGGTCCCGACCCTGGATGATCCCCAGCCAACGACACCCGTGACTGCCACATTCGCCCCAGGGACGGCAGCTGACCCCCCTGTGGGCGCCGAGACAGCAGCGACCGTGACGGTCAACGGGACGGCGGTGCAGGTCCCGGCAGGTGCGACCGTGATCGACGCGATCGAGATGGTCGATGATACGGTTGCGACTGTCGCAAGCGGCACCGAGGCGGTCGAGGCGGAGGCGACAATCCCTGCGCTGTGTCACTACGACCGGGAGGGCGATGGCAGTGATCAGATCGGACCACGGAGCGAGTGCCGGACATGCATGGTGGAGACCCAAGAAGCAGGGATGGTGCCTGCGTGTTCGTACCCCGCGACCGATGGGCTTACGATTGAGACAGAGACACCGGAGGCAGCAGAGGCGCGGTCCGTGAACCTCGACCTTGTGCTGTCGAACCACAATCTCCGGTGTACGACGTGCAACGGCAACGGCCGGTGTGAGCTGCAATCGGCGGCCGTCGGTGAGGGGGTCGACCACCCACGGTATGGCGTCTTCGGGGAACGGGACCTCTATGAGCCGATCGACGACACCTCGTCGTTCATCCAGATCGATCGCAACAAGTGCATCTTGTGCACGCGATGTGTCGACGCGTGCAACGATGTACAGGTCGAGGGGGTCCTGCGGATCGAGGGGTACGGCAGCGACACCCGGATCGGCTTCCAGTCCGACGCGGAGACGATGGCAGCGTCGAACTGCGTCTCCTGTGGCCACTGTTCGACGGTCTGTCCGACCGGCGCGCTGACGGAGAAGGGTATCGGTGGCGCGACCACGCTGCCGCTGCCGGGGTTCACCCAGCGCAACTCCGTCGGGCGGGTCATCGAGCATGAGGCGGTCGAGACGATCGACGAGACCGCCGCCCCGAACCGTGGGGACCCTGACGTGCCGGCCCCAACCGGGGTCGCAGCGTACATACAGCGGGCACGCGAGCGGGCGGGGGCGCTCGCGGAGGAAGCGGTCATCGGTGGTGAGCATCTCGCAGAGAACATCGCGGTGGCCGCTGTCCCGGAGAAGTACCTCTTCGATATCGCCTCGACGGTCAGCGACCAGCGACTGGCCCGCATCGACCGTGCGGAGACCACCTGTGGCTTCTGTGCTGTAGGGTGCCGCTTCGAGATGTGGGGCAAGGATGGGGACTCACTCGGGGTCGTCCCCGTGGATGACCCCACGAAGGCGCCGGCGAACAACTTCTCCACATGTGTGAAGGGGAAGTTCGGACATGAGTTCGCGAACAGCCCCCGGCGGGTGACCGAGCCGTTGGTGCGGACGCCCGATGGTGACTTCGAGCCGGTCGGCTGGGATGAGGCGCTCGACCTCGTCGCTCGTCGGCTCCGCGAAGTGCAGGAGCAGCACGGTGTCGATGCCGTCGGATGCCTGGCGTCATCGAAAGGGACGAACGAGGAGGCATATCTCGTCCAGAAGTTCGCGCGTGCCGTGCTCGGGACGAAGAACATCGACAACTGTGCGCGGTTGTGTCACTCCTCGACGGTGGCAGCACTCAAGCGCACCGTGGGCTTCGGTGCGATGACGAACCGGATCAACGAGGACATCGGCACGGCTGATGCGTACCTCATCACGGGATCGAACACGACGGAATCGCATCCGGTGCTGGCGACCCGGATCAAGCAGAACGTCCGAGATGGCGCGACCCTCATCGTCTTCGATCCGCGGAAAGTCGGGATCGCCGAGCATGCAGACCAGTTCATCCAAACACGGCCGGGGTACGATGTGATGTGGCTGAACGGGCTCATGCACCACATCATCGCGGAGGACATGCATGACAAGGCGTTCATCGAGCGAAACACGACAGGCTTCGAGGAGCTCAGAGAGAAGGTGGCCGCGTTCTCGCCGGAGCGGGTCGAAGAGGTCACGGGTATCCCCGCCGATGAGCTGCGACAGGCAGCCGAGACGCTCGCTGCAGCGGAGACAGTGGTGTTCGGGTGGGCGATGGGGATGACCCAGCAGAGCCACGGGACGGAGAACCTGCTGGCGATGGCGGACCTGTGTCTGCTGCTGGGTCAGATCGGCAAGCCGGGGGCGGGGATGTCACCGTTCCGCGGGCAGAACAACGTCCAGGGGGGCGGTGGTGACATGGGGACGCTGCCCAACGTGCTCCCCGGCTACCAACCCCTCGATGACCCGGAGGTCACCGCGAAGTTCGAGCGGGTCTGGGGTGCGGCACCCCCGAGCGAGGAGGGGCTCAAGGTCCCCGAGATGTTCAAAGAGATCCATGCAGGCAACATGCGGGGGATGTACATCGTGGGCGAGAACCCCGCGCTGAGCGAGCCGGACATCTCACATGCGGCGACGGCACTCGAACAGCTGGAGTTCCTCGTGGTGCAGGACATCTTCATCACCGAGACCGCGGAGTACGCCGATGTGATCCTGCCGGCTGCGACCTCCCCGGAGAAGCACGGGACGTTCACGAACACCGAGCGGCGGATCCAACGGGTGCGCGCCTCGGCGAGCCCACCCGGGCGGGCACGGCAGGACTGGGAGATCACCTCGGCGCTGGCGCGTCGACTCGGGCATGACTGGCAGTATGACCACCCCTCGGAGATCATGGATGAGATCGCATCGCTGACCCCGATCTATGGAGGGGTCTCATACGAGCGCCTGGAGGAGGGCGACCAGCATGGGCTGCAGTGGCCGTGCTGGGATGCGGAACATCCCGGGACGCCCTACCTGTATGACTACGATGAGGGGGAGTTCAACTTCCCCGATGGGAAGGCCCGGTTCGTCCCAGCGGACGGGGGGCACCCTGGTGAGATCGCCGATGAGGCGTACCCGTACACCCTGACGAGCGGCCGCGTACTGTACCACTGGCACACCGGCCAGATCACGCGACGGGTCGAGGGGCTCATGAGCCACGTCGGCGAGAGCTTCGTGGAGATTCACCCCGAGACCGCAGAGGAGCTCAGCATAGCCGACGGTGAGTACGTCCGCGTCCGCTCACGTCGCGGTGCGATCGTCGTGCGCGCGACGGTGACCGACCGGGTGGGCCCTGCGACGCTGTTCATCCCCATGCACTTCGCGGCTGGTGCGGTCAACAAGCTCACCCAAGAGACGTACGACCCGACCTCGGGCATCCCCGAGTACAAGATCACGAGTGTTGAGGTCGAACCGCTGGGGCCGGATGCCGATCCGAACGAGTTGCGGACGCCGGATGTCGGCAGCGGCACCGCAGCAGACGACTGACCGCTCAGAAGAGCCCGGAGATGTTGCCCTCGTCGTCGATATCCATCCCTGCGGCCGCGGGAATCGCTGGCAGCCCGGGCATCGTCAGCACGTCACCGGTCAGTGCGACCAGGAAGCCCGCACCGGCCGAGGGGTACAGTTCGCGGACCTCGAGTTCCCAGCCCGTCGGCGCACCCTTCTTCCGGGGATCATCGCTGAATGAGTGGAACGTCTTCGACATGCAGATCGGCATCTCCTCGAAGCCCAGCTGCTCCATCTTGGCGATGTCTGCGTTTGCCTGCTTGGAGTAGGTGACCCCACCCGCGCCGTAGATCTCGGTGGCGATCGTCTCGATCTTCTCCTTGATCGACGCATCCAGCGGGTACAGGTGCTCGAAGTCAGCAGCCGCTCCGGAGTCGACCGCAGCGATGACCTCCTCGGCGAGGTCGATCCCGCCATCGCTCCCTTTCGCGAACATCTCCGATTCGGCTGCGGCGACCCCGAGGTCATCGCGGCAGTGCTCGAGAACGACCTCGATCTCCGCGTCGGTGTCATCTGGGAAGCGGTTCACGCAGACGACGACAGGGACGTTGAACTTCTGGAGGTTCCGGACGTGCTTGTCCAGATTCTCGAAGCCCGCCACGATCGCATCCTCATCCGCAGCGACGATTGCATCGAGATCTGCCGGCCACATATCCAGGCCATGGTACTTCAACGCCCGCACCGTCGAGACGAGAACGACCGCGTCCGGGGCCATCTCACCGAAGCGACAGACGATGTCCATGAACTTCTCCGCGCCGAGGTCCGATCCGAAGCCCGCCTCTGTCACGAGGTAATCACCCAGCCCGAAGGCGGCCTTGTCCGCGATGAGGGAGTTCGTGCCGTGGGCGATGTTGGCGAACGGACCACCGTGGATGAACGCGGGGGTCCCCTCGATCGTCTGGACGAGGTTGGGCATGATCGCATCCTTCAGCAACATCGTGACGGGGCCGGTCGCATCGATGTCATCGACGGTGACGGGGACACCCTCGCTGTCATACGCGATGATAATCCGGGACACTCGGGACTTGAGATCCCCGAGATCGTCTGCAAGACACAGTACCGCCATGAGCTCTGATGCCGCCGTCAGGAGGAAGCTATCCTCGCGTGGCATCCCACCGGTGGTCCCGCCGAGCCCGATCACCATCTGTCGCAGTGCACGATCGTTCATGTCAAGCGAGCGAGGCCACCGAACGTCCGTCGCATCGACATCCAGGTCGTCGCTCTGGGAGAGGCGTGCATCCAGCATCGCCGAAATCAAGTTGTGCGCCGAGGTGAGCGCGTGGAGGTCACCTGTGAAGTGGAGATTGATGTCCTCCATGGGCAACACCTGCGAGTAGCCACCCCCTGCTGCACCGCCTTTGACGCCGAAGACCGGCCCCAATGAGGGCTCCCGGATGGCGATCATCGCCTCCTTACCCACCGCATTCAGCGTCTGCCCCAGCCCCACGGTGGTCACCGTCTTGCCCTCCCCAAGTGGCGTCGGCGTCATCCCCGTCACGAGCACGAGGTTCTGCTCGCGGCCTTCCGCCTGTGCCCGCAGTCGTGCGACGCTGTCGGTGTTGAGCTTCGCTTTGTACTCACCGTAGTACTCGAGGTCCGCGTTGCCGAGGTCGTACGGTCGCAGCAGATCCCAGATGGGGACCATCTCTGCAGCCTGGGCGATCTCGTAATCTGATGGAAACGCATCTGCAGCCGGTGTCTCAGACATGCCCGCACGTGGCTGCTTTCAGGGTATGAGTGTTGGCAAACCTGTCGGTGGACGAGCATGTTGTGTCGAGGTGTGGACAGCAACACGCTCATGCGGCCGGCGATGAGCAGAGGTGACATGAAGTACGAGGCTGCTGCAGCGTTGCTCGAGGGGCTGGAGCAGCGACGACCGAAGCTCGGGATCGACACCACCGAGCGGTTGCTGGCAGCGTTCGATGACCCTCACCGACAGTTCCCCAGCGTGCAGATCGCTGGGTCGAACGGAAAGGGCTCGACCGCCCGGATGCTCGAGGCGATCCTTCGCGAAAGCGGACTGCACGTCGGGTTGTTCACCTCCCCAGCCTTGGTGGATGCGCGCGAGCAGATCACGGTCGACGGTCGAGCGATTCCACGACGCCGAGTTGCGGCGCTCGCGGAGCCGCTGGAAGCGGCGATTGAGGAGCTGCGTGCAATCGATGATGTGCCCACAAACTTCGAGGCGATGACAGCGCTGGCATTGGCATACTTCGCCGACGAGGGCGTCGACATTGCAGTGTTGGAGGTGGGCATCGGAGGTCGATATGATGCGACGAGTGTGGTCGATCCGGTCGCTGCGGCGGTGACCAGCGTCAGTCTGGAGCACACAGAACTGCTCGGAGAAACGATCGAGGAGATCGCAGCGGACAAGGCGCAGGTGGCACCTGCAGATCCGCCATTGGTGACGGCAACGACCGGCGTTGCGCGGGAGGCAATCGCAGCCGAGACCCCGATCGTGACGGTGGGCTTCGAGGATGCGGACGTGATCGTCGAGCATCCGACAATCCAGCACGGCCCGTCCAGCGTGACGACCATCGAGACCGCAGGGGGACCAGTCGAGGTCAAACTGCCATTGGTGGGTGCACACCAGGCGCTGAATGCAGGGGTGGCCACGGCGCTGGCAGACCAGGTCATAGACCTGGATGCCTCGGTTGTGGCGGATGGACTCGCACGAGCACGATGGCCGGGCCGATTTGAGGTGGTGGGACACGAACCGACGGTGGTGCTGGATGGATCGCACAACCCTGGTGCGGTGCGGGTGCTCGCAGACACTCTCGAGGAGCTCAGCTATGACCGTATCATCGGTGTGATCGGCGTGATGCAGGATAAGGATCTGGCGGCGATGGTCACCGGCATCGGGCCGCTCGATACGGTGGTCGCGACTGCTGCTGCGAGCCCTCGTGCGGTCGAACCTGCAGCTGTTGGTGACGCGTTCGCAACGACGGCAGAGTCGGTCGTGATAGAGCAGACGGTCCTCGCTGCACTGGAACAGGGCGAGCAGCTCGCCGACCGGGATGATCTCATCCTCGTGACAGGTTCGCTGGCCGTCGTCGCGGAGGCACGTGACCGGTATTGTCAGATGTTGGCACCAGTGGTGATACCAGAGGATGGCACCGACGGACGATCAAGGGCTACTGCTCGATGGGGGATTCGGGGGTCGATCCGTCCATATCAACGTGGACCCCTGTCGGAGACACTCTCTTCGCATGGGTGGCAGCTGCATGATGCGGGTGCAGCAGGACTGTCTGTGACCGAACCGGTGGAGCTGGAAGGGCCTGCTGTCGCGCTCGAATCGGTCATGCGAGAGCTCCAAGATGAGCCGGTGACGGCGATGCTCGCACGACAGCTGCGGCGGACAGTGCAGGGAGTTACAGGCGAGAGTTCCGTCGGATGGATCCCCCCGGACCGACCGGCGATCATGGGCATCCTGAACGTCACGCCTGACAGCTTCTACGACGGTGGTGCGTACACATCCGTCGATGCGGCGCTCGAACAGGCCGATCGGATGCTCGCTGAGGGAGCGGACATCATCGATGTCGGTGGTGAGAGCACACGACCTGGGGCAAACCCGGTGGCTGTCGATGAGGAGATCGATCGGGTGGTACCGGTGATCGAGGCGTTGGAGGCGCAGGGGGTGCCGGTGTCGGTGGACACCCGCAAGGCCGCGGTGGCCGATGCCGCGCTGGATGCGGGTGCGCAGGTGGTCAATGACGTATCTGGGCTACGTGATCCCGCGATGCCAATGGTGGTGGCTGCACATGATGCCGATCTGATCGTGATGCACTCGATCGCGACACCCGTCGACCCAGACCGCAAGACCGTGTATGATGATGTGGTCACAGACGTGCTTGCTGAGCTCACAGAACAGGTGTTGTTGGCTGAACAGGCAGGGGTCGCCAGAGACCGCATCATCGTCGACCCCGGGTGCGGCTTCGGGAAGACCCCAGCAGAATCCTATCGCCTGATCGACCGCCTGGCCGAGCTCGCAGGGCTCGGGGTGCCGGTGCTCATCGGCCATTCCCGCAAGTCGATGTTCGCGGAGGTGGCTCCGGATGCCGGTGACCGCCTAGCACCCACACTCGCGATGAGCGCCCTCGCAGCTGAGCGAGGCGCAGGGGTGCTGCGTGTGCATGATGTCCAGGCCAATCGGTCGGTGGTGGACACCGTCGCAGCGATGCATGCTGCGCAACGCAGCAAGGTTCACTTTTAAATATTCCGCGGTTGATATGTAAACGCGATGTACGACACCATACTCATTCCGACCGATGGGACCTCAGATGCCGAGATGGGGGCAAAGCACGGCACGGAGATGGCCGCGGCGCTGGGAGCGACCGTCCATGCACTATACGTGATCGAGGAAGGGTCGAACCCCTGGCTCAACACGGCAATCGAGGACCAGCTGGAGGAGGCACGGTCGTACGGTGAGGAGATCACCGGTGAGGTCGCAGACATGTGCAGTGCGGACGGTGCGGAGTGCGTCACCGCCACGAAGGTCGGTCCTTACGTGCATCAAGAGGTCAACGAATATGTCGAGGATCACGACATTGATACGATCGTGATGGGCTCTGGCTATCAGGGCCGCCTCGCTGGCCTGCTGGGCTCGACAGCTGAGAAAATCCTCCGAACCTCAGAGGTGCCCGTCACCATCGTGCGCCGGGGCGAGCGAAAGTAGGAGTCAGTATCGGGTCTCTCGAAGGTAGATAGTGAAGGTTACCACCAGTAGCGAGACCCCCGCGAGCATCAACTCACCCGCGATGAACGCCCAAAGAGCGAACAGCGCAACCACACCGGTGGCGCCGGCGAGAACGAAGGGCGCGAGCGTTGCCTGAGACATACAAGTACAAAGCAGCTCCGCCGCTTAGCCCTTCGTGCTCACCACCAGTGATTCGATCGCGGGAACCAGTGGTCAAGATCCCAGTGGTACTGGCACGCCGGGCACGTCGCCCACTCGGGCACATCGAACAGCATCGGATGGCGGACCCCGTGGTCCATCTGCTCACCACAGCGAGGACACACCATCATCTCGAGGTCGAGGTCCCCAATCTGGCGGGCTGTGTAGCTCCGGTGACACCCGGGACAGTCTAGTTCCGCATCTGAGCGGCGCTGGGGGATCTGCGAGTCACACCCCGGGCAGATGACGATCACCGGAGGCCGGGCGTCCCACCCTTGGACGCTGTCGACCGTGGTTGTTTGTGCATCCGGAATCGCGAGGCTGAAGTTCTCCAGCTCATCGCCAGCCTGGAAGCGCTCGATGACCGCCCCTACGGCTGCACGGATGGACTCCACTGCGGAGGGGCGACTTGACATAATCTACTAATCGCGAGGATGCATAAAAGGACGCTGGCGGGCACATGGGTCTTTATGCGGTTGACGGACCGACATCTCACGTGTTGAGCACGATCGCACAAATCGGTGATCTCATTCAGCTGGATGCGGCCAGCCGTATGCTCACCGCAGCCATCGTCGTGGGGGCGGGGACTGCCGTGTTGATGCGGGCGGAGACGGACCTTCCCGCACGGGCGATGCGTGCGTCGAATGCACGGCCAGTTCGGTCGCTGGGAGCGGGTGTCATCGCCCAGGGGGCACTGCTGCTCGCGGTGCTGTATGGAAGTTCGCAGCTGGCACAGCTGCGAGTCGGTGCGATCACGATGCAGTCGATCAGCCTTGGGCTCGCGGCGGTTGTGATCGGTGGCGTGGGTGTCGTCGGATTCACCGTGGTCGCCACCGCGATCGCCGGGATAGTGAGTGCGCCACAGGCGGGGGGGACCATCGTCATCGCCGCGGGGTTGGCGGGCGTCGTGATGGCCGTTGAGCTCCGACTCGCGGCCGTGCTGTGGTTGGTGATCGTGAGCTGGGGCGTTGGAGGGCTCATCCGCCGGTGGTTCACCGCGAGTGCGGAGCGAGATGCTGCTCAGCGGTGAGGGTTTTGTAGCGGGCGGTGCTAGCATAGTTAATGACCGTGCCCGTACAGGTGGGGGTTGACCTCCCGTTCGTAGAGCTGGTGACGCTCGCGGGGACGTTGGTGCTGGTGCTGATCGTCCTCGCAGCGGGGGCATTCGCATACCGAGCGTACACGGGCACACTCACGTGGCCAACAGACACGCCTGAAGACCCCGAGGAACTGCAGCGCGGGACAGACGAAGACGATTGGAAGTACTACTAAGCGGCGAGAAAAAAACGAGAACGGTCAGAGGTCAGTCGTCGGTCTCTGCGTCGCGGACGTCTCCGGGGAACACCTCTCCGGGCATCTCGATCTCCTCCCCAGACTGTGCGATCTCCTTGACGCGCTCGCGGAACTCCTCCGACATGAGGATCGCGTACTCACTGTTGAGGCCCACATACGTCGAGTAGACCATGATCAACAAGATTGCCGCGAACGGCAAGCCGGTGGTGATCGATGCGGTCTGCAGGGCACTCAGTCCGCCACCGATCAGCAGGACCGCCGCGACGGCACCCTCGGTGACCGCCCAGAAGATCCGCTGTCCACGGGGGACATCGTGCTTGCCACCCGAGGTCAGGTGATCGACGACGAGTGACCCCGAGTCAGACGAGGTGACGAAGAACGTCGTCACAAGGAGGATGGCCACCACCGATGTGATCGACGAGAGCGGGTACGAATCGAGCATCGCGAACATCGCGAACGCGTTGCCCTGGTCGAACACGGTCGAGGCGATGCCCGCTCCGAGTGTGACGTCGGCGAAGATCGCAGCACCGCCGAAGGCACCCAGCCACACGGCGGAGAACGTCGTCGGAATCAGCAGCACGCCGATGACCATCTGTCGGATGGTCTTCCCGCGGGAGATGCGGGCGATGAACAGCCCCACGAACGGTGACCACGCCAGCCACCAGCCCCAGTAGAAGACCGTCCAGAAGTGGCCCCAATCCGCATAGCCGCTGCCTCGGGCACCACCACCGAGCGCTCCTGCCGCGCCTGCGGCGAAGAAGCTGTCCGTCCACCAGGACATCTCGAAGAAGTTCTGCAGGTAGAACCCGACCGATTGGACGATCCCATCGAGCAGGAACAGCGTCGGTCCAACCGCGAGAATGAACGCGAGGAACGCGAGCATGATGTACACGTTCAGCTGGCTCAGCCGCTTGACACCCTTGTTCAGGCCAGCGGCGACCGAGAGCGTCGCGATGCCCGTCACCACGGCGATGACGCCCACCTGCGTGGTCGTCCCGCTCGGGATGCCACCGACGATGTTGAGCCCCGCTGCGATCTGCTGGGCGCCGAGCCCGAGCGAGGTGCCCAACCCGAAGAGCGTCGCGAACACCGTGATCAGGTCGATGATGTGGCCGGGCCAGCCGTAGATCCGGTCACCCAGCAGCGGGTAGAACACCGACCGGAAGGTCAGTGGCAGCCCGCGATTGAACGAGAAGAATCCTAGACCGAGCGCGACCAGACCGTAGATCGCCCACGGGTGGAACCCCCAGTGGAAGATCGTGGTCGCCAGCGCCGCCTGTGCGGAAGCGCCGGTCGCCTCTGCTCCGATGCCACCAGCGTACGGGAAGAGGTTCCCACCGCCGGTATTCATGTGCCACATCGGCTCGGCGACGCTCCAGAACATCAAGCCGATACCCATCCCCGCACTGAACAACATCGCCATCCATGAGAACGTGCTGAACTCCTCCTCGGCGTACACGCCGCCGAGACGGATCTTCCCGTACTTGCTGAGCGCGAAGTACACCAGCGCGAGGATGAAGATGTTGACCGCAAGGATGTAGAACCATCCGAAGTTCACGTTGATCGCATCGAAGATGCTCTGATACGCACCCGCTGCTGCATCCCCGAGGATGATCGTCGCCGCGATGAACAGTGCGATGAGCACCACCGCGAGCGGGAAGACGATCGGGTGGATGTCGAACCCGAACCCCTGGATGTTGGTATCACCAGGTGATCTGTCACTCTCTGGATGGAAAAGCTCCACCTGGAGCCCATCCGATGCCTGTCCTACCGGGTCAGAGTCAGCCATTGCGGCCCTCCGAGGTATGTGTTTGTCTCATGGTATCGTTGTCAGTTGCTGGTTGGGTCCACACGCCGGCGGAGATGCACCGTCAGGTGTGGTGGCACGTGTCGTGCAGCCAACCTGATTCAATATTTGGGTTAAAAATAATAAAGGTTCGGTAGGATTCGTGATACTTACTCGGTCGAGACCCGATAGCCCGCATCTGCGATGCCAGACACAATCGCCTCGGCATGGTCCGCGCCAGCGGTCGCGACGGTGAACACGAGGTAGGCCTCCCCCACCTCAAGATCCGCCACCGAGCGGTCATGGCGGACCGAATGGATGTTCGCGCCCCACTCTGCGATCAGCCCGCTCAACGTGGCCATCTGCCCCGGTCGGTCATTGATCCGAACGCGGATGCGGATGCGCTGCTGACGGTTCGTGAGCGCATGGACCAGCGTCGTCTGCAGGCCGGTCATGTCCAGGTTCCCGCCGCACAGCAGGGGCATGACCGTCTCGCCACCCACGTCGATCTCACCAGCGAGCATCGCTGCGACCCCCGCAGCGCCGGCGCCTTCGACGACCTGTTTGGCTCGCTCCATCAACATCACGATCGCATCGGCGATCTGGGTGTCAGTGACGGTGACGACGGTGTCGACATGCTCCTCGATCAACGCGAGGGTGGCCTCTGAGATACCACCCGTCGCGATGCCATCGGCGATGGTCGAGACCGAGTCCAACGTGACCGGGATGCCCTTCTGCAGGCTCTCATGCACCGTCGACGCTCCCGCAGCCTGTACGCCGATCACCCGGGTCTCCGGGCTGTCATGCTTGATCGCCGTGGCGATTCCACTGATGAGCCCACCGCCGCCGATGGGGACAAACACGGTGTCCACATCGGGGACCTGTTCGAGCATCTCCAGGCCGAGGGTGCCCTGGCCGGCGATGATGTCGGGGTCATCATACGCATGGACGAACGCCGCATCTGTGGACTCGACGAGCTCCTGAGCATGGGTCATCGCCGCCTGGAAGTCCTTGCCGACGAGTTGCACCTCCGCACCGTAGCCGCGGGTGGCGTCAATCTTCGCCTGCGGAGCATTCTCGGGCATGATGATCGTCGCGTCTGCCCCGCAGGTCGTCGCCGCGAGCGCCACGCCCTGTGCATGATTCCCCGCACTCGCGGCGATGAACGCGTCGATGCCACGGTCGACATCCTGAACGATCTTGTTGTACGCCCCGCGTGTCTTGAACGAGCCCGTCCACTGCAGGTGCTCGAGCTTCAAGATCACATCCGCCTCCACCATCTGCCCCAGTGAGGTGCTGCGTTCCGTCGGCGTCGGCTTCACAACACGGGGGTCATCGAGGCGGTCTCGTGCTGCGATGATGTCGGCGTACGTGACCGGGAGGCTGGACATGGACGAGCCTCAGGGCAGCAGTTTCGTGCGCTGTGGGTCGAACAGCGGCTCCTCCCGGACCGTCGCGGGGTACGCCTGCCCCTCCGAGTGGATCGAGACCGCCGTGCCGGGATCGGCGTACGGTGTCGGCAGATACGCATACACGATCGAGGCGCCGATGCTGTATCCGTAGTCGGCCGCCTGGACGTAGCTGATCTGAGTCCCATCGGCGTAGATCGGGCGGCCGGTGAGCATGATGGTCGCATCCGCATCCAAGGTGATGGGGACGATCGATGTGGCGACTCCCCCGTCGGCGACCGCAGCGACCGCATCGCGGCCGATGAACTCGGTGTCCAGGTCGACCGCGAACTGCAGCCCCGCCTCGACCGGGGTCGCATCCGTGTCGATGTCGGTGCCCCACAGCCGGTACCCCTTCTCCAGACGCATCGACTCCAACGCTCCCGCACCCATCGGGCGGACATCCAGGTCGGCACCGGCGTCCGCGAGCAGCTGCCACAGTCTGTCACCGTACTCCACCGGTGCCCACAGCTCCCAGCCCAGCTCGCCTACGTACGACACGCGG
>Ga0209937_1000145_pt1 | contig 23672 bp, 36 predicted proteins | sample SalPon1_B_H2O_MG_FD_185699 | JGI IMG/M metagenome (GOLD analysis project Ga0209937, IMG submission 185699) | Salt pond water microbial communities from South San Francisco under conditions of wetland restoration - Salt Pond MetaG R1_B_H2O_MG... | ecosystem: Environmental > Aquatic > Non-marine... | reverse complement strand
GGATGTGATCGCCCACAGAGTGGGCTGGTCGAAGTCAGGCCAGTCGCCGAATATGTGGCCGTCGGTCAGCATGACAACAACCTCGGGCTTAGTGCCCATGGCATCGACGAACTGCTTGACACAGTTAGGGTCAGTGCCACCACCGCCAGCCGGTTTGGTCGAGGCAGTGAGCGTGTCGTACTCGCCCGGCAGATAAACCTCCTCGCTGGCAACGTGGCTGTCCCAATACAAAAGGTGCAGACGCTCGGGTGGCATGTCAGTCATGATGCCGACCAGCTCGGAAAAGTACTGGTTGAGAACATCAGGCGGAATAGAGCCTGACGTATCAATGCCGACCACCATGGGGCCAATGGCCTCGGAAAACGGCGTGGGCATGTACATGCCATCCGCCAGCCAGCGTCGGTTGGGCCTGCGCCATGTGCTGCTGTCACGCCCGGAGACGGCAGACTGAACGAAGTCACGCAGCTGCTCACGCCAGTCAACCTTGGGCTCTGACACAGCACCAATGTCACGTGCCGACGTACCGCCCAGCTTGCCAGCCAGTATGTCACCTTGTCGCGCCGCCTGTTCGATGGCTTTGTTCAGCTCCTCACGAGCCTCGTCAGTCAGCTTACCGGCCTGCTCAAAGTCATGCTCGTCAAAGCTGCCCTGACCATCGCCGTCGCCACCCTCGTCAGCGCCGTTCTGCTTGAGGTCGTCGTACACCTGCTTGGTGTCCCAGCCACGATACTTCTGATCAAGACAAGCACCGATGTCAGGCACGGCCACAATCTCACCCGTCGGGTCGAGGTCAACGATCTGCTGGTTGATGACGTAATCGCACGCCATGTTGGTCAGCTTCGCGTCCTCCTCCCAGAGCTTGCGCCATGTCGTCATGTGCTTGTAGAGCACGTGAAAGTTCTCGTGTGCCACAACAAAGTTGAGCTCTTTTTCGGTGAGCTTGTCCATGAACTCCTTGCCGTAGTACTTGTCGCAGCCGTTGGTATACGCCGTCGGTATGCCCTCCTTCACTGTGCTGTGGCCGAGCAACAGAATGCCGGATAGCAAAGCAAACTTGGGCGAGCGCATCAGCGTGATGTGACTGCGTTGCAGTCGCTGATCATGTGTCAGGTTATTCATCGCTGTACTCCTTGTTGGATTGTCTAATTAGACTGCCCAGCTGTTTTCGCGAGCCCAATCGGTAAAGGACTTGGACTTCACAACCACCGAGGCAGCACGGCTGCGCATGACGTTTTGCACAAACATGAACTGCACCTCACGGGGCAGACGGGCAAGGTAGGTCATCCACGCATCGACGTTCTCAGCAGTCATGCGAGTCACCGCACCCAGCGCCAGAATCACGCACGCAATGGGCGAGTCAGGCACCTGAACAGTGTCAGGCTTCTCGATAATGGCATTGAACGGTGGCAGCGCATCGGCCACGGACAGGAACGCCTGCATGTCACGCGCCGCAGACTCACCGATGGTGCCGGACAGCGCCGAAATCATCACATCGTCAGTCATGTGGGCACGCTGCTTGACAATGTGCGAGGCGTGCGCCAGCGAGCGAGGCGTGACAAAGGCAGCCTGCTGTTTGCGTGGGTTGAAGATATATGGATTGTCAACAGAGCCCTCCGGGTCATCGGCATAGCTTGCGAGGCAATGCGGATACTCTTTGACCCAAGCCAGCACGGTGGGATCGACATCGTTGTTGACGCCCCACTCAACCCACTCGTCAGCATCAGGCTTGCGCACAGTCAGGAACGTCACGCGATTGCGGGCATGCGCCTGCAGCATGTCACCGACACCGTCTGTCGCAAGGTTGGTTGTGCCAAACACCACCGAGCCCTCGGGCAGCTTGTGGTTGCCGATGCGATGCTCAAGCAACAGCGTCAGCAGGGCGTTCTGCACAGGGCGCATGGCCTTGCCGATCTCGTCGAGCATGACAAGCAACGGCTGGTCGCCGGTGAACATCTTGTTAGGCACAAACTCAACCGAGTCATTGACACGCGGCATCTGAAGATCGCCGAGGTCGAGCAGTGCGCAGTCAACATAGCGTGGTTCAAGATCGGAGCTGTCGGACAGCTGCTTGAGCATGGCGGACTTGCCAATGCCGGGCTCGCCCTGAAACACGAATGTGTTGGTGTTGCCGCATGTGCGGATGAGGTTGGCTGCTTCGTTGAGATTGACTGTAGTCATTGCTGTACTCCTAGTTGAAAAGTCTAATTAGACTATGTCGTCAGGTTTGCCTGTGAACTTACCCTGCAGGTAGGTGCTATAGCCGATCATCTGCATACCCACGCGAGGCGGCTCGCTCCAGATGTGGTGCAGGGGACCACCATCTTCTTCGCTCCTGTGCCGATACTGATAGCGCTCGGCTCTCTCCAGCGCCTGCAATATCTTGGTCGCTTCGGTGACTGGCATCACGTAGTCCATGAATCCAAGCGTGATCTTTGCCAGATGTTTTTCGGGTGATGCAGGTTTCTTGTCAGTCATGCTGTACTCCTAGTTTTCCCACTGTGAGACACTATTATCTCATATCTGTGTTGAAATGTCAAATAAATAAAAGCCCGTCTCGTGGGCCAGACGGTCGGTTCCCGAGACTCAAAACGGCTTATGCCGCCAAGGGATTCGCTCGTGCCGACTGTGCGTGTTTTAAGGCACTACGCACTCACCTAAACAGGTATCGCGTCACCGCTTCACGGAACATCGCCACCGCATCAGCGTCGGTGGTACTGGTGTCCAGTCTGGGTAGTGTTTGCACGAAACGCTCCAGATCACCATCTTCAAGCGCCGCCACAAAATCCTCCAGCGTCGGAATGTCTGGCTCCAATGTTATGCGCTGGTGCTCCCAGCCGGGAACTACGCCGTGCTCGTCATCCACTCAGGCCGCCTTCTGTTCGTGTAGGTCAGCATGTCTGCTTTCTCGTGCATGTAGTACGCCCGGTAACACTCGACCGGGTCACTGCTCACGAACTTGTACACGTCTGGCATGGCGAGCGCAAACGGCGTTGTGTCGTACAACCCACCGGGCATCGAATCGGGAGACTCTGTAAACACATTGTTGAGCAGCGCCCATGACTTGTGTTCTTTGTTGTAGCGGTGTGTGTACTCACGCGCCAAGTGCATGAACAGGCCATAGAGCCAGCGGTAGTTGCCCTTGCACTCGGCTGCCCACTTCACGCTCGGGTGGTTCTTGTGGGTGGGCTTGTACACGCGGCCCACGACGCTGCTGCCATACAGGTGGTGCACCGTGCTGAGTATCTGTGCTGTCTCCAGCACCATCTTCACGACATGCTTATCGCAGTGCATTCTCGCAGCCATGTCGGCGTCATTATCAAGTGCAAATATATTCATGCTATACTCCTTGGCAGTCTAATTAGACCGCAATAATCATTGGGCAGTCATGTGACTTAAGCAACAGGCACGCCCCAGCCTCGTGGATAGGCTGCAGTGTTATCTCATCGAAAAAGTAACTAAATCTGTAGGGGCTGTACCTTACGTAACGCAAACCCCCCGCGTCGTTAGCCAGTCTGGTAACAGTCTTGACGTATCGCTCTGGCCAATCGACCAACTCACCACGCACGTATGCATGCACGTTTTTCTTCTGCTCACGCAGCACGCGCTGTCGTCCTGCCTCACTCACCACGAACTTCGCATCACGTATGGCACATTCAGGCAGGTGGTCAATCACTCGCCCCTTGCGCTTGCCCTCCAGCGCACGCACGCTGAACAGGCGCCTGTGCAGATTAAAGTACACCTCGACTCTCATGCTGTTACCTCCTCGTCCTCAACTTCAAACTTCTCATCGAAGTCCCTCGCCTGCTCGATGAACAGCTCCTCGCTTGTCTGGAACTCAATCTCCTCGACAATCATGCGATACACGCGAGACTCTGCGTCTTTCAAGCGGTCGCCCAGATCATCGGCAAAACGATCAAAGCCCTCGGCTTGAGCCGTCTGAAACGCTACCGACTCAGGCAGGCCGTCGTAGATGCCGTCTGACAGGCGCCACACACACCCGTCCCACTCTTCGCAGTGCTCGCTCTCCTGCATAGTGTCGAGCTCCCAGTTGATAAGTGAACAAGCACTCTGGTTAGAGAGGCGCGAAGTCACGTGCAGATAGTCCCGCTCCAGCAAGGCAACGCACATGGGGAAGTCTTTGCGCAGCTCGTCCAGCGTGGCCTCGTCGAACTCGTCTATATAGACTGACGAAGAAATCGCAACACCGTCGCCTTGAGAGAACGCCACTCGGTAGTTAACTTCGTTAGAGTAGTGCCACCCGGTGCCTTCTAACTGCTTACGAACATAGTCCGGCACGTCCTCTCGCAGCAGCATGTCGATCACGTCGTCTTGGCTCCTGACCCAGCGGTCAAACGCCAGCTGATACTCGCTCGGGTAGTGCTCACGCAGTGTGTCAATGTCAACTTGTTTCATCTTGAACCCCTTTGTCTAATTAGACTGCTCGTAGAACAAATGCCCGCCTATGCGACCCAGATAGGTATAGTGATCTGCCCAGAATGGCTCGACATAGTCAGCGTGGTAGTGTGTGGCGGTTAGGCCCAGTGACACCTGCTCGGTCAACACCCAGCGGGCCAAGTCTTTGGCCTTGTGCCAAGCGATCATGTCACCGGGCCGCTCCGGTTTACCGTCGCAGTAAAAACTGAACTGGCACTTGTGCCTATGCGTGCCACCCTGCATGACAACAGCGCAGGGCGTGTCTGGGTATCTATCGCTCTCGACACGGTTGACCACCACCTCGGCGATGGCAAGTTGTCCGTCGAACGGCTCACTCCGCGCCTCGTAGTAGATTGCCAGTGCTAGGCACAGTGCGGCACTTGTCATCGCACACCTCCGAAGAATGCCTCCATCTCACTAAGTTTTGCGTCGAGCGCACGCTCACGCCCGCCCTTCTCGGCCAGACGCTGGTATGTCGCCTGACGTATGGCACGGCGTAAATCACTCGGGCTCGGCGGAGGCACCTCCGGGGCTTGGCTCAGCAGCCACATCTGCACCTCCAGCAGATGCTCGTCCGGCCCTGTCCGTGTTGTGCTGATATTGCTCAGCTCATCGACGCTGAAATTGTGGTGGTCAAGCCACTCGTTTAACTTCTCAATCATTACTTGGCCTCCCATACACATGGATGAGCAAGTCCTCCAACATCCAACGCGGCTCGCTGTCACACGCGCCTGCGTAGCCATACTCACGCATCAGCTCGCTCATCTCACGTTCTGTCTCACGGGCACCCATGCCGCTGTTCACGCAGTCCATGAACTTCTGGTTGAGCGCGGCAGCGATACTGTCCACGCCCGGCGCTGTGCTGTACAACTCCCAATCCTCGTGGTTGAGGGTGATCTCCTCGACACGGGTCACTGTCTTGACTTTTCTCATCACTGGTCTCCTTCGGTCTAATTAGACGGGGCAGCTAGGCTGCCCGTAACTTACGCTGCATCCACTCAGTCACACCCGCAAACGAAATCTCTCGCATGTCCTCGACAGGGTGCTTCTCGGTTTCGCACAGGGGGTGGAGCTGGGTGCGGTGCTTGCTGGTGCTCACACTGCGGCGGTCGGCATTCTCGTACCACTTGTTCTCTGTGTAGATAAACAGCGGCCAGTGCGAGCCGTATGAATACACGACATACCGCGAACCCTTGTTGTCCCATCGCCCGAACGTATTACTACCCTCGAACGGCAGGCGGTCCTGCACATAACGGCGCGCGTCTTTGTTAGCTACTCGGTTACTCATCGGTCTGGTCCTCGAATCGTTGAATGGTTGAATTGACCCACGTCTGGTCTGTCATGCACAGGTACGCCAGCATGACTGCGAACTGCACTTGGCTAGGCACAACTTCGTCGTCGTCCTTGTGCGGTGTGACCACACGCACACTGTCTTTGGTAAACACCAACGCAGCATGGTCATGGTCTAGGTGTAGCTTGGAACTCTCGACAATACTGTCACTCATCGCTGTACTCCTCCGGTCTAATTAGACTCAATCAGTTCGCTCCAAGTCGCCCATGTTTCGGCTACAGGCCCGTCGCTGACGGCGAGGCTGTGAATCTCGACAGAAACCCCGTCGTCGCCTCGTCTGATGACGACCGTGCCGCCGCCTTCAATGTCGATAAATAGGAGCTCGTTATCGCTGTTGGCTTCGTCGAAATGGAATGCGTCGATGCTCATCACTCCTCCTCCGCTCGGTTGAAGTCCTCGCTGTAGAACACGGCATCAACAAAATTGCCGACGCTCATGTCGTCCTCGTCGCTTGTGTCCAGAACACACTCAACACGCAGTGTGCAGTCGAGAGACTGAACGAGGTAGCCAGTCGTATCGCTTACACGGTCGAGCAGATAGTCAACAAGCTGATCTCGCACATAGCGGTCGTCTATCTCTGATAGGTCAATGTTGACGTGGTGTCGTCTGGTGTTACTCATCGCTGTACTCCTCCGGTCTAATTAGACTGTCCAAAACCCAAAGTCACTGCCATCACCGGGATGGGCACCGAAGTACATGCCCTCGGGTGCGCACTCATCGAGCGCGTCCATCACAGTATGCAGCAGCTCGGTACACTCTCCGCCGTCCCACCACGGGTGGGTGTCATCCATAGCGGCAGCCACAGGCGGCATGTATTCACTGCGCCGCACCTTCTCGTAGAGTTCATGGTTCAGCACCATAAGCTCGTCAAAAAATGCAAAGTACAAGTCGTACCCACGCAGGGTGCCGTGGATGATTGTCCCCTCTCTTACTTTACTCATCGCTGTACTCCTTGGCGGTCTAATTAGACTCAATCACGGTGTATCGGCAGTAATCGCCCGCCAGCTCGTCAGGGGTGTCACTCTGCAGGGCTGGGCAGGACAGGAACTCGGGCGCGTCGCACTCGCTGATCATGCCGGGGTAGACGCTGCGCTCAAACGCAGCGATGCGCTCGCACTCTCGCTCGTCGTCCACGCCGGTGTAGTCGCCGTTGATCAGTGCCGATGCCCAATGGGCAGGGGCAGTCAGGGTGTAAGTTTCAATCATCGTCCTCGCCCTCTTCGTCGTCGAAAAACGCCACACTGGCCATGTCTCGCACCTCGGCCTCGCTCATGTACTGGAGGCACTCGCGGGCAATGTCCTCCCAGCGGAGGACGCCTTCTTCTGCGAGCTCTACTAATTTGTTGGTTGCTTCACGCATCGTCCTCGCCCTCTTCGTCGTCGTAAGCATCAAACAGTCGGGAATGCAGGTGAAGGTGCGAGGCAGTATCGACCTCCCCATTACTCATGCAATCTTCTAGGGCTTCGATAAGCATCTGCAGCTCGTCACGGGTTAAATCAATTTCCATGCTGTACTCCTTCGCAGCTTGGCTGCGGTCTAATTAGATGGTTTGGGTTTCTCTGAGCCTGAGCCTATAGTGTACCACATCCAGCTTAACTTGTCAAATAAGAATAAAATAGCCGTGGGATAAAGTGGTCGAAGTACAGAACAAGCCCAAACCCACGCAGACGCCTGTGTCTGTAGTGTTTCGCCCCGTCAATTTTGCGTGTTCTTGTCGGACCGAACGCCGGAGAGCCCGTCATGACGCGGTTTGGCTCTCAAAAAAGTGGGGCATTGGTGGGGAGATGTTCTGTGTCAGGGCGAAACACTGGAACGCCCGCCATGCCTAGCTTTGCGATAAAAAAAGTGGGGCTTGTTCTTGACGGACCGAACACGAAAAGTCTAATTAGATCAATGGGTTATGTATGGTTTGGTTGTGTTGTTCGTTTTGAAAAATCAGCCTAGTCGGGGTAAAGCACAGAACCGGCCAAGTGCGCGGTGTGTGCGGTGTATTTTTAGAGAGAGAGAGAGAGAGATAATAATTACTAATAACTTGCCTAACATACAGAACAACCGCGCCATGCCTAGCTTTGCGTGTTTCGCCCTGACAGAACACGACAGAACAAGCCCCACTTTGCTTTTCTGAAACCCGCGCCACTGCTGGCTTTGCGGTGTTCGCTCTGACAATGCCCTGACAGAACACGGTCTAAATAGACTGCTCAGCGCCCATTACTGTTGCCCAATGCCCATTACTGCTGGCAATGGCGGGTACGGTCAGGGAACGGTCACGCAAAGAAAAGCCCGGCTGGATACCAGCCGGGCTCGTGGGGGTCGGTCTAACTAGACTGACATGTTCGCCTCATCGGGATTCTCCCAGCCCGCATCGACGGCAAGCTGGTAGAGCCGCTCAAGCCGAGGATCAACGGCAAGGGCTTTATCTTTTCGGAAAAGCTCCGCCCATGCCTGCGCGTATTGATCCTTAAACGGGACAGCCCGCTGCTCGGGCTTACCCTTAAGACCCTTAGCTAATGCCTGAAGCGTCACGCCATGCACGCGTTTTTTGCTATCGACGTGGGCCTGCCAGACCTTACGCAGTTGGGCCGGGGTTACTTTATCGCCAAGGCACGTGCGGATCGCATTCTTATCCGCTTGGCTTGCATCGGGGAGCAGTTTATTCAGCCCACCCGTTTCTTTTGCCGCCGCCTTAACATCCTTATGAACACGGCCCGCCAGTAGATTCATGCAAAGTTTGGCGTTAATGGCAGCTTGCCCGGCAGATGCCGCGTTAAACTCTGTCGGCGACACTGGCGCATCCGCCGCTGCGTTATGCTGCTCGATCTTTTCGCCATGCTTGCGAACGGTGACGATGGTTTCTTTTTTCGCGTTAGTCATGATTGAACCCCTTTTGTGTTGAACAATGCCGCCGGGGCGAATCCCCAAGCGACGCCTTAAATATTACGCCTTCCGCGTTGAATTGTCAACTAGAAACTAGTCTATTTAGACGGACCCTTGTCCGTACAGAGGAACGCGCGCGAGTGTGTAGTATAGCACAGTCGGCATTGACTTGTCAAACTAGACCCCGCCCCTATGTCGATTCGCAGGGCTCGACGACGCGACCCCCCACCCCCCAAAAATCGGCCACGCGCGCATGACTTATATACATGCCATTCCACACAAACGATCAGTAAAATTTTTCAAACACCCCCACCCCCTATCAATTTTGCTAGACCAACCTAGTAAACACCCCCCGCCCCCTTTTTATATAGAGGGACCCGCGAGTTTCTTGCATTGCGTATAATAATTTCTATATAGTCCCGAGGGCTCAAGGAGAATACTAAATGGCTGATGAAGCTGACATTGCCAACGACTATTTAGAACGCGTCCAGCAAGCCGCACTGCGTACACCTCGCCCGCAGATGCCTAAAGGTGAGCCGGGCGAATGCGATTGGTGTGGTGAATACACACCTCGCCTAGTCAAACGTGCATGTGCACGATGCCGTGATGAGCATAATCTGGGTTAGATATGACACTTGAGTTTTTGCTTGACGACAAAGACCTGATTCCACCGCTTGAACAGGTGCCGATGGAGGCCCAAGATAAGCTCAATACGCGCGAAGAGATATTTGCAGCGGCTAAAACGGCGGAGTTTATGGCAGAGCTAGGCGACGAGGCAGCGTCTGAAATCAACGAAGATGACGAAAATAGGGCTCGTGATCTGTTTGAGACCGCCCGTGTGCCAACAAAATACGAGAAAGAACTACCCGGCGTGATGCGTAAACTCAACGCCATGCTGGATGAGTATGATCACATGATCATCGACGACGCTCAGCAGGTGCGTACGTACGTAACAAATCGCTTACTAGAGGAGTCAAGCGATGAAGACCCTAAAATACGCATGCGCGCACTTGAGTTGCTGGGTAAAATCTCAGACGTCGGGCTGTTTTCCGAGCGCCAAGAGGTCACTGTCAAGCACCAGAGCACAGAAGAGCTGGAGGATTTACTCCGTAACAAGCTCACGCGGCTCATTGACGGTGATGTGGTTGACGCCGAATGGTCAGAAGGTCGCAGTTTTGACGACCAAAAGCCCGATATAACCGACCAAGTCTCTCCTGACGACATATTTTCTGACGAGTGACGTCGTTTTGAGCGCAGTAATGGCAGAAAAAAGAGAATTTTCGCAGGAAGAGCTCAATACGCTTTTGCAAAACCTGCATAAGTTCTCGCCAGCGGAGCAAACAAAGCTCTTAGAGGTCGTTGAAGAGCTAGAATCGCGCAAAAAAGCGGAAAAATCGCGGGATTCGCTGCTTGCGTTCGCTAAAACGATGATGCCGGACTACAAAATCGGCCCTCATCACAAAAAATTGGCCAAATTGCTCGAAGATATGGCCCATGGGCGCAAAGATCGGGTCACAGTGTCTATTGCACCGCGATTTGGTAAGTCTCAACTGACTTCAATTTTCTTTCCGGCGTGGTTTATCGGTAATTGGCCGCATAAAAAGATCATGATGGTCTCCCACACCGCCGATCTGGCCACTGATTTTGGTCGTAAAGTCCGAAATTTGGTCAATTCACCCGAGTATCAGCGCATTTTTCCCGATGTGGAGCTCTCCGCAGACAGTAAGTCGGCTGGCAGATGGTCAACGAACAAGGACGGCGAGTATTTCGCGGTGGGTATTGGCGGTGCCATCGCAGGTCGTGGCGCACATTTGCTTGTTGTCGACGACCCACACAACGAGCAGGACGTTCTGAACGGCAATTTTGAGGTATTCGACAAGGCATACGAGTGGTACGCCTACGGTGCGCGGACGCGACTCATGCCGGGTGGCTCAGTGGCGGTTGTGGCGACACGCTGGGCAGAGCAGGACCTGATTGGTCGGCTGCAGACTGACATGGTGCGTAACGCTGACTCAGATCAGTGGGAAGTTGTTGAATTTCCGGCGCTTTTTGAGAACGAGTCGGTGCCAGCAGAAGCTCCTGAGGAGCAGAAATACATCTCGTTGTGGCCTGAGCAGTGGCCGGTCAAGTCTTTGCTTCGCACTAAGGCGTCCATGCCGTCATTTCAGTGGTCGGCGCAGTACATGCAGCAGCCGACGGCCAAGGATGCGTCAATAATAAAGCGTGAATGGTGGCGTGAGTGGGATTATGATGAGCCACCACCGTGTGAATACGTGATCATGAGCCTTGACGCGGCGGCAGAAAAAACCACGCGGTCAGACTTTACAGCGCTGACTACGTGGGGTGTGTTTTACAAAGATGACGAGAATGGTCTGCCGCAGGCGAGTATAATTTTGTTGAACAGCATAAAAGAGCGCTTGGAGTTTCCTGAGTTAAAACGCCTTGCGTATGACGAGTACAAGGAGTGGGAGCCTGATTGGTTCGTGATTGAGAAAAAGTCCTCCGGTGCGCCGCTGTTTCAGGAGTTTCGTCGCGCTGGCATCCCTGTGCAGGAGTACACACCTCATCGTGGCACGGGTGATAAAGTTATGCGCCTTAACTCAGTCTCTGATATGTTCGCTTCAGGGCTCGTGTGGTATCCGGTCGGTAGGCGTTGGGCTGAAGAGGTTGTTGACGAGGTCTGTGGCTTTCCTGCAATGCCAAACGACGACTTGGTCGATAGCACCGTGATGGCGTTGATGCGCTTTAGAAGCGGTGGATTTATTGAACTGCCTGATGACAGGTGGGAAGACGAAGAAGATTTTGAACCCGTGAGAGCGGCTTACTATTAAGGTTGAGTCATGGCTGTAGATAAAGCGTTATATGGTGCCCCAAAAGGCATGAAAGACAGAGCGGCAGCCGAAGAGCCGCTTGAAATTGAAATCGAAGACCCTGAACGGGTTGAGATGAGCATCGGCGGTGAAGAGATTTTTGAAATCGAGCCGGGTGATGAGGGCGATATGATTCCGCACTCGGCGAACCTTGCCGAGTATATGGACGAGCAGCAGTGCGCTCAGATTGCTGATGAGCTGCTTGAAGCCTACGCCACCGACGTTCAGTCCCGCGCAGAGTGGGAAGAAACTTACCACGACGGTCTTGAGCTACTGGGGCTTAAGATCGAGGATCGTTCCGAGCCTTGGGAGGGCGCGTTCGGCGTCTATCATCCGCTGCTTGCTGAGGCAGTGGTGAAGTTTCAGTCCGAGAGTATTGTCGAGACATTTCCGGCACAGGGGCCTGTCCGCACTAAAGTGCTGGGCAAAGGCAACCGAGAGAAAGAAGAGGCGGCGACGCGTGTCCGTGAGGACATGAATTATCTTCTGACCGAGAAGATGGCCGACTACCGCTCCGAGCATGAGCGGCTTTTGTGGAACTTGCCCATCGCAGGCTCTGCGTTTAAGAAAGTGTTCTATGACCCCTCGCTGGAGCGTCCTGTCGCGCAGTTTATTCCGGCTGAAGACTTTGTTGTGAGCTACGGCGCATCAAGCCTTGAGAGCGCGCAGCGTTACACCCACCGCATGAAGCGAACCAAAAATGAGATTCGCAAGATGCAGGTCAGTGGGTTTTACAAAGAGTGTGAGATCGGCGACCCGACCGCTGATGAAGATGACATCTCTAAGCGCAAAGATGAGATTGGTGGCTTTGATGCGGCGCAGGATGACCGCTACACGCTGCTTGAGGTGCATTGCGAGCTCGACATTGATGGCTTTGAAGACCTCGATAAGTTCGGTGAGCCGACCGGCATTGAGCTGCCCTATGTGGTGACGATTCTCAAAGACAGCGGCAAAGTGCTGTCGATCTATCGAAACTGGGCTGAGGATGATGAGAAAAAGCGCAAGCAAATCCATTTCTCGCACTACAACTACATCCCCGGCTTTGGCTTCTATGGTTTCGGCCTTATCCACCTCATTGGTGGTTTTGCCAAAGGCGCTACGTCGATCATGCGCCAGCTCGTCGATGCGGGCACGTTGTCTAACCTGCCGGGCGGCTTCCGTACGCGGGGGCTTCGTATACGTGGCGGTGATACGCCGATTGCACCGGGTGAGTTCCGCGATGTGGATGTGCCGACTGGCACGATCAAAGACAACATTATGCCGCTGCCCTATAAGGAGCCCTCAACGGTTCTAGCAGGGTTGCTTGACAAGATTGTCGAGGAGGCACGGCGGTTTGCGTCGATGTCTGACATCAGTGTTGGCGATATGCAGCCAAACGCGCCGGTTGGGTCCACACTGGCGATTCTGGAGCGTCAGCTTAAAACACTGACGGCGGTGCAGGCGCGCATGCACGCGGCGATGAAGTCTGAGTTTAAGATTCTCAAGTCAATCGTGGCGGACATGTCGCCGGACGACGAGTACAGCTACGAGCCCATCGGTGATGAAGGGTTCATGGCTCGCCGTCGTGACTACATGATGACTAACATCATTCCGGTGTCTGACCCCAACGCCTCCACAATGTCGCAGCGCATTGTTCAGTATCAGGCGGCGATGCAGCTGGCTCAGCAGGCTCCGCAGCTCTATGACCTGCCGTTGCTCCACCGTCAGATGATTCAGACGCTTGGCATTAAGAATGCTGAGGAGCTGATCCCTGACGAGGACGACATTAAAGCTGCCGATCCGATGACTGAGAACATGGCGTTGCTCAACGGCAAGCCGGTCAAGGCGTTCCCCTATCAGGACCACGAGGCGCATATTCAGGCGCACATGGCGTTTGCTCAGGACCCTGAGATTGCCAAGATGATCGAGATGGAGGGCGAGGCTGGCAAGATGAAGCTGGCCGCTGGCATGGCCCACATTAACGAGCACATCGCTCAGCAGTACCGTCAGCGTGTTGAGAAAGAACTTGGTGTGCCGCTCCCGGCGTACGACCCCGAAGAAGACGGCGAGACGCTCAGTCAGGAGCAGGAGCTGGCTATTTCTCGTCTGGTGGCCGAGGCCGCTCCGCGTGTTACTGGCAAGGCGCAGCAGATGGCGCAGGCTGAAGAAGCTGCCAAGAAGGCTCAAGACCCTGTTGTGCAGATGCAGGAGCGTGAGCTTGAGCTTGAGCGCGGTGAGCTGGAGCGCAAGATTCAGAAGGATAAGATGGACTACGAGCTTAAGCTTCGCGATATGGAGATCGAAGCGGCTCGCATCAGCTCTCAAGAGAAGCAGGCAGGTGCTGCCATTGGCTCTAAACTCCGCCAACAGGTGGCCGAGGCCGAGGCTGATCTTGAAGAGACCGGCGTGAAGATCGGAGCCGATCTCGCCGAAAAACGCATCGAGGCGCAGCAGAATTTGTTGAGCCAGATGATGCAGCAGCAACAGCGTTCTCAGTCTGAGAATGATGGCAATGAGCAGGAGTAAACGATGATTCGCACATTCGGAGAGCACCTCCGCAAAGAGATTCGCAAGGACATGGACGATCTGACGGATGCCATTTCGTCAGGGGCTGCCAGTTCTTACGAAGAGTACACCCACTATACGGGTGTAATTAAAGGGCTGGCACAGGCTGAACGGCTTGTGCTGGATTTGATGGAAGCAGCAGAAAAAACCTCTGACGAGAACTAGGAGGCAACATGACTTCAGCCGATACGGCTGCACCTCAGCTCACTGAGCAGCAAATCCCGAAGCCTTCGGGCTATCGCATTTTGGTCGCATTACCTGAAATCAAAGAGACTACTGAAGGCGGCATTGTTAAGCCTGATTCTGTTTTAAAACAGGAAGAAGTCTCTACGATGGTCGTTCAGGTAGTTGATATGGGCCCGGACGCGTATCAAGACAAAGAGCGCTTTCCGAATGGTCCGTATTGTCAGATTGGCGACTACGTTCTTATCCGTGCCTATTCTGGCACGCGCTTCAAGATTCATGGCCAAGAAGTTTTCCGAGTCATTAACGATGATTCGGTCGAGGCTGTGGTTGAAGACCCAACGGGATATTCCCGCATTTAAGGAGTGAACTATGGACCCCGAAAACAAGAATGAGGAAGTAGATTTCGACGATACTGAGTTTGTCGTCGGTTCTGATACAAGCGGTGTTCCGCCTGCGATGAAAAACCAGTTCAAGCAGGAGGACGAATCGGAAGTAGAGGTTTCTAAGGAAACTGAAGCCCCGAAGGCCGAAGAAAAGCAGGAGTCGCAAGACGATTTTGAACTTGAGATTGTCGACGACACACCGCCTGAAGATCGCAACCGCAAACCGTTGCCTGATGAGGTCGTTGAAGAGATTGAGCAGGACGCTGCTGAAGACTACTCCGCTAAAGTAAAACAGCGGATCGACCAGCTCAAAAAGGCATGGCATGACGAGCGTCGTGCTAAGGAGCAGGCTGCACGAGAGCGTGAGGCTGCAGCTGAGTATGCACAGCGTCTTCAGGCGGAGCGTGAAAAGCTCCATCGTGAGTTGTCCAGCGGCGAAAGCTGGGCGCTTGAACAAGCTAAACAGCGTGCTTCGCTGCAGCTTGAGGCGGCTAAGCGTAAGTATCGTGATGCTTATGAGCAGGGCGATTCTGAAGCGTTAACTGATGCACAGCAGGAATTGGCTAAGGCCACTTATCAGGCTGAAAGGGCTGAACTGTTGTCGCCGCGTTATTCGCAGCAGAATCTTGCTCAACAGCAAAACAATGCTTTACAGCAAAATGCTGGTTTACAACAGCCAAACCAACAGGTATATAATAGTCAACAGGAATCACAAGTTAGCGCATCTGAGCCCGACCAAAAGGCAAAAGAGTGGGGCGAACGTAACAAGTGGTTCGGCAGTGATGATGAAATGACCAGTTTTGCACTGGGCGTTCATCAAAAGTTGGTAAAAGACGGAGTTCCGCCTTCTACCGACGAGTACTACGAGCGTATTGATGCTCGCATGCGTGAGGTTTTTCCTGACCGGTTTGAGGACGCACAACCCTCTGCTGAGAAGGAACCTCCAAAAAGGAAAAAGCGGCAACCCTCTACCGTTGTCGCCCCGGCTGGGAGAACCCCGAAGGGAAAGAAGGTAGTGCTAACTCAGTCGCAGGTAGCGATGGCCAAGAAACTGGGAATAAGTCCAGAGGCCTATGCCCGCGAAGTACAGAAGCTGGAGGCTAACAATGGCTAACTCAACTCGAACCCGTGAAGCTCGTCCGGTTTCTCGCGAGCACGAAAATCGTGAAGCGACTGCGCGTAAGAAGCAGTGGGCACCTGCAAGTCTGTTGCCCGAGCCTGACCCCGAACAGGGGGTCTCCTTTCGTTGGATTCGCAAGTCGATGCTTGGAACGAATGATCCGACTAACTTTTCTCGCAAGGTACGTGAAGGCTGGGAAACCTGCCGTCTTGAAGACCATCCTGAGCTCAAGCTTCATGTTGATGAAGATGCTAAGTCCTCGGGTCTGGTTGAAATCGGCGGTCTTATCCTTTGCAAGATGCCTACCGAAATGATCGAACAGCGTAATGATTACTACCGTCGTAGTAGTGAGGCGCAGGTCGAGTCGGTAGACAACAACTTTATGCGGGAAAATGACCCTCGGATGCCGTTGTTCCACGACCGCAAATCCAAAGTAAGTTTTGGGCGTGGCTCATAAGAGCCTCCGTTTTTCCTTTAGGAGTGTAATCTCATGGCATATCCAACCGTTTCTGGCCCCTACGGGCTTGTTCCGGTGAAGATGGTCGACGGTTCACCGTACAATGGCGCTCAGCGCGCTTATAAGATTGAGTCCGGCAACGCGACTGAAATCTATCACGGTGATCTCGTGGCCCTCGGCACCGATGGCTTCATTGATCGGACGGCTGCTGGTGACAACATCGACTATGTCGGCGTTTTCATCGGCGTGTCCTACACCGATCCTGTCTATGGTCTGACCTTCCGCAACTACTACCCCGGCAATGTGACGGCTGATGACATCACGGCTTTTGTCGTTGATGGCGCGAACGTGCTGTACAAGGTCGCGGTGGTTGACTCCAGCGGTGACATTTCAGGCATTGCTCAGTCGGAAGTCGGCAATAACGTCGGCCTCGACGATCAGTCGCCTGTTGGCAATGACACTACTGGTAAGTCTTATGTTGCTGTTGACGATGCGTCGCACGCGAACACGGCCACGCTGCCGCTGCGTGTGGTTCAGGGCGTTGAGGAGACTAAGGATAGCTCGGGTAACTTCACCGAGATTCTTGTCAAGTTCAACGCGGGTCATCAGCTGAGCAACGCCACTGGCGTTGGCGATGCGTAAAGGAGCTTAGATCATGGCAATCTCTAGAGCACAAATGGTAAAGGAGCTGCTTCCGGGTCTGAACGCTCTGTTCGGCATGGAGTACTCCCGTTATGGTGAGGAGCACAAGGAAATCTTTGAAGAAGAGACTTCCGAGCGTTCCTTTGAAGAAGAGGTGAAGCTGTCGGGTTTCTCGGCTGCTCCGGTCAAGTCTGAGGGCGATGCCATTCAGTACGACGCGGCGCAGGAAGCCTACACGGCTCGCTACAACCACGAGACGATTGCTCTTGGTTTCTCGATTACTGAGGAGGCCATGGAGGACAACCTCTATGATTCCCTGTCTTCGCGTTATACCAAGGCGCTTGCTCGTGCGATGGCCTACACCAAGCAGGTCAAGGCGGCCTCGATCATGAACAACGGTTTTGATTCCAACGTCACTTATGGCGATGGGCAGCCGCTGTTCTCGACCGACCACCCGCTTGTTTCGGGCGGCTCAAACTCCAACACCCCGTCTACTGCGGCTGATCTCAACGAGACTTCGCTTGAGGCTGCTGTCATTCAGATTTCGGGTTGGACTGATGAGCGCGGTCTTCTTATTGCGGCACGTCCGCGTAAGCTGATTGTTCCGCCGAGCCTGATGTTCGTTGCTACTCGTCTCCTTGAGACCGAGCAGCGTGTTGGCACCGCCGACAACGACATCAACGCCATCATGAACAACGGGTCGATCCCCGGTGGCTATAGCGTTAATCACTTCCTTACTGATGATGACGCATGGTTCCTGACGACCGATGTTCCGAATGGCCTGAAGCACTTCGTTCGCACCCCGCTGACCACCAAGATGGAAGGCGACTTCGATACGGGTAACGTGCGCTACAAGGCGCGTGAGCGTTATTCCTTCGGCGCGAGCGATCCGCTTGGCGTGTTTGGCAGCCCCGGCGCTGCCTAAAAGGTTAAGGAATTAACCTTACAAGCCCCTCTTCGGAGGGGCTTTTTATTTGCCCTTGCGTTGTTTTAAGTAATTGCGTATAAAGATTTTAAGTCTGGGAACATTCCAGCTATACCGACCGGCCCAGCGGACTTTGCAGACGACGGTATAGCGAGTGCTGCAACACGGAGACAATCCAATGGCTCGCACTACTTTTTCTGGCCCCGTTGCATCTGATAACGGCTTCGAGGGCGATGTCACTGGTAGCGTCACTGCTACTGACCTCACTACGACTGGCACCGTTACGATTGACGGCACCACAGTCATTATCTCTGATCTTCCGACCACTGACCCCGGTGTTGCTGGACAGCTCTATAATGACGGCGGTGTTCTTACCGTTTCAGCTGGCTAATAGGAGACCGTCATGGCTGGTATGCACTCTGACGGCAAGTCGGCAACGCTAACGGAATCCGGCGACATTTTTGGCGGCCCGGCTCGCCTTGCCACAATGTACTTTGTCGCAGGCGCTAGTGCAGGCAGCATTGTTATTCGGGATGGTGGGGCGACTGGCCCGATTTTGCTGGAGATTGCGACTCCGGCTGATCAGTCGGCGCATGGCGTAGAGTTTTACTACACGCCGATTCGTTGCAAATCCAACCCTTATGCTGCGCTGACTAACGTTACGTCAGCGACGTTCTTCTATTATTAGTAGGTGACACCATGCCAATGGGAAAGCCTAAAAACACACGCAGTCGCCCCGATGCTTCTGAGCAGCGCCGAATAAAGGAGTTGCAAGAGCAGATGGAGCGTCATCGTGACGCAGGTCGTGATCAGCGGGCTAATCGCCTGATGGATCAGATTCAAAACTTAGCGGCAGAGGCGTACGAAAAACGCCGTGACGCAGGATATAAACGAGGTGGCAAAGTGAATCGCTCTAACATGAACATGCAAATGACTCGGGGTGACAAAATGGACGACGAAAACAAGAACGCCAGCAAGAAGATGAAGCGCGGCGGCATGACCGACGAGGACAAAAAAGACACTAAGAAGATGAAGCGCGGCGGCATGACCGACGACGATAAGAAAGACACCAAGAAGATGAAGCGCGGTGGCATGACCAAGAAGAAAAACATGAAGCGCGGCGGTAAGGTCAAAGGCGCTGGTTGTGCGACTAAGGGCGTTAAGAAGGCCAAGATTCGGTAATGGCTACAAGCGGCACGACTGACTTCAAACTGGACGTCGCCGATGTGATCGAGGAGGCATACGAGCTCCTCGGTCTTGAGATGCGTACAGGTTATGACGCTCGCAAAGCACGGCGCAGTCTGAATGTCATGTTTCAGGACTGGACCAACCGGGGTGTGAATCTTTGGAAGGTCGAACAGGTCTCAGAGCCTATGGTGCAGGGGCAGGCCCAGTATCAGATGGACTCTGGTGACGTTGACATTCTGGAGTCAGTCGTCCGCCGCGACGGCACTGACTTTACGCTTGAGCGTATTACTCGTGAGGATTACCTCAATCTGCCGCAAAAATCGCAGACGGGCCGTCCTACGCAGATTTACGTTGAGCGCACCGCAGTGCCTAGCTTTTATGTCTGGCCAACTCCCGAGAATAGCTCGGATGTTGTGATCAGCTATCGGATTCGTCGCATTCAAGACGCCAATACGCTGACCAACGATGTGGATGTGCCAAGCCGGTTTATCCCGCCGATGGTCACGGGTCTTGCCTACTACTTGGCGATGAAAGCAGCGCCTGAACGCGCGCAGGCCATGAAAGCTGTGTACGAGGAAGATTTTGCTCGTGCCGCTGATGAGGATAGCGAGCGCGGTTCGCTGTTTATTCGACCCAGCTACCGTGCTTATGGGTACTGACAATGGGTGGTTTTGCATCGGGTAAACACGCACTTGCGATTTGTGATCGCTGCGGATTTGAGTATGACTACTTGCAGATTCGCGAAGAATGGAATGGCAATCGCGTGTGCCCTGAATGTTTTGAGACTAAACACCCGCAGCTAGAGCCCCCGTTCGCCAAAGCTGATGCTGAGGCGCTGCGCCATGCAAGGCCTGATCGAGAAGAGCCGCCGGTCGATACGACCGCTTACGATGACTTTATCAATGGGTTGCCCTGATGTCTGGTTATACTTACACAACGCTACGGCAGGCGATTCAGGACTACACGGATAATACCGAGCAGACGTTCGTCAATAACATCGACCGTTTTATTGAAACGGCGGAAGAGCGCATTCTTAAATCTGTGCCGCTCGAAGTTTTTCGCAAGAACGCGAGCACTAGCATTGTCGCCGGGAATAAGTACGTCCCTAAGCCGACTGATTGGCTGTATTCGTTCTCGTTGTCGATTGGTTCCGGCGACAGCAAAGAGTTTTTGCTGAACAAAGATACGAACTTTATCCAAGAGTTTTGGCCAGATGCGAGTGATACTGGGTTTCCTCGCTACTACGCGGATTTTGATCTAACAAACTTCATCGTAGCTCCAACGCCGGATGACAGTTACGAAGCAGAGCTACATTATTTCTACCGACCTGTCTCGCTGGTCGATGAGCCTTCTGGTGTGACTTGGTTAAGTGAAAATGCTGCTACAGTAATGCTGTATGGGTCATTGGTCGAGGCTTATATATTCATGAAAGGTGAGCCTGATATGATTAGCGCGTACGATCAAAGATTCACACAGGCAATGAGCACTTTGAATGGCTATGCTCAGGCCGCTGAAGGGCTAGACTTTTATCGTCGGAGCAAAGATTGATGTTTGAAGTCTATGTGGGCGACAAACCTTTTGATGTAAAGGTAGCAACAACAAATAATCGAGGGTTTACCCCGGAAGAACTTGCCGATCAAGCGGTAGAGAAAATTGTTTCAGTGTCGGACGACGCTGATCCAGTGTTACGTGAGCAAGCTCACGCTTTTAAAGGTCGTATCCGCAACTTGCTGATACAATACATGCAACAGGCCGCGAAAAGCGACAGAACAACTGTTCGTGCAGCCTTAAACTCATCGGGCCACTCTGATTTGGCTGACATGATCTGGAGACTTTGACATGGCTATCACTCAGGCAATGTGCACAAGCTTCAAGAAAGAGCTTCTTGAGGGCATTCATGATTTCCGTTCGGGCGGTGACACGTTCAAGTTGGCGTTGTTTACCAGTTCAGCTTCGCTTGATGCGACTACCACGACGTTTTCGACGACCAATGAAGTCTCGGGAACTGGTTACACGTCAGGCGGCAACACACTGACCAATGTCAACCCGACTTCGTCTGGCACCACCGCGTTTACTGATTTTGCGGACACTACGTTTAGCTCTGCGACAATCACTGCTGCTGGCGCGTTGATTTACAACTCGACCGAGGCCGATAAGGCTGTTGCTGTGCTGGACTTTGGCGGCGACAAGACCTCGACCAACGGTGATTTTACGATTCAGTTCCCGACTGCTGATGCTAGTAACGCAATCATCCGTATTGCTTAACAAAACGGGTAAACTGGTATGGCTTTAGTTCTAGCAGATCGTGTCAAAGAGACGACGAATACTACTGGCACAGGCGCTATTTCACTTTCGGGTGCAGCAACGGGCTTTCAGTCTTTTGTTGACACTGTAGGTGACGGAAACACAACCTACTACGCGGTCTCATCTGCGCTTGGTAGTGAATTTGAAGTTGGCATAGGCACGTACACTCAGTCTTCGGATGAGCTAAGCCGCGACACTGTGCTGGCTTCGTCTAACGGCGGGTCGTTGGTTGATTTTTCTGCTGGTACTAAAGATGTTTACGTTGTATATCCGGCAGACAAGGCTGTCTATAAGGATGAGTCTGGCGTAGTCCCTGCGACGACGTTTAGCAGTGTTGCTCTCACTTCAGGAACTGTTACCAGCCAGCCAACCACATCTAATGGCATCGCAAATAAAGCCTACGTTGATGAAGTGGCTCAAGGGCTGCGAGCGAAACCGGCTGATGATGTTGCGACAACATCAAACCTCGATGCTACATACGATAATGGTACTAGTGGCGTTGGAGCCACTCTGACCGCCAATAGTAATGGCGCGTTTCCTACTATCGACGGCTATGACATGTCGGTTGGCGAGACTATTCTTGTCAAAGACCAAACTGACCCTCTTGAAAATGGCTCTTATGAGTTAACTGATGCTGGTAGCTCAACTACTCCTTGGGTGCTCACTCGCGCAACGCTGGTAGACGAAACCGACGAAGTTCAAGGCGCTTTCGAGTTTGTTATAAACGGAACAACACTTGCTGGTAGTGGTTTTGTTGCGACAGTCCCAGAAGATTTTCTTATCGGTTCTTCTGACGCTACTTCTGACCCCAATGGATTTACTCAGCGGGGCGACATTGTTTGGGTGCAATTTTCTGGTGCAGGTACATTTACTGCAGGCACTGGACTTGCGCTTGATGGAACGGAGTTTAGCCTCCAGAAACTTGGCATCGAAGACCTTAGCGACCCCAATGCTGATCGTATTCTGTTTTGGGATGACTCTGCTGGCAACGCTGAGTGGCTTTCGGTTGGCTCTAACTTAACGCTTTCAGGAACAACGCTGAGCGCAGACCAGCAAGCGCCGACGGCAGGCACCGCCATCGACGTTTCGGGCACGACGGTTAGCCTTGATCTCAGCGAGCTCACCACATCGACGAGCAACGCGGACGGAGATTTCTTTGTTGTTGTTGATGACGCTAACGCTCAGCGCAAGCTTGCAAAAGGCAGCATTAACGTCTCGGAGTTTAATAACGACGCAGGTTACACTAGCGGCAACGATACGATTACGCTTAGTGGCGATGTAACGGGCTCAGGCACGACGAGCATTTCGGTTACTGTGCAGGATGACAGCCATAACCACATCATCTCTAACGTCGATGGGCTGCAGGACGCACTTGATAACAAAGTCCCGACTTCGCGAACAATCACTGCGGGCACAGGGCTTAGCGGTGGCGGGAATTTAACTGCCGACCGCACGCTGGGTGTTGATCTTAATGAGCTGTCTAGCTCTACCAGCAACGCCGATGGCGACTTTTTTGTTGTCGTGGACTCAGCCGATGGCTCTCAGCATAAGCTGACGAAATCCAACATTAACGTTGGCGGATTTAACAACGACGCGGGCTATCTAACTCAGAATGAAACTATCACGCTTGGCGGAGATGTCACAGGCTCAGGTCGTGACTCTATTACAGTTTCAGTTAACAACGACAGTCACAGCCATACCGGCTCTACGATTAGTGGGCTTGGCACAAGTAACTTTGCGGGCTCTGCGTTGCAGACTAGCGCTGAGGGTTTTACTGACAGCAACACAATAATTATGACTGCTGCGGCGGTTAACGACCGCATTGAGTCTTTTGGCTACAGCACCACTGACGGCACAGTCACAAGCGTTTCTGTATCTGCAGGTACGGGGCTCGGTGGCGGCGGCACAGTCACTAGCTCGGGCACGATTAGTCTTAACGTTGACTTGAACGAGCTTGGCTCATCGACCAGTAACTCGGACGGCGACTTTTTCGCTGTTGTAGATTCAGCCGATGGCTCTCAGCACAAGCTGTCTAAGGGCAGTATCAATATCTCAGGGTTTAACAACGACGCTGGGTTTACGTCTACGACCGCAAATAATGCCAGCATAACAATTAACGCTGGATCGCAGTTGACGGGCGGGGGCACTTTTACTACTGATCAGTCATTTAACGAAACGATTACGGTCGATCATGGTAATACATCTGGGCTAAGTGGAACGTACGGCAGTACATCTAATGCTACAAAGATAGACAACATTACTGTCGACGCTAATGGACATGTAACCGGCATAACCACGGGCGCGACTGGCGACATCGCCGCAGTCACTGCGGGCTCTGGTCTTACGGGTGGCGGGTCAAGCGGGTCAGTTACGCTAAACCATGCGGATACTTC